>ENA-ORDA01002187-ORDA01002187.1-marine-metagenome-genome-assembly--contig:-NODE-2187-length-15221-cov-9.668317_pt1 | contig 15221 bp, 26 predicted proteins | sample MGYA00237778_ERZ508506 | MGnify/ENA primary metagenome ERZ508506 (study PRJEB26177, sample SAMN06267891) | marine metagenome | isolation source: Monterey Bay, California, USA | place: Pacific...
TTTATCAGAAACAGAAATTCTAAAAAAATTTCCTAATGTTGAGGTAGATATGGTTTTAGATTGTCCTTTTTGAATTGTACTCTTCACCACCTTACCATCAATCAGTAATTCACCTACTGCTATGATTTGGGTTAGTGTAACATCTTTATGGTAGATACCAATATTCTTTCCAATATTTTTTACATCGAAGAAAACTAGTCTTAGTGTTATTGTTTCAGATGCATAATCATCCAAATAGTAATCCATATCCATTAGAATCTCTTCTAATATATTCTGAACACCATATGCAAGATTTGTATTACCAGCAAATTTCCCCATTCGGATTTCGTTGGTAACTTCACCTATTTTAATTAATTTTTCTTGGGCTTGTATCGATTGTAGCCCAATAAGTAGGCACATTATAGTAACCAAAATTTTTGACATATGCATAATAAAAGTAGCCTTTTAAAATATTAAAGGAACATTTTATATAACTTAATAAAGTAACGTTTAGGGAACAATTGTAATAACGCTTGGAATCAAGCTTTAGATAACATATATATCTTTGAGATAACGATTATAATCATTGAGTATAAGATACTAAACAATGAGTATTCGTTAATAAATATAGTTAAGTTTTAAATACCAATAGATTTTAACCTTAAAATTTCATCTTTAATTTTTTTGTTGAACGGAGTCCAATTAAAATTAGTTAACATCCAATCTCTATATGATGCAGGGATTTCTCTTACTTCTCTTCTAGCATATTTACCAAATGGCATAATAACCTTAGCTCCTTCAGCAGCTTTCTCATGTGGAGATTTTTCACCTTCTATATGTAAACCAATCTCACTAATAGGAATACCAGTTAATAGTTTTTTATCTTCACCATACATCTTCCACATAGTTCCTTCATCTTTGAAATAGATATCTTCAACTTTACCAAACTTTGGAACAGCTCCAACGAAGTCCACAACTAATCCCTCTGATTTGTTAGGATGAATACGGGTAACTCTACCAACAAATTGATACCACCAACTTAATGAAGCAGTTGGTCTACCAGTAATAATACAATCTAATTCAGGATAATCGAATCCAACAGTCAATATGTTTACTTGAGTTATACAACGTAACCTACCTTCCTTAAAATCTTTAATAATATCCTTTCTTTCTTGTGGATGCATATCGGAATATACTGCTTTACAACTTGGAATCTTATTTGTTAACTCAATAGCTTCATCAATTGTTGGTACTGCTATTAAGATTGAACGCCTATTGTACAACTCTTCTACCTTTTTAGCAATCTTATCACCAATTTTCTGGTTTTTATATGCTTTTTTGATGGAAGAGTTAGAATATTCGGCTCCCGTTGTGTTATAAACTAAATCACCTGTGTTAAAATCGTATGATTGGTACTCTAATTTACTCCAAAACCCTAATTCAACCATCTCTTGTATCTGAGCAACATAAATAATCTTCTTAAAAAAGATTCCTTTCTTAGAACGAGAGGTTAACATCACTAATTTAGAGAAAGGTCTACCATCAGAACCCATATTTGTTTGTAATTTAAGTGGAGTAGCTGTTAATCCTAATGTATGTTTGATACCAGCACCCTTTAAAAACCTCCTTAACATACCATTTGGTTCTCTTGGAAACCTATCACACTCATCTATAATGACTTTAGTGATACCTAACTCCTTAAATTTAGTTGCAATCTTAACAATCGAACCAATTGTAGCGTAAGTTACATCACCAATCTCCTTTTCACCCATTGAGGCTGAATATATGGTAGCTTCACCACCTAAATTGATGAATTTTTCGTAATTTTGTTCCAATAATTCCTTTGAAGGTTGAATAACCAACACTTTTTCAGCTATTCCTTTAGCTATTTGAGCTATAACGATAGATTTACCAAATGCAGTAGGAGCAACAATGATAGAAGGAACTGGTTTCTTTTGTGAAAAGTACTCAATCCCCTTCTTAACAGGCTCTATTTGATTTTTTCTTAATGTTAACATTATCAATACTTATATATGTGTATATATAAATATACACTTTTACTAATATACGAAAAAAAATTGATATAGCAAAATAAAATAAATGTTAACTTTTTCCTAATTTTGTTTGGTTATTAAAAAAATTATTCGTATCTTTGTATCAAAATATGTTGAAGCGTTTTTCTTATTTTAGAATTATGTGATACCTATTTAAAGATTATCACCACGTTGGTGATAACAGTTATAATAATTAGTTATATTTAATATGAACAAAAACAAACGTACAATTATGAAGCAATTTTTAATTGGGTTATTGATGGTGTTTACCACAATGACCGGCTACTCACAAATCTCTGGAACAGTGATTGATGAGGAAGCAAATCAACCCCTACCGGGAGCAACGGTAGTAATCAAAGGGACCCAAATAGGTACAACAACCGATTTTGATGGTCTCTTTTCTATTTCTGAGGCTAAAGCAGGGGATATTTTAGTAATTACTTTTATTGGATTCGATGCTGCTGAAGAAGAAGCATATGATGGAATGGAAGTAATTTTACAAACTGCGTTAAATCAATTAAGTGAAGTAGTAGTTACTTCTGGTGTAATTGATGTAGCAAAGGTAAGGGAAACTCCAGTAGCAGTTTCGGCAATCTCTGTATCAGAGATTACTTTAAAAACTGGTAACTTAGAATTTCCTGAAATTATGAACAAAACACCTGGTGTGTACGCTACTAAACAAGGTGGTGGATATGGTGATTCAAGAATCTCTCTTAGAGGTTTTGACCAAAGAAACACATCGTTCCTTATCAACGGACAACCCGTTAATGATATGGAAAATGGTTGGGTGTATTGGAGTAACTGGCAAGGTCTTACTGATGTTGCAAGTGGTATCCAAATCCAAAGAGGTTTAGGTGCCTCTAGATTAGCAGTACCTTCAGTTGGTGGAACTGTTTCTATTTTTACTAAAGCGGCTTCTAAAAGTCAAGGTGGTAAAGTACTTCAAATGATTGGTAACGATGGTTACAAAAAAACAGGAGTATCTTACAACACAGGTAAAAATGAAAAGGGATGGGCATCATCTTTCTTACTATCAAGATGGGAAGGAGATGGATATGTTTACAACACAAGTGGAGAAGGTTACACTTACTTCGCAGCAGTTGGTTACGCACCCGAAGGTTCAGCTCATGAGTTGAACTTTTCTTTTTTAGGAGCAGGACAATGGCATCACCAAAGAGATGTATGGGTTTCTATTAGAGATTACCAAAACTTTGGTAGTGAAGGAATCGACCAAAGATGGAACTCTAATGGTGGTACATTAAATGGAGAAGAATTCTCAATGAGAAGAAACTTCTATAACAAACCACTAGCAACTTTCAATTGGGATTGGGAAATTAATTCTAATCTTAAACTAGCTACATCATTATATGGTTCAGCTGGTAGAGGTGGAGGAACAGGTCCAAGAGGTAACAACTACCGTAATGGAGTATCTGATATACTACCTTTTAGAAAAGATTTAACTGAACACTACTTAGAAAATGGTAGAGGTTCAAGAGATGCAAATGGCTTCATCGATTTCGATGCAGTTGTTGCTAACAACCAAGCAACTACTGAAGGATACACTGGTGATATCGGTGGATACGAAGGATTGTTAATTGGTTCTAATGGATTTAGAGATTCAAATGTAAACAGAGAAGTATTGGTAAGAAGAGCATCTATGAACTCACACAATTGGGTTGGTGGTATCTCTAACTTAGAAGGTCAGTTCGGTAAATTTAAAACATCTATTGGTGTTGATTTACGTTCTTATACTGGTTACCATTATAGAACTCTTAACCATTTGATGGGATTAGATGGATACTACTCAACTGGTAATAGAAACTCTGCAGGTCAGATTATCGAAACTACTGTTGAAGCATCTCCATTTAAGAACACAGGTTTAAACGGACCTAAGATTGACTACTACAATGTAGGTAAAGTTGGTTGGCAAGGTTTAAATACTATGGTTGAATATGGTGGTGATAAATTAACTGCCGTTGTTCAAGCGGGTCTTTCGAATCAAGCATTCCAAAGAATCGATTACTTTGACCAAGTTGGTAATCCAGAATCAGAGGTTCAAAACCAAGGTGGTGGATATATCAAAGGTGGAGCTAACTTCAACATTGATGAGAAACAAAATGTATTCTTTAATACAGGATTCATTTCTCGTCAACCTCAGTTTGGAGCAGTATTCCCTAACTATGCAAATGAAATCAATCCAGATTTACAAAATGAAGAAATTACTTCATTCGAATTAGGATATGGTTTTACTGCTAATGATTTCTCATTCAATATCAACGCTTACACTACAACGTGGGGTAATCGTTTTGTACAAAGAAACTTATCTAACCAACAAGGTGTAGATGGTTCAGCTCAATTTAAGAATATTGATGTTGTACATAATGGTATCGAATTTGAAGGTAAATATAGATTATCTAATGCTACTAAATTTAAAGGTATGTTATCAATCGGAGATTGGAGATATACTAAAGATTTCGAAGCAGAGTTATTCGATGACCAACAACAATCAATTGGTACAGGTACTCTTTACCTAAAAGATGCTAAAGTTGGTGATGCAGCACAATTTACTGCTAACATTGGTGTAGACCAAAGAATCACTAAGAACATCTCTATGGATTTAGATTATAGATTCGTTGATGGACTTTACGCTGATTACTCTATTACTGATTCAGAGTTTACAAACCCTGATAACAATGGAGCACTTAAACTTCCTTCTTATGGATTGTTTGATTTAGGTGTTACTGGTAAGATTGGTAATGGTTGGACTATTAGAGCAAACATCAATAACCTATTAGATGAAACATATATTGCAGAATCAAACTCAAACATTCATGCAAGTGATGCTTCAACTACATGGAATGGTGTTGATACTAGAAACTCAGTATGGTTCGGATTTGGTAGAACTTGGAACGCAAGTTTAACTTACCGATTCTAATAATATCAATTTGATATAATTTAAGGGAGATTCCATTTGGTTTCTCCCTTTTTTTATTCAATAATAAAAACTTAACATTCTCTTAATATTAGAATTATGTTATTTAGTATCTATTATAAGATAAACAAATGTTAATATAAATTATGGAATACTTTCCAATAATAGGTTTCTTACTCGCAGGATACGCAGTAATAGCAAACGATTCACTACAAACTTTAGGAACTTGGTTAAATTCAAATAAAGATATCAAATGGTATTATCTTTGGGGATTCGCTTCTATTATTCTAATGGGAGTTGTTTTTTACGGACAATACTTAGGAGATGTATCATATGGTAGATTAGATAAGATTCCTTATATAGAACCATCAATATGGCATGTTCTTGCTCCACTAGCACTTTTAATTCTTACTCGTAGAGGAATACCAGTATCCACATCATTCTTAGTTCTATCAGCATTTGCTTCAACGTTTATAATGGAGAAGATGTTAGTAAAAAGTTTTATGGGGTATGGGGTAGCAGCAGTTGTTGCATACATTATTTGGTTTATCGTATCTAAATTTATTGATGAGAAATCTAAACCCAACCCAAAGTATAATAAGTATTGGAGAGTGGGACAGTGGTTATCTACCGGATTCCTATGGACTCAATGGTTACAACACGACCATGCTAATATAGCTGTATTCCTACCAAGAGAACATACTTGGTTTGAAACTTCGTTAATCGTAGTATTCTATTTAGTAGTATTAGGATATGTGTTTAAGAGTGGAGGAGGTAAGATACAAAAACTTCTTATAAGTAAGACCTCAACAAAGTTTATTCGTTCAGCTACCATTATTGATTTAGTGTATGCATTCTTATTATTATATTTCAAACAATATAATAACATACCAATGTCAACAACGTTTGTATTTGTGGGAATGTTGGCAGGAAGGGAATTGGCTCTTAATACTTATATGATGAAAGAAACTAAACTTAAAAAGGTATTTCCATTAATAGGAAGGGATTTCTTAAAACTTTTATTTGGTATATCGGTGAGTGTAGTATTGGTTCTTCTAATACAATACTTTGCTAATTAAGATAATCTACTTATCTTATATTGAGTAGTTCTAAGTAAGGTATCTATATCATCGTAGATATTGTTAAGGAAACCATCTTGAGGAAGCTTCTCTCTTTTTAGTTCACAATATCTAGCTATCTTCTCTATATAGGTAAGAACATTATCTTCTTCTTCTATATCAGCTAAAACACCAATCATTTTATAATCAGTAAGGATATCGTATTTACCTTGATATGCTTCTACTAATGAATCAATCAAATCAACAATACCTTCATAGTATTCTTGTAGTGCTACGTGTTGTGAGTATGATGATGTTTGTAAGTGAAAAATGTGAGCCTGATTTCTACTCTGCATTAGGGTGCCAACGTATTCGTTCATAATAACTTTTTTATTTAAGTTTCTTTACTATAAAATCTACATCTATTTGGATACCATAACCGGCACCATTAAAATCATATAATGGAAGAAATTTAATTTTAGTTTTCTTTTCAGCAAATTTAACTAATTGTTCAGTTACGTTTATATCACCCAAACTATCTATCTTATCTAAATCAACTGATTTTCTTGGTATAAATTGAAATACATTATGTAATTTACCATGTACTAAAAAATCAGCTATTTCCGATAATGAATCAGCATCTTTATCATTAGACTGTAACAATACCTTTCCTTCTTTAAGTATGTCTGTAAGTTTTATCATTAGTTTACTTAGTTTTATATATGTTTATAAATATAGAAAATTCTAATTAAAACCTATCAGCTGTTTTAATCTCCTCAATGGTTTCTTGTAGTTCTTTTAAATCAACTGGACATTCTAAATCTAAACTTGCTTTAAACACTTCTTCTTTAATACCATTTTTAAATATTATAATAGTTGGCGCCATTCTAACTCTATAATCTTTCTTTGCTTGAGGTGCTTTAGATATATCTACTCTGAAGTATTCAACACCATCTAACTTATCCCAATCAGGAAAAGCGTTAGCTTTATTGAACTCAACCCAAAATTCTATAACGGTGATAATTGTTTCATCATCACCAAATGCATCATTTTTATGTATCTTTTCATCAAATACAGAATCATCAATCCATTGTTGTGAAAATACCTGTGTGGAGAATAATAGAATTATGAATATTAATAAGTTTTTCATATTACCTTTCTTTCTGCAGTTCGTATAATCTTTCATCAATTTTTTCTAACTCTTCGAGTATTGATTCAACATCATCTTGTGTATCAAGGATAGTTTGTCTGATTAATTCATCTTTTAAATCATACTCAATTCTATCAATAGGTGGTTCTGGCAATTTCTTAGCTTCTTCTATATCACCTTGCAAAGTAAACCACATTCCAATGACCACCGATACAGTAAACAATAATATTCCTATTGTTTTTAAATCTAATGTGATTTTTGTTCCTTCGTTTATTTCGTTTGCCATATTATCTTCCTTTTGCTGGTATTGTTTTACCTGGATTAGCTATATTATAGAAATCATTTTCCCATTTAAACCCAAATAACATAATCCAATCTTTTATAATATCTATCCACATAATTATCTAAAAGTATAATTTATACCAAATGTAGTTTGGTATAATCTACTATCCCACATTTTTGAATATTCACCTTCAGCAAATATTCCAAAGTTCTTTCCTACTTTATAACCTAAACTGACACCAAATGAGTAATCAGTCCATTGTTCTAAATCCGAATCTTGTCTTAATCCACCCTTACCCCAATTGTTTCTATTAAGGTAACTAAATTCTTCTTCTCCAGCAACGTACTTATGATATGGTAATATGTAGTTTCCATATGCATGAAACCAGAAATCTGATTTGTAGTGGTAGAAATCGAACCCGATGATTGGAGCAACTTCCATCCATGGGTCTAATAAATCCCATGCTCTTCCATTAAACTCATTCATAATAGATGGGAATATTCTTTCTCTAAAATCTGCATCACTAAAAGCAACTACAACTCCATCTTCATCTTTCCAAAGGTAATCAAAGAATTCTTCACCAGTTGTATTATCTGTATAAGTGGTTGGGTTATCCGAATACCCATATTCAGCTGCTAATCCCCACCAAGGGTTTGTTGGAAATTCATTACCAAACTCATCTATTGTAGTTTCATTCAAATAAATTTCAATTGGATTGTATCCGTAAGCTCTATCATGTCCTCTTAGGATAGCTCCTGCAGATAGAGAAAACTTCTTACCGATTGGTAATCTAAATCTAGCTTCTGCTGAATTATAGTTAAGATTAATCTTTCCTACTTCTCTTGTTTCTACTTTTACTATATGATGTTTGCCAGTGTGTTTTAGGAAGTAACGATAGTTTGTAAAATCTCTACCTCTCCATCTTTCCTTTTCATAATGAAATTGATATTCCAATCCTTGAACTGCTGATGTTGGTGCACCAAATACTAACTGGTCTTCATTACCATCATAATAGTTTTTAGGTTTTCTTTCGTAATCAAATCTTGCTAATTTTCTAATACCAAATCCATATCGGTAATCAAATGGAAATACTTCAGTATTATCTTTTATGATTGGTATATCATAAACATTATCAGTTCTTTCTAAAACATAAGTTGGTTCAATAGCTTCAACGGAATTACTAATATCACCAGAAGCATAGACTGTACCATACTTTAGGAAATCTTTATAAATATCATTGAATACCTGTGCACTTAGGGTTGTGGTTGTGAGTAGAAGTACAATACTCGTTAGGTACTTTTTCATCATTTTCAGGGGTATTAATTATATATAAATATTATAATAGCTCAGTTTCCGATTAACTTTCTAAACTCCTATACCAATTATTGTAAGATTCGCAGGTTAGATTATCTATATGATTGTTATCAAAATGTATGATATCTCCTAAGTGAAGTTCCCATCTATCTGTTATTTCTACCTTTGTACACTCCACCACCATATGTGTTGGATTCTTATGATAAGCATATTGAAAGAATATCCATTTAATATCTTTACCAAATAACCTTCTATTCCAATAATCGGTTCTATCTCTATATTCAATTACCTTCTTACCATTCGCTATTCTTTCGAAAGGGTCTTTCATTAATACTAAATGTAAACATTCTTTACCTTCCCAAATCATTCTTACAATTTTTCTTATGTGTAAACCAACCACCACATTTACATTTGATATAATGAACAGTGGTTAGTATTATAGGAGATGAAGCCATAGCAGTCCAAATGTTTGGATGAAAGTGTTCACCACATATTCCCAATGTATGTTTAATAATCTCTATCATCCGAATATGTATAATCCGTATCCAACCAATAGATTTAAATTGATTACTACTAAGTTCCATTGTTTAGCTAACCAAACTTGTGGTAACGATAGAACGGCTCCACATAAGTAAGTGTACGCTCCTATATTATCGTAAGGTAGTAAGTAAGGAGACATCATAATAAATGCACTCCCCATATATCCCATTCGATTACCGATTCTTTCAGCGGCAGTTAACCTTCTACTAAAGACAGCCCATTCTCCGATTCTCCTTGCTATTGTCTTTTTAATCGGTTTTTTCCTTTTACTCATATAACCCTTATTGTTGTTTGGGAGCCCGATGGTTCCCTATGTCTTTTTAAAATTTTTTACTCGGTGTCGGTCAAAAAAGAATTTTCGTCGTCGTTATTAGATTCTCTTTGATAGTATTTACGTTCACCTTCTTTATCATCAAAGTATCCTACCTTATTACATTCACATATAGTATAGAAGCCAGATGAGGATGAACCAATCAACTTTATCTTCTTACCACATTCACATTCTTTCTTTAACTCTATTGGTTGTTGTTGTAGTTTAAAATCCATCATCTAGCTCTTAAACCTTCTCTTAGGCGTTCCCTTAGATACACCACCAACCTTAATTCCTTTAGATGGTGTTTTAGATACATAATCAAACCAACGAAGGCCAAAGAAAAATCTAGCCATTTGACGATGAAACCATTTAGGTTTCTTTTTAAGCGCAAATGAGATGAAGTGTTCATCATCTCCGATTTTCCATTCTCCGATAGGTTCATTAGAATAGTTTTTTATATTCTCCATTTTGTTCGTTTTCGTTATATAGTTTCATTATATCCCATACTACCTTACAATCCTCATATCTTTCATCCGACTCTAAATCGGTTAGTAGTTCAGATAAGGATGTATATGGTATAAGGGATACTATTGTTGATTTCCTTATAGAGCCTGAATTAGAGGATAGGTTATCCCATACCCAATATAGGGAAGATATCCTAACCTCCCTCATATTCTTAAAGTATTGGTTTTGGAATTTATCTATGTAATGGAATTCTTCTGGGTTCATAACACATATAGGTTTATATATAAATATCCCTTATAAGGAAATAACCCTTATACTGAGTAACAATCACATAACCATATGGATGAATCTACCAAATACCCATACTAGCCATATAGAGGCTAATCCTCCTATTAGATAATCTTCCCACTTCCACTTCTTCATAATATCATATCCTTAGTTATAGTATAGTTGTAGCTTCCATCCCATATAGAATAAGAAAGGATTTTATTCCCTTTCTTCTTTATCTCCTTTATAGTTCCTCTTTCTTTAGCTCCTGCGAACTTAAACTCAATGGTATCTCCTACTCTTCTCATATAGAAAGAATTCTTTTAATCTCTCCTACTATGGATAAGCAAGATTCCTTATCACAAGTTATCTCACAACACTCCTCTAGCTCTACTTCTAATCTATTAACCAAATGAAGTATTACTCTATCCCTATCTTCCATTACTTATATAGTATCGAATTGGAATGCTTCTTTCGAATTATAATAGTTTATTCCGTGTACTGTAACAAACTTAGTAGATTGCCATTTACCTCCATAAGAATAGTGATAGTATCTTTCTCCATCTACCACAAACGAGTCTTTGTATATTAAATCCATATTTTAAATTTTAATTATTAGTTACCTCTAATATACGAAAAAGAATCCACAATTCCAAATTATATGAGGTATATTTTATTTAGCTCGTTTCCGATGAGATGGCTACGAAGAGGGGAGGCTATCCTCTCAGGATACACCGAAGGGGTATCAAAGGGTATTTTTCCTATACGAGAAAAAACCGGGCTCGATAGTAAAACGGGTCAGACCCGGCATGGACCCTTTTTCTTTTTCCTTAGTAACAAGAAACCTCCCAAGCCCCAATAGTCAGTATATACCCTTACTTTGTTGCATGCTTTGTAAGGTTATACCCTTACTTTGTTACAATTCCTTAAATCCTTCAAGGGGGTTTTACCGCTCGCTAGCGCTCGCTACAGTGGGGATTCACCACAGGCTTCGGTTTTACATATCGGGCACTTCCACTTATGAAGTAGGGAACTCTCCCATTCCCATTTACACTTATAGCATTTTACTTTGAGTACTGAGTGTTGTGTATATGTGTGTTTCTTATTCATACCTCTATATAAGTATTCTTTATCTCTATACTACTATACTATATAGTCTTAGCTATATTTCTTTTAGCTTATCTTTCACACTTCCATTTTATAAGGCATAAAAAAAGAGGAACTATCTCTAGCTCCTCTTCTTCATTGAGTAATCCTAACCTAACCTAACTATATATGTAGATGATTCAGAATTTCATTATAGGCCATCTCGTAGGCATCTTTAAATGAAATATTATTTTCTCCCTCATCAAATTGGTGTTGTAACGTTTTTGCTAACGTGTTGACTTCCAACTCTTTATCTAATTTCTTTACTTTTCTTTTAATGTGTGGGTGTGTATATGCTACCATGTATCTACATCTTTCTTTAATTCTTTGAGGTACTCTAACCTATCTAACGTTACATCTAATATCTTCTCTACCTCATCTATCTGAAATCCTAGTAGAACCTCAGCTGCTTGTTTCCTTCCCCACTTCTTGGGATATACTAATCTATTACCAATGGGGAGATATTCCTTCTTCACCAAGCCTGGTGATTTAGGTTCCGATAGTATGTACCATTTCCCTTTATCAAAGTGGAGGTACATCACCATCTGCATTTCCCTGTTATTGGCTACTTGTTCTCCCATTATATATTTGAGCGGAGAGTTGGAACTGCCCCAACTCCTATTGACTGGATGCCAATCGGGTTTCTCTTAACCCCTCCCCCGCAAGTTATAGAGCGAATGGATGAAACTGCCTCACCTTCTCTAAGCTGGATGCCTAGCGGGTTTCTCTTAACCCCTCACTCGCATTTATCTCTTATACTAAGATACAACAATTAATTGTAATATCCAAGCTTTATTTTAATTATTTTACTGAGATGGTTAAATCCCATTGTTTCTGAATAAAGTAATCTAACTTCCTATGGATAGAATCTATCACTTTTAAATCAGGCACCTTTGTATTAGCTACCTCATCTTTCAACTTACTTGTCCAATACTCAATCTTAGGCCAATAGCCATTCGGATACTTTTTACTCATCTTTTATGTTTTAAAGGTTTAATGTTGGCTAGAGCAATTCTCAATCACCAATCAATTACTATACTAATATACGAAATTAAAACCACATATCCAAGGAAAATGTGATTTATTTTCTATGAATTCAAAATCGGTGAAGCTAAACATCTCTTATACTCACCCTTAGTCATATAGGTTTTATTATACTCTAAGAAAGAACCAGCCTTTTTAACTTCATTCACCATCCTAGCATAATCAGGATTAGTTAAGTTATCTTGAAGAGTTCTCCATTCAGATATCCAATACTCAACACTTCCCCACTTAGGTCTGTTCTCAATGAATACATAAGAAGGAAAGTATTTCAACTCCATCCCCTTATCAGTACACACCTTATCTTCTCTCATCTCATAGATATCTTCCATACCATTGAAACTTCCTCCAGCTAATATCCATTTCCATTGCTTGATTTTATCAAACCAATCTGAATCAACTGGTGTTCCATCTGAATTACATACATTCACCCTTACGGAAGAACCTCCACTATATACATCAGAACCAGCCCACACTTTCAAAGTTGGAAACTCCTTCTTCACATATTGTTTAATCATCGATGCACAGTTCTTAGCTGACATATAGATATACTTCTCAACGTTACCATTCCAAGTTTGTTCCCTATACGATTCTAAAGGAAGAAGGAATTCAACGCCATTCATTTCAAATTTTAATTTTTTACTCATAGTTTTAGGTTTTAAAGGTTTAACACTCACACTCAATTACAGTACTAATATACGAAACATTTATGACATATCCAAGGAATTTCTCATTTATTTTCAATTTTCTTTTGTTCCCGTTGCCGCACCGTCTAATCTCAGCATGGACGCCTTCACGTTTTACCTTATATCTCTCCCACCCAGCCACCCTTAAAGATACGAAAAATTTACGAGATATCCAAATTTTCCTAGCTAAAGTTATCAACAGCTCCATTGTTAATAACTTTTTTATGGCTCATTTCCGCTCGTTTGGATTGTTAATAACTTTTATGTTGATAACTTTATTTGGATATATGGAATTTATTTCGTATCTTTGTGATTACAAGCTCATTTTTAGCTACTCTCAGGCATTGTCTATAAGCGCTTGTAATAATTCTATGGGGGGATTGGAGGGTTGGCTTGAGATAGTATCAAAGCTATACTCAGGAAAATCGGGGCTTAGCGATACACACACACAAGCCCGATTATCATGGTGATATATTAATAGCGTAAGGGTTCTCTTTAGTATTCTATGAAGAAGTGGAGAAAAGTGGGGTAAAGTGGTAGGAAGTGGGATAGAGTAGTAAATAAACCTATTTGTATATAAATATAGGAATGTATCCGTATAGGTGTATTATGGCTTGGTTAATTTCTTTGGGGTATCAAAGGGGTTTCTTAATCGGATAGCTCCTTACCTATATTATCTTTGATTCTTTGAATTCTTTCTCTTAACTCATTAGGATGATAATCGTTTCTTTCTAACTTATCTTCTATATCTAATAGATTAAAGATTATATCTATGAGGGTAGATTCATATCTTCTCTTTTGTTTATTTAATTCTCTTTTATGTTGATTAGGTGTTATCATATTGAAGCTGGGTTATAGTGGGTGTAGTGTTATACGTTATCTGATATAATTATTATCTTTATTATCTTTTTATATTTCTTTACATATACTACGTTACTTACCTATACGTTTATTCTTATTAGTCTTATTCTTAGCTATATTTCTTTTAGCTATGTTTTCACAGTTCGAGTTGGTTTAGGAGAATTGTGGGGAAACGAAATCCTCAGGAACCTCTTCAAAGTATCTAAGGAACTTACTTCTAGAGGAATGTCTTAATCTTCTAAGTGCTTTTACTTTTATTTGACGAGCTCTTTCTCTAGTCAAATCAAACTCCTCACCAATCTCTTCCAAAGTAGGAGTACCATCCTCACTACCTCCAACAAAACCATCGAAACCATAATATCTTTTCAAAACATCAGCTTCTCTCTTTGTAAGTGTTTGGAATAAATCTTCAAAGGCTTGAGTATAAAACTCAGAATTAATTCCCATTTCAATCTCTTCAAAAGAACCAGACTCCATTGAATTAAAATCATAATCACCTTCAATGAAATTATCTTTTGAATAAGCTCTTAATTCTTTAATATCACCAATAGTAGAATCTGCTTCTCTAGCAATCCACTCATTAGGAACATAATCAGTTTCACAATATCTTTCCAACATCTCTTCATATTTGGGAAGTTGTTCTTTAGCCCATTCGAATTTTTCTTTTGGAATATGAACCAATGGTGGTAATGGAACCTCATCATTTTCTTTTTGACCTCTTCTCGGTCCTGATTCCGTTACTAAGTTTAAGTAATCTGAATTCTCTACGATATCGTGCTTAAAGGAATATCTATCACAAAACTCTCTAACCAAATCCCAATTATCAGAACTGAATAAAATTTCTTTATTTTCAATTCCATTTCCTTCCAACTTCAAATGTTCTTTCCAAGCAGAACCACTACCATTGTATTCTAAAATATCGTTGGTAGTTTGTCCAAAGTATTTCTTTCCGAATTCCGAAGTCATTAAATAAACAATACAAAACTTATCACTCATATCAAATCAATTACAGTACTAACATACGATAATTATTTGACATATCCAAGGAAAAAGTGATTTATTTTTACTTATTCTTTACCTTTGAAAATTCTTATTAAGTGTAGAATCAATCCAATAGTGAATCCAACAATCC
>ENA-ORDA01002190-ORDA01002190.1-marine-metagenome-genome-assembly--contig:-NODE-2190-length-15208-cov-2.974159_pt1 | contig 15208 bp, 12 predicted proteins | sample MGYA00237778_ERZ508506 | MGnify/ENA primary metagenome ERZ508506 (study PRJEB26177, sample SAMN06267891) | marine metagenome | isolation source: Monterey Bay, California, USA | place: Pacific...
TAGTTGAAGCTTATTTGCCTAATAAAGATAAGGTCATTAAGGCCACTTTAATATTCGAAGTAGAATTAATTTCTATTGGAGGATAATTTCAATTATAAACCATAAAAAAGCCCGAGCAATTTGCTCGGGCTTTTTTTATGTTTAGCTTGTAAACTACATGTGAATCACTTCGCCGTAAGCTGCCGCAACAGCTTCCATAACCGCTTCACTCATAGTAGGGTGAGGGTGAACAGCTTTTAATATTTCGTGTCCTGTAGTTTCTAGTTTTCTAGCAACAACTGCTTCAGCAATCATTTCTGTTACGTTATATCCAATCATGTGACAACCTAACCATTCGCCATATTTAGCATCGAAAATAACTTTTACAAAACCGTCTTTGTGCCCAGCTGCTGATGCTTTACCTGAGGCAGAGAATGGGAATTTACCAACCTTTACATCATAACCTGCTTCTTTGGCAGCTTTTTCAGTATATCCAACAGACGAAATTTCAGGTGAACAATATGTACACCCTGGAATGTTTCCGTAGTCTAAAGGCTCTGGATTATGACCAGCTATTTTCTCCACACAAATAATTCCTTCAGCAGATGCAACGTGTGCCAATGCTTGAGTAGGCAATACATCACCAATAGCAAAGTATCCTGGTATATTTGTTTGGTAGTAGTCATTAACAAGAATTCTTCCTTTGTCTGTAACGATACCAACATCTTCTAGTCCAATATTTTCAATATTAGCAGTAATACCTACGGCTGAAAGAACGACATCACATTCGATTTTTTCTTCGCCTTTTTTAGTTTTTACACTAACAACACATCCTTTACCAGAGGTGTCAACACTTTCAACAGATGAGTTCGTCATTACTTTTATGCCTGCTTTTTTGAATGAGCGAGCAAGTTGTTTTGAAACGTCTTCATCTTCTACAGGTACAATGTTAGGCATATATTCTACTACAGTTACATCAACACCCATTGCATTATAAAAATACGCAAATTCTACACCAATAGCACCAGAACCAACAACCACTAATTTAGATGGTTTTTTCTCTAAAGTCATTGCTTTTCTGTAGCCGATGATTTTCTTACCATCTTGTGGAAGGTTAGGCAATTCTCTTGAACGGGCACCTGTAGCAATAATAATGTTTGAAGCACTGTATTCTGTTGTTTTACCATCAGTATCAACTACGTCAATTTTTTTACCTGCTTTAATATTGGCAGTACCCATTATGACTTCAATTTTATTCTTTTTCATTAAGAAGTCAATTCCTTTACTCATACCGTCAGCAACATCTCTAGAACGAGATACTACATTGTTGAAGTCTGCCTCAGCACCTTTTACCGAGATTCCAAAATCTTCAGCGTGGTTTATGTATTCAAATACTTGAGCAGATTTTAAGAGTGCTTTTGTTGGGATACAACCCCAGTTTAAACATACACCTCCTAAAGATTCTTTTTCAACAATAGCGGTTTTTAATCCTAATTGTGAAGCACGAATGGCAGTAACGTACCCGCCAGGTCCACTTCCTATAACAATGACATCAAAATTCATATTTTCTTTTGTTTAAAATCGACCACAAATCTAATAAATTCTATAACAGAAAACGAAGTAAATTATCAATACTTATATTAACAATGTTCAATTGTTATTAAGGTCAATTTAAAGTTAAAAAAAGGAGCGAGATAATTATTTTCCGATACAGAAATTAGAAAAGATATTATCTAGTAAATCGTCAGTAGATATTTCTCCAGTGATTTCTCCAATGTGAAAAAGTGCTTGTCGGATATCCATAGCAATAAAATCACTGCTTATTCCACTGTTTAATCCCTCAGTAGTTTTAATCACAAATTCTAGTGACAACTGTAGAGCTTCAAGATGTCTATTATTACTCACTAAAGTATCGTTTCTATCAAAATCATTATCATAAACAGATTCTAATAGTTTTTTTGAGAAAGTGTCAATACCTTCCTTATTCTTTGCTGAAATTGCTAACGCTTTTGGTAGCTCTGATGTAATACTCGGACTCAAGTCTACTTTATTTGCAATTATTAAGGGTTCTTTAAGTCCGTTAGCTTTTAATTTGTCTAATTCAAGAAGTTGTTCATTAAGGTCTTGTGAGGCATCAACAATAAAAATGATAATTTGAGCATTTTGAGCTTTTTCAATGGCTTTTTTTATACCAATGTTTTCGATAACATTTTCAGTCTCTCTAATACCTGCGGTATCAATAAAACGAAACTGAATACCGTCAATAATGACTGTATCTTCAATAATATCTCTTGTGGTTCCAGCAATTTCTGAAACGATGGCTCTATCTTCGTTTAGAAGAGCATTCAATAGTGTTGACTTGCCGACGTTGGGGCGTCCAATAATCGCTACGGGCACACCATTTTTCATAACATTACCAACGGCAAATGAATCAATAAGTCTCTTTAAAACAACTTTTATCTTTTCAAGTAAAGAGTTGAATTTCTCTCTGTCAGCAAATTCTACATCTTCTTCTCCAAAATCCAATTCGAGTTCCATGAGAGAGGCAAAATTAATTAGTTCATCTCGCAATACTTTTAACTCATTAGAAAATCCACCTCGCATTTGGTGCATAGCTACTCTATGTGCCGATTCATTTTCTGATGAAATTAGGTCAGCAACAGCTTCAGCTTGCGATAAGTCCATTTTTCCATTTGAAAAGGCTCGCAGGGTAAATTCACCGGCTTTCGCCATTCTAGCACCAGCACCGATAAACAGTTGTATGAGCTGGTTTTGAATATATTTTGAGCCATGACATGATACCTCAATAACATCTTCGCCAGTGTAGGAGTGAGGGTTTCTGTAAACGCTAACCACTACTTCATCAACAATCTGTTGTTCTTTTCTGATAGTACCAAAATGTAGGGTGTGACTTTTTACTCCTGAAATGTCTTTAGAGAAAAAAGAATTGCAAATGTCAATGGCTTTATCACCTGACAATCTTATAATAGAAATAGCTCCTTTTCCTGATGAAGTTGCTAAGGCACAAATGGTATCATTGTTAATAAACATTTGACAAAGATAGAAAGTCTTTTACTTTTTTGTTTTCCTAATTCATATTTCATTTTAAATTTGCAAAAATTAATTTTACCAAAAAATCAATATGAGTGTATTAGTTGATAATCAATCGAAAATTATTGTTCAAGGTTTTACTGGAAGTGAAGGTACTTTTCATGCTGGTCAGATGATTGAATATGGAACCAATATTGTTGGTGGTGTAACACCAGGAAAAGGGGGGCAAGTTCATTTAGAAAAGCCAGTATTCAATACTGTTGTTGAAGCTGTTGAAAAAGTTGACGCTAATACCTCTATCATTTTTGTTCCGCCTGCATTTGCTGCCGATGCCATTATGGAATCTGCTGCTGCTGGAATAAAAGTTATCATTTGTATCACGGAAGGAATTCCTACTAAAGATATGATTACTGTTAATGAGTATATCTCTGACAAAGATTGTCATTTGGTTGGTCCTAACTGCCCAGGTGTTATTACTCCAGGAGAGGCAAAATGTGGAATTATGCCAGGATTTGTTTTCAAAGCTGGTAGAATTGGTGTAGTATCAAAATCAGGTACTTTAACTTACGAAGCTGCCGACCAAATTGTAAAAGCAGGAATGGGTATTTCTTCCGCTATCGGAATTGGCGGTGACCCAATTATTGGCACAACAACTAAGGAAGCGGTTGAATTACTTATGAACGATTCAGAAACTGATGGTATCGTAATGATTGGTGAGATAGGTGGTCAGTTGGAAGCTGATGCTGCTCATTGGATTAAAGCAAACGGTACTAAGCCTGTTGTTGGCTTTATTGCTGGTCAGACTGCTCCAAAAGGAAGAACAATGGGCCATGCAGGGGCTATTGTAGGAGGAGAAGACGATACTGCAGAAGCTAAAATGAAAATCATGAGCGAGTGCGGAATTCATGTCGTTGAATCACCAGCAAGTATTGGTGAAAAGATGGCTGAACTAATGGGCGTAAACGCTTAATACAATTTAAACTTTTCTAGAAAGACGCTTCATGCGTCTTTTTTATTTTAATACACTATATTTATAATCTTAAATTAATGTTAATATGGAACTTTTAAAAGGTAAAACAGCAATTATTACTGGAGCATCTCGAGGAATTGGAAAGGGTATTGCTTTAGCATTTGCTCAAAACGGTGCAAATATTGCTTTTACGTACTTATCATCAGATGAAAAAGCAAAAGCTTTAGAAGCTGAGTTAAGTGAATATGGAATTAAGGCCAAAGGCTTTAAGTCCGATGCATCAAATTTTGAAGCGGCTCAAACCTTAGCCGATGATGTTATGTCAACATTTGGTTCTATTGATGTTTTAGTAAATAATGCTGGTATTACTAAAGACAACCTACTTATGAGAATGAGTGAGGAGGATTTTGATAAAGTAATGGAAGTAAATTTAAAATCCATTTTCAATCTTACAAAAGCGGTATTACGTCCAATGCTTAATCAGCGTTCAGGTTCAATTATAAATATGAGTTCTGTTGTCGGAGTTAAAGGTAATGCCGGACAAGCTAACTATTCTGCTTCGAAAGCAGGTATTATAGGATTCTCTAAATCTACAGCACTAGAGTTAGGTTCTAGAAATATTCGTTGTAACGTTATTGCACCTGGTTTTATACAGACTGAAATGACTGAAAAATTAGATGAAAACGTTGTCAAAGGTTGGACGGATAGTATTCCACTCAAAAGAGGAGGAAACCCTGAAGATATTGCCAATGCTACATTATTTTTAGCATCTGATATGTCATCTTATATTTCGGGTCAAGTTTTGAATGTTTGTGGAGGAATGCTGACTTAATGAATGGTATTACAACTGAGTGGTCATTGTTTTGGATTCTAGGCTGTATAGCTTTAGCATTCGTCTTATCTTTTTTGTTGTACAGTAAACGTTTATCAACCTCTTTTAAATCTACTAGAAGCATATTATTTGCTTTACGATTTATTACGGTTTTTTTATTATCCTTTTTTCTTTTAAAACCATTCATTAATAGTAAGAATGTATTAAAAGAACAACCCATTGTAACTATTGGTATTGATAACTCTTCGTCTATTGTTGAGCATTCTAACAGTCCTTTTACCACAGACGATTTCAATAACAACATCAATTCCTTGATTGAAGAATTATCTGATGACTTTGATGTAGAGCAGTATACTTTTGGTGAACAAATCAAAAGAGGTGGCGATGTCAATTTTAGTGATAGATTAACAGATTTTTCAGCTTATTTCAATGAAATTTCTGATTTATATAGCAATAGAAATGTAGTTGCTAATATTGTGGTTTCTGATGGGATTTACAATTCTAGCTCCAATCCACTCTATGCAAATTATTCATTTGATGCACCATTATATACTGTCCTTTTAGGCGATACAAGCCAAAAAAGGGATGTAGAGCTTAGCACAGTTTCATATAATGAATTGGCTTATTTGGGAAACACTTTCCCTTTAAAAGTAAGTGTATTGGCTCAAAACTGCATAGATGAAAACCTTAGTGTTAGTGTATGGGAAAACGATGTAAAAATTAAGGAAGAGCAAGTAAAGGTAAACTCTACAAATGCTCAATATTATTTTGATTTTTACATGGATGCTAAAAAAATAGGTGTTCAGAAATATACCATAAAAGTCAAGCCACTTGATAAGGAGAAAAACACATTTAATAATCAAAAGGACATATACATTGATGTTCTGAAAAGTAAGCAGAAAATATTACTACTCTCTGATATTACTCACCCAGATATTTCGGCTTTAAGTAATGCTATTGAGTCTAATAAAAACTATCGACTTATAGTTGAGTCAATTGATGATTTTGATGGCAACTATCAAGCTTACAGTTTAGTGATAGCCTTTCAGACCACTATTCCAGAGACGGATTTACCAGTATTTTACTTTTTAGGTAATTCTATTACATCCATTCAAACGGATTGGTTTTCATACGAATCCAAAAATTCGTTGAATGAAGTAATTGCTACATACACTCCATTTTCTTTATTTTCACTTGATGAAAAGTGGGATGAGTTTTTACAGCAATTACCACCTTTATACTCTCCGCTTTCTGCTTTGGAACTCTATTCAGAACATTCTAGCTTGTTTTCGCAAAGTGTATTGGGAATAGAAACTGAAAAGCCAATTATTTCTTTTTCCAAACAAAACGGTCAACGGAATGCACTCTGTACAGTAGAGGGGTTGTGGAAATGGCGATTATTTGAATTCATGAAAACAAAAGACCATAAATTGTTTAATGAACTCATCAACAAGAGTATTCAGTTTTTGGCTGTTAAAGACGATAAAAGATCTTTTCGCTTGAGGTATGATAAGTTAATCTTTGAAAATGAGCCGCTATTTATAGAAGCTGACTTCTATAACTCAAATTTCGAGCTTATTACTTCCCCAGAAGTAAGTATAATAATAACTGATGAAAATGGTGCTGATTTCCCTTATACGTTCAACAAACTTGACAATAATTATTTTTTAGAATTTGAGCAGTTAGATGTTGGAAATTACACCTTCACATCTACTGTTAATCATGATGGAAAAGAGTATTTGAACAAAGGGCAATTTTCGGTTTTAGAATTGGAAGTTGAAAAAATGAATTCAAGGGCTAATCACCAATTACTTTATTCTATTTCAAAAAAATATAATGGTAAATCCTTTTATTTATCAGAATTGAATGCCCTAAAATTAGAATTGAATAAAATAGAATCGTCAGTTTTGAGTTATATCACTAAATCTCAAATTGATTTGATTAATTTGAGATGGATTTCCATTCTTTTATTTGTATTTTTGGTAACTGAATGGTTCGTGAGGAAAAGGAACACTAATATTTAACAATTTAAAACTAAAAGAGAATGTTTGAAAATAATGATTCAGGTGGATTTAACCCTAAATTACCTAGATTTTTTGTCCTAGGATTTGTAGCAATTATATTTTTACTTATCACTGGTGGAAATATGTTTTACACTGTAAATCCAGGTGAAAAAGCTGTAATATTTAAGCGATTTGGTGGAGGACTAGATAAGGATTTAGTAGTTCCTCAGGGGTTCCATTTTATAGCACCTTGGAACAAAGTATATATTTATAACGTAAAAATACAGGAAGACTATGAGGCAATGGAAGTGTTGTCTAAAAATGGACTTTCTATTAAAGTAGATTTATCGTTTCGTTTTACGCCAGATATGAGTCAGTTAGGATACCTTCATGATTTAGTTGGTGAAGATTACTTAGAGAGTATCATTCGTCCTGAAATTCGTTCGGTAACCAGAGAGGTAATTGGAGAGTATTTACCAGAAGAATTATACTCTACAAAACGAGAGGAAGTTGAAGATAAAATTTATGAAATTACGTCAAAATCAATTGCTGATAAATACATTTTCTTAGATGCGATTTTAATTAGAGACGTAACCCTTCCTAAGACACTTCAAGCGGCGATTGAAAATAAGCTTCGTCAAGAGCAAGAGGCTTTAGAATATGAATTTAAAATATTGAGAGAATCTAAAGAGGCTGAAAGAAAGCGTATTGAAGCTGAAGGTATTTCAGACTTCCAGAGAATTGTAACTAAGACTATTACACCACAATTACTAAAGTGGAAGGGTGTAGAGGCAACGCAAGAATTATCAAAATCAACAAACGCTAAAGTTATTGTTATTGGAAATGGTGATGGCGATTTACCAATTATCCTTGGCGGTAACGATTAATATTTTTAACCTAAACAAAACATGATTATGAAGAAAGTAATTTTAATGATGGCATTTGTATTGCCATTAGCAATGATGGCTCAGACTAGACCATCACCAGCAAAAAAGCCAGTTCCATCGGAAAGAGTTTCCAAAAAAGTTAACTACATGGAAATGAAATATTCTGAAGAAATGGTAGGTAAGAAAGGCAGTAAAGAGCTTAAAAAGTCTTATTCTTTTAACTCTACTAATTCTAACATTGATAAAAAGATGACTGAAATTTCAAGAAAGTTTAAAACAGTAGTAGATGCATTGAATTATCTTTCATCTATGGGATGGGAATTGGTTTCGGTAACTGATGAAAAGTATTACTTTAGAAATATTAAAAGTAAGTCTCCAGTTAGAAAATAATATTTTAAGCCTCTGAAAAGAGGCTTTTTTTATGAAACAATATCCAGAGAAAATACTGTTAGCATGGGGAGAAGCCATTTCAGGTAATACTGAAATTAGAGATTGGCTTATGAAAAATAATTACCCTGAATTGGGCTTGTTTTGCTTTACTCTTTATTTTGATAATAAAGCATCGGATTGGCTTATGAAAAATGCCCCACATCTATTAGCTATGATAAAAGGCGTTGAAGGTAAAAAAGACGCTATTCGTTGGCTAGATGTAAACGGGTTTACATTACTTTCTAGAATTGCCAAAGCAGCAGATGACGATAAAGAGCAAATGCAATGGCTAATGAAAAACGATAAACTTTTTGCTGCAATAGCTCAGCGTATTAAATTGGTAAAAGACGATATTGAAGAAACCAACAACGATGTACACCGCTGGGGCTATGAATAGGTTTATTTTACAATAAGCTTATAGGATTTATTGTTTTCATATACTATAAAATACATACCCTTCGCCCATTTTTTAGCACTTATTTTTTTGATTGTATTTTCTTTTTTTGTTTCACTTATTTTTTTGCCAAGTGAGTTATATATTTTTACTAATCCTATATAGTTGTCGTGTAAATAAAAGTTGTTTAGTGTAGGGTTAGGATACATTTTGAAAATCAAATCGCTTGACGAATTATATTGTGGAGTTGATACTGTTTCTTGCTCACCAGAAAATTCAGTACAATTTGTAGTAGTTACTCCATCATAAAAATCTTGAATATGTTGACTATTAGCTAATAATAAATTGACATTTTCTAAACCCGTAATGGTACTATCCCAAGCGAAAATAAATGAGGCATTTAAAACTTTATGTGTTCCAGATTCGAAAGTAAATGGTTCAATACTTCCAATACATCGCATATCGGATGGATTTATATCTGCTTGATACATAGACCAACCTGAAGTATCGTTAGGATTAGAGGGGTACATATAATAGGTAGCAATACTATTAGTATCAGTACCATTACTGCCAAATGTTAATGGACTATTGTCTTTCCATTTTGAATTCAAATAGTTATGAATTTGATTTTTGTTTTCAGGATTCCCATAATTGGAATAATTATTATAATAAGAAATGAATGATTTGATATCTTCATTTAAAATTTTCACTCCTGCAGAAGGAGGGTTTTGCACATAAGAATAATCGCCATTAGTATCTATTTGGCTATAGTTGTAATAGAGGTTCAAATTAGTATCACAACCCGAATAATTATTTAGATAATACCCTAAATCCATATCTAAATTTATACCAATTTTAAAATTAGTATAATCGCTTTCTGAACGATTGTATATAGTATAATTTACAAATGTACTTTGATTTAGTGAAGGGATTTCATCACAATCAAATGCATAAAATAGTGCGTGAATTTCAACTCCAATATTGTTATTTGAGCTTAACTTAGAGTATTGTTCCATTCTTTCATCGTTGAATATTACAAATAATGCTTGGTCACCTTCTATTTTAGGGTAGTCACCTAATAGAGGTTCAAACATCCAGCTACCATCTACATTTACATAGGGGGCTATAGCTGCTGCTTCGCCATTGTTTACATTACCGTGTGCAGGCCATTCTTGAAGTTGTAGAGGCACAGCATAGTTCTCACTTTCATAATTGGCTAAATGATAGTCAATACTGTCCTTATCTATTTTCCATACCTTATTGTATTTTTGGTCGTAGGCACTGTCGTAATTGTCAGCAATAGGTCCGTGCCAAAAACTTTCCCCAAGCTGTTTATAAGTTTCAGAAACAGTCCTTAAGTCTCCATTTTCTGTTGTACCTGAAAGCCATAATCCATGATTAAAAAAACTACTTTTTATACTTGAGTTAGCTAAGTTGTTAGGGACTATATATTTAGGTGACCATGAGGTTGAGTCTTTTATATTAAAGAAAAAAGAAGCACATGAGTAGATTGTTGCAGTTACTTTATTTATGGATAAGGTGTTTTCAGTATACCAAACAGGTGAATAAAAAGTATCTTTATATGTTCCGTAAACAGTATCACCATTTTCTATAAATAAAATATTACTAGAATCAGTAAATGTTAAAATAAAACTGTAGTTTGTAGTGTCTGTTTGTTGTGATGTAGCATTCAGAGATATTGCTAACAAGAATAATGGAAAGAAATTTCTCATCATTTTAAGGGCTTAAGGGTGAATAAATAGTCTTTCAAATTTATATAAAAAAAACTATTTTCTCAACTTTTTCAGTTCAGTAAGTTTGTCTCTGAGCTTAACGGCTTCAAGGAAATCCAAGTCTTGTGCGGTATTTTCCATTTGTTTACGTGTGTTTTTTATAGCCTTTTCAAGTTCTTTTGGATTGGAATAATCGGCATTGGATTCTGCTGCCATACTCATTCCTTCTTTTATAGCATAAGGATTTAGCTTTTTAGCTAATTCATTGTCCTTTTTCTTATTGAGTGGGGTAGGTACTAGACCATTTTCCGTATTGTAGGAAATTTGCTTTTCACGTCTTCTGTTTGTCTCGTCAATGGTTAGTCGCATACTGTTTGTAACCCTATCGGCATACATAATAACTAAGCCATTGATATTTCTAGCGGCTCTACCTGCTGTTTGTGTTAACGAACGTTGGGAACGTAAAAAGCCTTCTTTGTCAGCATCTAAAATAGCCACAAGGCTTACTTCTGGTAAGTCCAGACCTTCTCTTAATAGATTTACTCCGACTAATACATCAAATAAACCTTCTCTGAGTTCATGAAGTATTTCAACACGTTCTAGGGTATCTACATCAGAATGTATGTATCGGCATCTAATATTGAATCGTGTGAGGTATTTTGTAAGTTCTTCCGCCATTCGCTTAGTAAGAGTGGTAACAAGAGTTCGCTCATTTTTATCAATTCTAAGCTTAATTTCTTCTAGTAAATCGTCTATTTGGTTTAGTGAAGGACGAACATCAATAATAGGGTCTAGCAATCCAGTTGGTCGAATAACTTGCTCTGCTACAACACCGCCAGATTGTTCTAATTCGAAATCAGCAGGCGTTGCACTTACATATATAAATTGATTGTTAATGGTTTCAAATTCCTCAAATTTTAGCGGTCTATTATCCATAGCAGCAGGTAATCGGAACCCATATTCTACCAAGTTTTCCTTTCGAGATCTGTCGCCACCATACATGGCTCTAATCTGAGGAATAGTAACGTGACTTTCGTCAATGACTGTCAAGAAATCGTTTGGGAAATAATCAATTAGACAGAATGGTCTTGTGCCTGGCATTCTACCGTCAAAGTAACGTGAGTAATTCTCAATTCCTGAGCAGTAGCCCAATTCACGAATCATTTCTAAATCGTAATTCACACGTTCGTCAAGTCGTTTGGCTTCTGTTTTTCTATCGGTATTATGAAGAAACTGGACTTGGTCCATGAGGTCATCTTGAATTTGATGAATGGCACTTTGTATTCGGTCTTTTGAAGCAACGAATATAGTAGCAGGAAAAATTCTTAAATATTCAAACTTTTCAATGATGCTATTATTTACAGGGTCAAAACTTTCTATTTCTTCAATTTCATCGCCCCAAAAATGAATTTTGTAAGCTATATCTGCGTAGGCAGGAAAAATGGAAATCGTATCGCCTTTAACCATAAAGTTTCCACGTTCAAACTGGTTGGCCGACCTAGAGTATAAAGAGGTTACAAATTGATTTAACAATTTATTCCTACTTAGCTTTTGTCCGGCGTGTATTTCAATGACATTATTACTGAATTCTTCCGGATTACCAATTCCATAAATACAGGATACAGAAGCAACCACAATTATATCTTTTCTGCCTGAGAGTAGAGTAGAGGTGGTGCTTAAGCGAAGTTTTTCTATTTCGTCGTTAATGGATAAGTCTTTTTCAATATACGTTCCTGAACTTGGTATATAGGCTTCGGGTTGATAATAGTCGTAGTAAGAGACAAAGTATTCTACAGCATTTTTAGGAAAAAACTGCTTGAACTCACTGTAAAGTTGGGCAGCTAGGGTTTTATTGTGACTCAATATCAAAGTGGGTTTTTCAACCTCTTTAATTACATTGGCTATTGTGAATGTTTTTCCTGAACCTGTAACTCCCAATAGGGTTTGATGCTTTTCATCATTATCAATCCCTTGAGCTAATTGTTTTATTGCTTGTGGTTGGTCACCTGTAGGTTTAAAATCAGAAATAATTTCAAACCCCATTAAATTGAATTAATTAATTTGATTTTCGCTTTGAGTTCCTCAATGCTATCGTATCCATTTTGGATTTTTTTCAATACTTGTTGTTTGAGTTTGTCAGCACCTTTAGAGTTTCCAAAGAATGAGATATTGGTTTCGTATTGATTAATTTCTTTTTGTAAGTCGTTAATTTTAGTTCTCAAAAACTGCTTCTCTTTATCAAGAGCAATTGGATTAGATTTCTCCTTCAAACGTTCTAGTTTACTATTGAATCTAACGTTTTCAAGTTCTTTTTTATCGACTTTCATTTTTGAATAAAAGCTATCAATAGTTTTTTTGAAAGTATTTTCTATGTCAAAGTTATCTCTTGGAATATTTCCAATGGCATACCACTCTTTTTGAAATTGTTTAAGGCTTTCAAAATTTGATGAGTTATCATCAGTTAAGGCATAAGCTTTTACTTTTTCTAATAATTCTTCTTTGAGTTTTAAGTTATCAGCTTTTTCTTTGTCTAAGTCTGCAAAGAATGCTTTTTTATTCTTGTAAAACGTATTTACTGCCTTTTTAAAACGATTCCATAGCTTATCTGAAAGACCTTTGGGAAGGTGACCACTTTTCTTCCAGTCATCTTGTAATTTTATAAACTGTTGAGAGTGATGTTTCCAATCAATATTTTCTGATTGAATTAGCTCTTCAGCTTTCTCACAAAGTTTTGTTTTAGCGTTAACTATTTCTTTATTTTCAACTTTTTTCGCTTTATAAAACTCATTCTTTTTGGCGTAAAAAGAGGATAAACTTTCTCTTAAAGTTTTCCAGGCCTCTTTATTATCTTCTTTTTTAAGACCGCCTTCTTTTTTCCATTTCGCCTCTAATTCTTGAACTTTCTCAGTGAGTTTACTCCAAGCATTATGACTGTCAGCACCTTCATTGCTTACCTCATCAATTTGTTGACAAATCTCTTGTTTGTTTTTGAAGGCCTGTGTACCACGTTCTTTCAGTTCTACATAATGGTCATTACGTTTCTTATGAAGTTCTCTGCTTGCATTTTTGAAACGCTCCCACATTTCCTCTCTAAGTTCACGCTTTACTGGACCAATTTCTTTCCACTTTTGATGAAGCTCTTGTAAATCATTATGGATTTTATTTATCGATTTTTCTTTTAATAGAGCTTCTGTAGCTTCACAAATTTGGAGCTTTTTCTCGTAGTTTTTATTAAAATCTAAATCCCTTAATTCGTTGTTGATTTTTACATAATCGTAAAAGCGTTCAACTTGATAGTGATAAGACTTCCAAACATCATTACGATAACCAATAGAAACCTCACCTGTGTTTCTCCATTTTTCTTGAAGAGCCTTAAATTTTTCGAATGTGCCTTTGAGCGTTTCTTCTGTATTAATTAAGGCTTCAATATCTTCGATTATAGTCGTTTTAATCTTATGATTTTTAAAATAATCGGATTCAATTTTTTCTCTTAAATCGTGCTTTTTCTTTCTAAAGCTATTAAACAGATTTTTAAATTCTTTTTCTGAAGGATGTGTGTATGAAAACTCTTCCTCGACACCTTCATCAGCTAAAAATTCCGCTTTTTTTTGTTCCTTTTCAGCGTTTACTTTTTTGTAGAAAACAGATTTTAATATATCAATAGTTTTAGTATTGCTAAATACGTCTTCTGACTTGATAAGTTCATTAACTTCAGTCATCAATTCATCAATAGTGAATGCGCTATAATCTTTTGAAGGAGTTGGAGTTTCAGAAGTTAATTCTTCTGAAACAACTTCATCATTTGTGTTTTCTAATTCTTTTTGACTCATCCTGTTAATTAAGTTGAATGTGTAACAAATTTAATACTTAATAATTTTAAATGCTAGATTTAGTTAGACCAAATTATATAGGACTTTTCTGCTTGAATTTGTAGCATTTCGAGTCCATTTTTTGTTTTACAATTATAGTGCTTTCCTTTTTTTAAAAATTCCGTTACTTCTGGGTTATAAACAAGGTCATAAAGTAAATGATTTTCAGATAGATATTCGAATGGTATAGTTGGGAAAGTATTGATGTCAGGAAAGGTGCCAAGTGGTGTGCAATTGATAATTATTTGGTGGGAATCAATGGTTTTTCTATCAAGTGACTTGTAATTGAAGTCTGATTTTCTGGAAACAACTTGGCAGTCTATATTCAAACTTTTTAAAGCATAAATGATAGCTTTTGATGCGCCACCACTTCCCAAAACCAACGCTTTTTTATGACTTTTTTTTAAAAGTGGTTTAATGGATTCTGTAAAGCCAATATGGTCAGTATTGTAGCCTATAAGTTTACCGTTTACTCTTTTTACACAATTGACAGCATTTATTTCTTTTGCTGATGCATCAATTTCATCTAAAAATTGAATAATAGATTCTTTGAATGGTATTGTTACATTAAAACCAGAGAGCTCGGATAATAAGTTGTTTTCAAATAATGTTTCCAGCTTTTCAGTTTCAATATTAGTGTATTTTACTCCACTAATGTTCTCGTCTTTAAACTTTTGCTCAAAGTATTTTTTTGAAAATGAGTGTTCTAATGGGTAGCCAATTAAACCAAAAGTTGTCATGATTGTTTCTTTGCTAATAATTCGACAACTGTTATTGTAAGTACGCCAAGTATCATAATTCCCAATACAATGAATTCATTTTTAGTCCAGACAGTTGGAATATAGCGTTCGTAACCAACTAGCAAAGGCTCATCATATCTATTTAGTACTTCTAAATTGAACAGTTCTTTTTTCCAAGGCCAGATAATACTCAATGAACCGAAAACAAATCCTGTGAGTAAGGAAAGCGTTTGGTCGTGAAAGCGTTTGAATATGATTGAAATAAGATTAGAAAAGAGAACAATTCCTACTACTGAACCTATCAAAAACAATATGAAGTAA
>ENA-ORDA01002191-ORDA01002191.1-marine-metagenome-genome-assembly--contig:-NODE-2191-length-15205-cov-8.332496_pt1 | contig 15205 bp, 15 predicted proteins | sample MGYA00237778_ERZ508506 | MGnify/ENA primary metagenome ERZ508506 (study PRJEB26177, sample SAMN06267891) | marine metagenome | isolation source: Monterey Bay, California, USA | place: Pacific...
CCGCTAGGAGGGCCGGACGGAGGACCGCTAGGAGGGCCGGACGGAGGACCGCTAGGAGGGCCAGAAGGTGGACCGCTAGGAGGGCCAGAAGGTGGACCGGAAGGTGGACCGCTAGGAGGGCCGGAAGTTGGCTTTGATGAAGAGGGGAGCGGGGGTGGAGTTGCTGCCGTCTCGGGTGTGGGCGCTGAAGCGGGAGCCGGTTCATCCACAGGTTCCGACACAGGCTCGGGTACGGTGAGCGGTTGAAGCGGAGTTACAGGCTCTGGAGCGGGTTCGGCTGCAGGTGGCGTCACGGGAGCCAATGGAGTAAGTGGTGCAAAAAGCGGGTCGGGGCTGGTAGCAGGAGGGGGGGTTGGCTCGGTAACCGTGGGCTTTTCACTCTGCCACGGAGGGGTACGAGGTCTGTCTTCTTCGTCAACATTGCTCGATTCGCCGAGAACTACTTTTGTTGACCCGCCTTCAGTGTTCTCACCAAAATACGAAGTCATTGCAATGCTTTCAGCATCAATAATTCCACGCTCTTCTGTAGAACCGAAGTCATCGAGGTGGTTATCGAATGCTCCACTGAACAGACTGGAACCAATCGCATTGCCCATCTTCCGACCCATATCTGCTTGAAATTCAAAATCTGCTGCATACGGGCCTAACGAAATGTTATGACCGCCACCGTTGAATTCAAACGTCCATTCACCAGAATCCAGCGAGGCTTCAAACTTGAATTGACGGGTTAAGCCTGGTCCAATTGAACTGATCCCATCAATGGGGTCGAACCGTTGGCCTTTGTCGCTAACGAGAGCGGCAGATAAACCACCCACTGGAATGGCAGATTCATTTGTCAATTCCACGACGACCATGATGATATCTTCATCGTCATCATCAATCTCCATTGAGACCGATTGAAGGGAGGTGTTCAGGGAACCTGCTCGGGCGCTGTGGTCATCGCTCATACATTCTCACCAACCACCACTGAGAGGTGGCTGTACTTCAATAGCATGCTTGAAATTGATAAAATTCAGCGAAGACCGAAACGAGTTTCGGACGGCAAGGACCAATCTACAGCCGCAACAGTATGGTGTTTGAGGTCAACCTTGGTTCGGTATTCTTCTTTTGATGATTGGGCATTGTAGGCGTCGCGAAGACCGAAATACAGCCATCCTACAGCCGGAATGAGGTAAATCAGTTTGGCCATGGCTCGTGGGCCCCAGTGGTGTTGTTCAAGCAACGTTCCATTATCGTGAACAATGGCGATACGAAATCCACGTTGAGCAAGTGACCTGCCGATGGTCTGTCCGGTGTATTTGAAATAGAGATAAAAGGCAGAAAGGAAGACAAACCAATTCAGTAGGAAAAAGGCGCCTGTCCTTACGTCAACGGTAAGGAGACTCATATCGAACAGGGCCGCTAGAAGTCGTCCTCCAGTCGCGAATGAGAGAACCACGCTAATCAGCACGACGTCGAGCATAAACGCTGCAACCCGCTTCCATGCTGGAGCGATAAGCATGCCTTCTGGTGCTGAAGCCAAAACGGTTTGAGCGAGCGTTCCCCCACCTTGAACCATCGTAATAGGACTGTCGGCCATGGTCTTAGGCGTGGGTTCTCCTTTGTCAATTTGCGCTTCTAACTGTGAGTCAAATGCCAGGCAAATAATCCACTCTCATCGGCCCAATCCAAATATGCCCGCCAAGTTGGGTCGTGGCGTAGTGTAGTAGGATGGCCCAGAACAATTAGACCCCGTTTTGCCCTCGTAATCGCAACATTGAGTCGACGATGGTCGGATAAGAAGCCAATTTCGCCCTCGTCATTAGCGCGCACGGTGGAAAAGACAATGACGTCTTTTTCTCGCCCTTGATAGCCATCAACGCTCTTGATCTCTAAGCCGCCATAGCGTTGGCCCGGTTCCAAACCACCTGCTTGTTCAAACAGTGAGGAAAGCAGTCGGACTTGTCCGTTGTAGGGGGTGACAATTCCAATTTCGCTGGCTTGAATATCACCCATAGCAAGCAATTCATCAACAATACCAATGACTTTTGCCGCTTCATCGAGATTGGATCGGCTTTTTCCTTCTTCGTCTTGGACTTCAGCCCCCTCTATCGGTATGAAGGCCATTGGCCGGTCCCAATCTGGCCATAGGAATCCTGCTGGAGCTGGGCGATCAGCAGATGCGCATCCATCTTCCAGTCTGTTCTCGTAAAATCGGGCGCTGGGGTACTCTCGCATGACCGGGTGCATTCGGTATTGGGTCGTGAGCATCGTGGAAGTAAGCCCGCAAGCAATAAGTCGTTCGAAAAGTGACCGATTCAGGCCACCCTGTTCAGCACGCCGACTGATCACAGTTGGCGGCAATTGTTGATGGTCACCAACCAGAATCAATTGCCTGCATCCCTTCACGATGGGAACCAATGCGCTGGGTTCACTGGCCTGAGTCGCCTCATCCATCAGAACGATTGGGAACTTCCTGGACTCTAATAATCGGTGACCGCACCCGATGGTCGTGGCACAAATCACCTCTGCTTCATCCAAAATACTCGCCATCATATTGGCTTCAAGGCGGCGAATTTCTCGCTGATTTATGCTGATGTCTTTATGCATCAACCCTTTCTCTTTCCCCCTCAAGGATGGGAGTGCCTTGCGCAGTTGACGTTGTTCATCCTGAAGAAAGGCAAGTTCCTCTTGCATCGGGTGTTGTTCAACAAGAGCATCAAGCGTTGCATCTCGCAACGCTTCTCGGACCTTTACCGGACGACCGATACGCAAGGCTTTGACGCCTAAATCAAGGAGGCCTTCAAGCAAATTATCTACCGCAACATTGGATTCAGCAGTGGCCAAGAGCGGGCCGCTGCCCAAATGGGCCATCGTATTGAGAAGATGGACGGCAGTGTAGGTTTTCCCCGTCCCGGGTGGGCCTTGAATGAGCGTCAAGCGCTGAGAAAGACCCAATTCAATGGCCTGTTGTTGTGAGGCATTGAGATGAGAAACATTCGGGCGAGGGGCACGGAGGGAAGGTTTCCCACGAATATCGGGGGGCAGTGATGCACTTTCATTGACATCCAGAACGTTGGCTAGGAGAAGGTCCCTCAGCACGGTACCGCTCTCGCCCTCGGTTGAGTGGAACCCGATGAGGGCCTCGTGCATTCGGTCATGGGCCACACGGTTTGCCCCGCGGTCCAAGCGCCATCCACCTTTTTTGACATCCTTTGGGCGTTCCTTAACCACAATTCGTATGCGTGTTGGGCCGCGGTCCAGAACGACGCCTTCTACAACCTTCTCACCCCACGGCCTGGAACGGGAAATCAACACAATGTCCCCTGGTCCAAAACGATGGTTCGGCATTCGGTCACCGCGCTGTGTTTCAAACACGATAATATCGTCACCAAAGAAGCGGCCCTGTGGCCTTGCACTGAGGTCAAACATGGCCACTCCAGCAACGACTAAACGCTGTTTAGTCCATGTTTTCCACCGTTCTTCAACCAGTTGAGTTTCATCGTCCAATTCTTGTTTGATGAGTTCTGTAAAACGTTGAAAATGGTCCTGACTTTTCCGCCAACGATCAGGCATAGGTTCTCCCTTGGCCATCGGAACATCCGGCACTGCCGCATTGTTCATCCGATGCACTGAACCCTTTCGTCCCATGACGCCAACCAAGTCGCCTCGCTTCATCAGCATATGCCTCGGGAATGAAGCGTTCTGTAATCGGGAAACCCGCATTCTTAAACCAAGATTCTACAGCCGATGACTGGGTGAGTAGATGTTCGGTCGCAAAAAGAAGGAAAAGGAGGCCGATGGCCATCCTTGCCCCTATTGCGAATATCTGAATGAGGAGGGGGCTGAAACATGCGCACAGTGCTATTACTCCCTGAACAAATCCGCCCGAGAACAACCAATGGCTGAGCCCACTGCAACTGGAGAGGAAATCATGAGTCTTCTTCTCGGAGACAATGAGGCACTAGAAGAGGAAGTTGAAGTCGTTGAAGCAGTATTATCGCTTGATGATGTCACCGTTGACGTCGACCAGTACGAACTCCCTACCACGGAAATCAACGAGGACGGAGAAGAAATTCCTGAGTCGTTTCAGTACATTGAGGGAGACGGCCCTACCCTTTCCGAAACCGTCTCCAGCGAAGAAGAGGAAGAGGTTGAATTGCAAGCCAGCGATGCCCCTACCGCTTCAGTCATGTTTGAAATCGAAAAGACTGACCCCTTTGCAGAAGTTGCAGAGCCCGTCCATACCGGCAAAGGGGGTTTGTACTCTCCATCAACGCCAACAGCGAATGATGACGACCTGCTGGGAAGTGTCGGTCCAAATGCTGGAGATGTAACCCCCGACCTGCCGGACCTGCCGGAAGAAGAGCCTGTACATTCCTCTCTTGCTCAAGCAACTGCCATGGAAGCTGAAACCACTGCTACTCCAGAGTTGCCCCCCGACTTCCAAATGGAACAAACGGCGGATGTTCCATCAACCGGAGAAACTCCTGTTGCTCAAGCGCCACAGGGCCAAGAAAGCACTCTTCCCGACCTGCCAGATGATGACGAAGTTGCTCAACAAACAGAAGCGCCGCCCTCCACCCAACCTCAGGAACAAGCATCCGCACCCCCGATTGATAACAATCGCATATGGCCTTGGCCTCAAGGTCAAGCATGGGATGACCACCAAGTCTACCAAGAAGTGGTAGAAGCGATGGAACACATCAAGCACGGACGAATGAACGAAGCAGCCACAACGCTCGACACGCTTGGACCGCATCTTCATGAAAACCTGAACATGTTGTTGCATATCTCGGTCCTTATGCAGCACTTGGGACGTCACGACCATGTGAAGTGGACGCTTGACATGGCCGCATACGTCCACCCCAATAATCCTCAAGTTCTTCAAGCAAGGTCCCAACTGCTCGGTTAGGTGAATGAAATGACTCAAACACCAACACTGCGCTTGGAAAATGGCATCATTCTCAATCCTGCAAAAAACAACATTTTGACCGATCTTCTTGAGACCTATCATGAAGACTCAGTAGCCGCTCAAACCGCACTTCCATGGCTAAACCCCACCGAGGATATTCGCCGTCAACTTCGTGACATGCTTTTTGACATTCAAGCGCAAAATGGAACCGACCAACTCCATTTTTGGTCGATCCATCAGGATGAAACCAAGAAATTCATTGGATTGCTCGGATTAGGAGATGAATTACAATCCTTACACGCCAAATACAATCTTGGGTACTGGGTTCGTAAAGGCCATCAAAAACAAGGCATTGCAACGCTATGCGTAGATGCTGTGTTTGATTGGTTGAAGCATCGTGGAGACGGAGTTGTCGTGGAAATTGCAGTTCACCCCCACAACGAAGCAGGATTGGCTACTGCCAACGCAATTTGCAACCGCTGGAACGGGGAACGGCTTGAACAATTTATTGGAATTGAATTCAACGAACGGACTGTTCCCCATCATCTTCACCTCGTCGATATTGGGCGTGGTGAGACGCCATGAAGACATGGTACACCGTAGACAGCGATGATTTTCGGCATCTTCCTCAATACCAAGGCCACCCCACGAGGAGCAAGAAACAGTTGCTTCATTCCAATTCAGAACTCTCCCCAGAGTTCCTCCTTGGCGTTGAAGGATTCCGGAATTGGATGGCGAGTCACGATTATGCCGTAACTCTTTTTTTGATCTCTGACTTGCTTGAAAATGACACTTTTTGTTCTCTTTTTGACGGTCTCCTCGTCACCTTTGGTGAGCGACTCACCGTCGGATGTCACGGCCACAGTCATCGCTCATGGTCGGCTTGGGGCGAAGACATTGACGGGTTCGGTGCAATGTTAACAACATCCACTGCCCTTATTCAACAAGCCGCTGGTCCTTCGTTTCGTCCATTTTTCAGAGCCCCTAACGGTTACATCGCTCCATGGATGGCCCAAGTATTGGCCGACCATGGATATACAGTCGATTCTTCAGTCAACCCTTCTTGGCTGGTGCGTCATAAGACGGGCGGCAACTCATGGAAATCCGTTACCTCAGCAATGTTTCTCGCAGGAGTTCTTGAGCGCCCTTGGAGCACAAGACTCGGCTTACCCGTAACGGGTCCCGCCCTGTTCCGTTTTCCTCTTTCGCTCATAGCAAAAAAGGCATGGAAAAATGCACCCAGACCATTACGGGAAGATGAAGTGTATGAGGTCAGCAACCGACGAGTGAAACTGGTTACGCTCTATTGTCATCTTCTTGATTTTGCAAAAGAAGCAGGTACGTGGAGACCGCCTCAAACGTAATTCGCATTGATTTCGGAACAACGGATGCTTTCGTTCAAATTGAAGCGAAATGGCTTTTTTCGCCGACCATCACAATTCAGTAATGTCGTTTCGTTCAGTTGAAATACCGAAATTTTTCTCTGCTTTCGAGTACACCTTGGCTTCGATTGAACCGTCTCTCACTAAGGAGGAAAGAGCCGCAAGAGCGATGGCTGCACCATCAATTTCAAAGAAGCGACGAAGGGCCTCGCGTGTGTCCGAACGTCCAAAGCCGTCCGTTCCTAAAACGCTGTAATGGCCGCTGACCCATTGACGAATCATATCGGGGACTGCTGCCATGTTATCAGAAACTGCAACGGTTGGAAGCGGTTCTGAAAGGAGATCTTCAATCCATGGTTTTCGGGCTTCCTCACTTGGATGAAGGCGATTCCAACGGTCACATTCAAGGCCCTCACGACGCATCTCTCCATAGGACGTGGCAGAATAAATTTCACAACGGACGCCAAAGGTTTCCAGTTTCTCAACTGCGTCCAACACTTGAACCATGATCGGCCCTGAACCAATGAGCCGAACTACAGGCCCCTCGCCCTTTGGAGCACCGCGCAGAAGATACATTCCACGCACGATTCCTTCGTCCACGCCCTTTGGCTTCGGAGGCATCGGATAATTTTCGTTGTAAACCGCCACATAGTGAATGACGTCCTTATTTTGAGCATACATTTCATCGATTCCGTGACGGATGATGGTGGCCAACTCGTAAGCAAATGCTGGGTCCCAGGCACGAACGGCAGGGTTGGTATGAGCCATGAGTAACGAATGGCCGTCTTGATGTTGCAATCCTTCTCCGTTGAGGGTCGTACGCCCCGAAGTTGCCCCCATGAGGAAGCCACGAGCGCGCTGATCTGCAGCCGACCAAATCAAGTCCGCAACCCGTTGGAATCCAAACATGGAATAGAAGGTGTAGAAGGGTATTGTAGGATAGTGATGGGTTGCGTAGGAAGTTGCTGAAGCGATGAAGGTCGAGGTCGCTCCAGCCTCATTGATTCCTTCTTCCAACAGTTGACCCTGTTCGGATTCTTTGTACTTCATCAATACCTTGTGGTCGACGGGTTTGTACAATTGCCCCTCCGGGTGATAAATTCCAAATTCGGAAAACAACGGGTCCATACCAAAGGTACGGGCTTCATCTGGAATGATAGGTACAACACGTTCCCCGAACTCTTTGTCCTTCATGAGGGAGCGAAGCACCCGAACGAAAGCCATGGTCGTAGAGACTTGGGATGTACCTTTTGTGCCTTCATCAAAATCTGCATATGCTTGGTCTGCGGGGAGGGTAATGGATTCATCCGGGACGGTTCTTGAAGGCATGAAACCGTCAAGTGCTTCTCGCCGTTCTTTTGCATAAGCAACCAGTTCGGGAACATCTTCAGGGAGAACGTATGGGTAGGATTCCAAGTCGCTGTCCGTAAAGGAAAGCCCGAGGTCATCGCGCATGAATTGCATTGTTTCCATGCCAGCCTTCTTTTTTTGATGCGTCGTATTTCGTCCTGCAAAGGCTGGCCCGAGCCCGTATCCCTTGATGGTTCGAATGATGACAACGGTTGGCTGGCCTTTGTGAGCAGAAGCCTGAGCATATGCGGCATGGAGCTTTACAAAATCGTGCCCGCCAACATCGGCACATAAGTCAACGAGGTCTTCATCGCTTAGATGAGATACCAGGTTGCTCAATCCATCAGAATTGAACAGTTCTTTACGAATCGTAGCACCGTCAGCAGTCATGATTCGCTGTTCATCTCCATCGACGAGCGAAGCGAGACGAGATGCCAGCAATCCTGCTGAGTCACGAGCGAAAAGGTCATCCCAAGAACTACCCCAAAGAACCTTGATGACGTTCCAGCCAGAACCGCGGAATCGCCCTTCAAGCTCTTGCACAATCTTAGAGTTTCCACGCACTGGCCCGTCAAGACGTTGGAGGTTGCAATTCATCGTCATGACAATGTTGTCCAATCCTTCTCTTCCTGCCAGGGATAACTGGGAAAGTGATTCTGGCTCATCGGATTCTCCGTCACCCATGGTGTACCAAACTCTTGAGTTTGCGGTAGTCACAAGGCCTCGGTCTTCGAGGTATCGATTAAACCGAGCCTGATGGATTGCCGTCATTGCGCCAAGACCCATGCTCACTGAAGGGAATTCCCAGAAATCAGGCATCAAACGAGGGTGAGGGTAAGAAGACAGCCCGCCGCCGGCAACTTCTTGTCGGAATTGTTCCATGTTTTCCAAAGTCAGACGCCCTTCAAGCCAAGCCCGTGCGTAAATTCCAGGAGAGGCATGCCCTTGCCAGTAGAGATGGTCGCCGGAGCCGTCTCCGTCTTTACCTCGGAAGAAATGATTGAATCCGACTTCCCAAGCATGGGACGCAGAAGCATAGGTGGAGATGTGGCCGCCAATTCCTTCGAAATACTTGTTGCCACGGGTTACCAACATCATGGCGTTCCACCGCAAAATTCCATGAAGGCGTTCTTCAAGGTCAAGATTTCCAGGGTAGGTGCCTTGATCATCGGGGTGAATACTGTTTAGATACGGAGTATTGACGACGTCAACATCGACTCCAGCCTCACGAGCAGCTCCTAGAGTGGCGTGAAGAAGGCGTCGCGCTTCCTCTTCGCCAAGTTGTTCCTTGACCGCCCGGATGGAATCCATCCATTCTCGTGTTGAAACAGGGTCAGGGTCAGGTTGTGTTGAACGTCGAGTAAAGCCCACTTGATGCCCCCCTTGGGGTGTGCTCAATGGTGAGGGTTTTCAACCCCTCGCAGAAGTTGACTGTCCCAGCACCCCCGAATTAATCACCACTGCTGGAAAAAGAGAAATGCCCCATTAGGAGCCAATACTCATGATATCCCACGGCAATACATAAGAACCGACTTTCCGAGCCGGCTTTATGTCCGTTGAGGCTATGGTACAGAAGATGATTGACGATTTGACCGAATCCCTTGTTGATGCTGCAAAGCATGACAAAGGAAACTCCGCTGCTGGTACTCGCGTTCGCAAGGCCATGCAGACAGCAAAGAACACTGCACAGGACGTGCGCAAGCAAGTCCAAGCAGACAAGAACTGAGTTCGTTCAAATCTGATAGGGCAATGATGCCCTTCGAACAACGCCCTTAGTGGATACGTTCATTTGAAACACGCACGAGCCCTGCTCATGCTTCGTCCCCTTGAAGGTATACGCGTTCTTGATCTTTCCAGAATTCTTGCTGGCCCTTATGCTGCCCAGTCACTTGGTGACCTCGGTGCAAATGTCACGAAAATCGAAGCCCCTTGGGGTGATGACACACGAGGATGGGGGCCACCTTTCCAGAAAGGATTCGACGGTGAAGTCGTTGCGTCTTATTTTCTGTCGTGCAATCGAGGAAAGGACATTCGCTCCGGCAACATCAAAGAAGACAAAATTCATCTTCAATCCTTGATCGCTAAATCCGACATCGTCATTGAAAATTTCAGGCCGGGAACATTTGAGCGGCACCTTGGCCCTGTTCCAAAGGGAGTCATTCTTTGCAGCATATCGGGATATGGACAAAACGGACCTCGTCGTGACGAACCCGCATTTGACCTCACCATGCAAGCGAGGTCGGGGATTATGTCAATCACGGGGGATGCAGATGGCCCTCCAGCAAAGGTCGGTGTTGCATGGATAGATGTCATGACAGGAATGAATGCTGTCAGTTCAATTCTTGCAGCTCTCTACCATAGGGAGCGGACCGGAGAAGGTTCACGGATTGATATTTCATTATGGGATACTGCTCTTGCAGCCCTGGTCAACCAAGGACACAATGCATTGGCTGGAGCCACCCCTCAACGAATGGGGACAGCACACCCGAATCTTGTTCCTTACCGCGTTTTCGAAGCACGTGATGGATGGTTCGCAATTGGCGTTGGTTCTACCGGCCAGTGGAATATTTTAGACAAGGCATTGGGACTCATGGCCCCAGAAAAGTGGCAAGAAAACAGTGTAAGAATTGCTGAACGTGACGCTGTGGAAGACATGGTTCAGAACCACATTGCTGTTCATTCACGAGACGAACTGGAAGCGATGCTGGTGGGAATCCCCTGTGCGCCGGTCAACACGGTAAACGAGGCGCTCAACGACGCGCAGTCTATTGCTAGAGAAGCAGTTGTGACTGTTGACGGTGTTGAAGTCCTCGCAAGTCCGCTGAGATTCAATCAGAAGGAAAACAACGAGGTTTGACCTGCCCCGCGAAGAAGGCCTGCTTGTGTTAACTTCTCAAAGGCTTGATCCATCCTGCGTTGGCTGAACTGGCGGTCTTCTTGCAAAAATTTCACCAGCCCTTTACGGTCGACGTCCCCTTGAACCAAGCGGTCATCATCAACATCCACCACTGGGTGGTTGAGGAAAATTTCCCTTATTTCATCAAGCCGTTCTGGCAATTCTTTGCCTTTCGCTTCGCAAACAGCCTCTAGCGTCTGGTGTTCGCGAATCAATTTCAGGCCCGTTTTTGGACCGATGCCCTTGATGCCTGGGTGGAAATCCGTACCGATCATAATAGCCAAATCAACCAGCTGCTCCCGAGACAAATCTTGTTCTTCCAGCATGGACTTCAGATTGATTTGCTGAGCGTTAATGATTCGCCCGTAACGCTTTGTCCCATCGTCCATCAAATTACGAACAAGAACGGGTGAGCCGTAAAGCAACGCATCCCAGTCTTGGGTTGCAACCACGTCAAGTTGCCCTTTTGCAGCCATGACTGCTGCTTGGGCTTCACCTTCTGCCGCTGCCGTCACCCATGGAACTCCGAGGAGGTCCAGCAACTGTTGAGTTTCTTCAACCATCTGTGGAGAATAATGAACGATGCGTTGAGCCATTTTTTGTGCGAGAGGGAAGTCACCTGCTTCCAGAGCCTCGATGTGAATGCGTTCGGCTTCTTCACGACGAGCACGACGCTGGGCCAGTTCTTCTTCTTTCAATTCGGGCGAATCCCCATCAAAGACGAAAACAGGTTTAATTCCAATACTCAGCAAGGTTGTGGTTCGGTGGAGGAATCCCATCAAGTGAGATACCGGATTACCGTTTGCATCGCGAAGTGGGAGTCCGTCACCTTCCGGGGAGCGGTCACGCATTGTAGTGAGGAATTGGAAGGCGGTGAGGAAGGCGTCAATGCCTACTTTTTTACCCGCCAGTTCGGACAAGATGATCGTCTCAGCCGGCGCTAAATCCTTCAAATTACAGCCCATGCAAAGAAGCAGTGGGTCACCCTATGTAGGGGTTGGCCTGCGAGAGCATCAAGAAGTCAAAGCCACAGGCGGTGTCATGGGCGAACACTTGGCGTGTCTTCGGGGATGGCATCCTGCCCTCGCTTCTGCGGAATTGGGCGCGCTCTTGCCCAAAGCCACTCGCCGCCCTACAGCGTCACAGCGATGGATCTTTGTCGACGGTACAACGCCACCTCAACGCAATGAAGCACTCCGCATTGCGAGTGGACTTCAGTGCTTTCTTGAAGACGGTTTTATTCATCCGTGGAACGATGACGAGGATGCCTTTCTCTCTACGGTGGAAGCGTATCTTATCCAGCACCCAGTCAGCGGTTCTGTAGCGGTTAAACCTTGGCGCCAGGAAGGGAAAATATCCGACTTGAGTACCAGTGCTCTCGCTGGAAAAATAGGGGGCATTATGGTTCGGGCAGAATACGACATTGACCTTGAAACTCCCGATTATACGCTCGCCCTCATTGCAGACGGTACCTCAGCCTCAATTGCGTGCGGTTGGATGGAGGGTGGTGGGAACGCATCCTTTGGGAGTGGAGAACGTCGGGCTGCTGAGCGTCCTTTTTTCAAACCGGTAAGCCTTGACCCTCGCCTTGCACGGCTTGCGGTGAATCTTGCGGCAGGCCCACTGGGAACTGGGCCCGTTGTCGACCCCATGACCGGAACTGGCGGATTTGTAATCGAAGCCTCGTTAAGTGGCAGAGATGGTATGGGGATTGATATTCATTCAGAGATGGTTGAAGGAGCAAGAACGAACCTTACTTGGGCGCACGGAGAGGATGAAAGCCCTACTTGCTCAATTGAAAGAGGCGATGCTACGAGGCTCGGTGACGCACTGCCCGAAGACTGGCACGGAAGTGTTTCTGGATTTGTTCTTGACCCGCCTTACGGTAGAAACTCCCAAGGAAGTATGGAATCTCAATCCTTGCTCAAAGCAACGCTCGAGAGTTCGTATGACGTGGCTTCACACGATGCCGGTTTTGTTCTCATTCTACCAGTCAAACCAATGGGTGAGCGTCCAAACCTCCCGGTGTCTTTTGATGAAGACGTTGAATTGCTAAGTGGTTCTTGGCCTGAACTTCTTCTCTTGCTCAAATCGTGTGGATGGGCTCCCAAATCCGCACATCTTGAGCACGTTCACAAGAGCCTCAGTCGTCTGATCCTTCTTGCAAGATACGTTCCTCGAGATTGAGCAGTGTGAACGCCATATCGTCGGGTGGGCTTGGGAATTGTTCCCTATGTGGGCATCCCTTGTCCAGGATGGCCTCATCTCGTTCATCAAGGACATAGGGGTAAGTTCTGCATCCTTTGGGCCGAATTTCGTAAACCGAACACAAACCTTCGGCATTCATGTCCGCTGAATCGGTTAACAGGAAGACACATGCGCGAGTGGAGGATTGATTCAGAAGGGTAAGCGCCCCGTTAATGTCTACCGCAAAATCAGGCACTTGCATACCGGTTCTTCGAGCAAGACGAGCAGCCTCGGCCTTGGTAATTGGCATCGTTGTCTCCCGACAACACGCAGAACATCCCGTTGGGATACACGGTAATTTACGCGCCATGTCCTTTCCAAGGTACCCGCCTTATTGAAGAGGGGTGGACATCTCGGAGGGACAAGGGCGATTGGGGTAGCTTGGATATCCTGACGGGCTTCGAACCCGTCGACGCGGGTTCGAATCCTGCATCGCCCACCATGCAGAACGCTTCAGTAACCTCTTGATAGCCTCGTCAAGAACTGAACTTGACGGAGGTTGATTGCATGCGGACTCCGTTGCTGACGAACCTGATTGATCGCTCCATTCATTTCCATCCCCTTCAGCCACATGTAGATACAGGCAAAGGTACCTGCCCGACTCAGCCCCCCCATACAGTGGACTACAACCTGTTCGCCCTTCGGGATACTCTCAATAATCTCGTGAATGATTGGAAGTGCTTCTTTCATCCAATCATCGCTTGGGGCAGTGGTATCCGCAAACGGTAAGTGGTTCCAAGTCATGTTGTTTTTGAGAATCTCTTGCTCTAATGACTCAACCCGAAGGATTTGCATGTCCTGTTTAGTAATGAGGCTAATGATACGGTCAACTCCCATTTCTTTCAAGGCTTGGATGTCAATGTCCAACTGTCTATCCCAACTTCCTGTTGAGGCTACTGGCTGATACTTGCCTGGGCAAAGCGTAATTCCAAGCCGCCCTTGTTCCTCATCTTCTTGGAACCATGAAACGTAAATCGGATGAGTCGTACTGTTACGCATTCACTCACCGCCGTTTCTATACCGCCTTCCATAAGCCCACATCGTCCTCCAGACATCGGAGCAAACACCGTGGAAGTTCTCATCTTCTATGCTATTCTTGTAATTGTCATAGTCCATGGTGAGCATATATCCTGCAAGAGCTTGCTGAACATCATTACGACTGACGACTGCTCTGAAATGATAATCCGCATCTCGCAGATGGAATACCTCGGCATCTGGCAGCAAAGCCTGGATATGACGTGGATGACGCGCCCTAACGAGTAGATTATTTGACTCATGGCGATGAGCGACGATGGACAAGAATCCGCCTGATATGTACAACCACATCAAAGCCCACCTCGATGATAATGAAGTTCCCATTCCCCGAGAATCATTGGGAAATTAAATGCCCCCCATGAACCATTCAAGTTGAACATGTGAATCATTTCCGAACATAGAATGCATCTTGGCTGGTATGATTCACCCATTCAAGCCACCTCCATGCCGAAAACATCGTCTTTTACTTGACGTTGTTTGATTTCGCTATCAACGTCCTCAATCTCACTCTGGTCGTCTTTGGCTTGGCGAAGGTCTGGCCGCAGTACAGTTGCTTTATCGATATGAAGAATGTATCCCCAGTAAACATATGCGCAATATTGCATGGCTAGCATTTCCAGGGCCGAAGGATCGTTGACAATGAGGAGAACGCGGGCTGTATTGTGGTTTAAAGCCTGCAAAACGAAGCCGATTGTTTTGTAATCCCCAGTCGCATCAGGCCATCCAAACCAGGTTGGATGGTGTATTGCGTTACGCATGTACTCGATGTATTGTTCACTTTGTACCGCGGTAATTTGTTCTTCATTCAGTTCTGGTAGCGTTATGGTTTTCCCATTCGCGACATTAAAGGTTACTTCTTGGCCGATCGTGTAGTGTTTCATCATAGTATTAATGCTTTCAAGGCTACTTGAACTCTTAGTCACGCCTTTCATAGGGCGCTTCATCGTCTTCATATCATCTCTTTTTTGGTCGTCTTTTTGTTGCGGCATCACTTAACTTAAGTCACTCCAAAATAGCCGCTCAGTGACCCTCCCACAGGAATAATAAAGTGTCCCCCTAAAGCCAAGTCATGACGGAACTTATTAGGCCTACACTTGAAACGGTTCAACGGCACAAAATTGGAAAATTTTATGAGCGTAGAGAGAGGAAGGGCGAATTTATCGTAATCAAAAGCGTAGTTCACCCTCAATGGTTTGAGCATAAAGACACTACAAATCAGTACACGCTCTATGTCCCCCCACATCTCTACGAGGCGCTAAAACAGGACGGTAAGGCTTCAACACGCTGGACATCAAAACCTCCGAAGTGGGTGCACAAGGCCAACGACCCCGAAGGTGTTGGCTATTGGACATACCATGTGAGGACGGGTAAATCCGGACCAGGGAGGTACGTAAAAGGGGA
>ENA-ORDA01002193-ORDA01002193.1-marine-metagenome-genome-assembly--contig:-NODE-2193-length-15198-cov-4.060446_pt1 | contig 15198 bp, 11 predicted proteins | sample MGYA00237778_ERZ508506 | MGnify/ENA primary metagenome ERZ508506 (study PRJEB26177, sample SAMN06267891) | marine metagenome | isolation source: Monterey Bay, California, USA | place: Pacific...
ATTTGAGCTAATGCAACTTTTAATAAATGATTATTTTTCATAGTGTGTTTATGTCAATGATAGTAAGGGTTTATAATAATATACATTAAAAACTAGTCTGTATATTGTCATAAATGTTGATTTTTACCTTTAATGTTGATAAATATAAACAATTAAAAAGCCCCTACATAAATGCAAGGGTTATCAATTTTATTAAGTTGGTTTATTTACGAACTTACTGCAATTAAAATACCTGTAAGGTAATTACAACAATTTACTTTGTTTAAAATAGGTACCCTTTAATTAGGGTGTTTTTTGTGGAATTTTGATAAAAATCCGATATGTATCAACTATGTATCGATAGTTTGATTTATAATTATTACCTTGTGCTATTATTAATACTAAATCAAAACCAAATGAAAAAATTTATTTATTTATTTTTAGTTGTACTCATTGCTGCTTGTAGTAGTGACGATAGTAATAGCGTACCCGAACCAATTCAGGGCTGTACTGATCCACAAGCTGTAAATTATAACCCAGATGCCGATGTAAACGATGATTCTTGCTTGTACAGTATTATTGGTAATTGGGATTGCATAACATATGAATATGGTGAAATTGATATATTGTCATCTTATTTTTATATTGAAACTACTTTTTATGATGACAATTCTTATTACACAGAAGGAGAGACGATAACTGGAGAATTCATTCAAGATGTCGGGTTATTTAGTATAAGCGGTGAAAATAATAGTACATTGACATTTATCTCTGAAAATGGAAATACAACAGTATATTCAATAATTGATATTTCCTCGAATAACCTAAGTTTATATAGTTCTGACGTTGATGGTGAAGAGGCTACAATTGAATACATCAGATAAATTAAAGGCAAAATTCAACGTTACTCAAAATTATTTAACCCTTTAAGATACAACCCTTGCTTTTAGTAAGGGTTTTTTTGTTTTTACAAGGACTGATGATGTACCCTGTGAGTGAATAACTAACACTTTAAAATACAACCCTTAATAAATCAGAACAAGAAAACCTAACTTATTTATTTTTAGCTTTACTAATCGTTGCTAGTGATAAATATATTTATCACTCATAAAAAATATTAAAAATTAAAATGAAATCCTATTAACATTCATTAAAAAAATACAAAATACTCCAATAACTACAATGAATTTTAAAATATTATGTAATAGTAAATAATGTAGTTTTTTGTTTGATTTCCATAAAAAAATAACAAATATTAGAAGTGCTACCATACTCCCTAAAAAAAAATAATCCATTGCACCAATATCAAATTTAACTATTAGTAAATAAGTAGGAACTAACGCTAGAATACTCAAAAAAGTTAGTATCTTTTTTGAAACCAAACTCCCATAAATGACCGGTATTGTGTGGTATTTTTGTAAAAGATCTCCTTTTAAATTTTCTAAATCTTTAACCAATTCCCGCATCGATATGATGATGAATAAAAAAGTAGCATGAACGAAAATAACCAGGTCGAAATTTTTGTAATAAATAAAAACAGCAAAAAGAGGGATTACAGCTAAAGTGGCAGCAACCAAGTTTCCTATGAAAGGATATTTTTTGAGTTTATGAGAATAAAACCAAATTCCAAAAATAAATAAGAAGAAAAATAGTGCTGCTTTATACGAAACAAAAAGCGCAGAAACTAACGACAAAAAATTCAATATAAAATAAAAATTAAGTTTTGTTCGCCGGCCTACTAACCTATCTAATATTGATTTATTAGGACGATTAATTAAATCCTTTTCGGAATCGTAAAAATTATTAATAATATATCCAGAAGCAATTGCGGTTGCAGAGGCTAGTACAATCATAAAAAGGTTTAAATCAAAGAGAATTTCTTTAATGGAAAGTTGAGGAGCTAAAATGTAAATAGAGGTGAGATATTGTGCAATTATGATGATTAATATATTGTAACCTCTCACAATTGAAAACAAGCTAAATAACTTAAAGAAAAAGTATTTTTGCTTTCTACTAAACATAAGATAGAATATTAAAAACTATAGACTACTTCTAGTTTATAATCTTTGAGCGCTTTTTTGGCTTGATCTACATCTTCGGTAAAACCCAACATATAACCACCTCCACCAGATCCACAAAGTTTGAGGTAATAGGTATTGGTTTCTATTCCTTTTTTCCACAAGGTGTGAAACTCATTAGGAATCATTGGTTTAAAATTGTCTAAAACAACCTTAGATAACTTTTTTACATTAGTAAATAAAGAATTGATATTTCCCTGTAAAAAGTCTGAAACACAAGCATCGGTATGTTTTACAAATTGATTTTTTACCATTTTACGAAATCCTTCTTCCTTCATCTTTTCCATAAATAGTTGAACCATCGGTGCTGTTTCACCGGTTTTACCACTATCCAATAAAAAAATTGCCCCTTTTCCATCTCTAAGTTGTGATGGAATTCCTGCTGGTTCAATGTGATCTTTTGAGTTAATCAATATCGGCAGACTCAAATAACTATTTAATGGGTCTAATCCAGAGGATTTTCCATGAAAAAAAGACTCCATAATTGAAAAAATAGCTTTTAATTTCAACAACTTATCTCTTGTTAAATTCTCTAAAACCGTTATTTTTTCAGAGGTATATTTATCGTAAATAGCCGCTACAAGTGCACCGCTACTACCAACGCCGTATCCTTGAGGAATACTAGAGTCGAAATACAACCCTTTTTCAATATCCTTTTTTAATTTTTCAATATCAAAAGAAACCAACTTGGTATTGTCTGTTTGTAAGTTTTCTAAATAAATAGAAAAACGTTCTAAATTTTGATTTGATTCTTGGTGAGCTTTGGTAAGAGATTCATCAATTTTTAGAGCACCGTTATAAAAATTATAAGGAATCGATAATCCCCTTGAATCTTTAATAATTCCATACTCTCCAAAGAGTAATATTTTTGAATAAAATAAGGGTCCGTACATTAAAATCTTTTTGGTTGGTTAAAGTTACATTTTTTTTGCTCCATTTCCAACTTGGTCGCAAATATACTGTCCATTTTGACAATAAGCAACTAACTCATTTTTAATAAATTCTAAAATAAGGTCTTTTTCATTTTCAGGATATAACAGATGTAAATTAGCACCAGCATCTAAAGTAAAACATACATTGGAATTTAGTTTCCTTCTATATTCCCAGATTTTATTAATAATTTCTAAGGTATTTGGTTTTATTAAAATAAAATAAGGTAAGGAGGTCATCATCATGGCATGGAGCGTTAAGGCTTCACTTTCAACTATTTCAATAAATTTTGAGAGATTACCACTTTTCAAAACTGGTAACAATCGAGTTATATTTTCGTTTGCTTGTTCAAATCTCTTCGTGGCAAATGGGTGCTGATGCATTAAATTGTGTCCAACTGAACTACTTACTTGCTTTTCGCCTTTATCAACTAACAATATAGTATCCTGATAGTTCTTAAAATTTTCATGAACTTCACCCTCGTATTTAACGCCAAATAAATTGGAGCTGTTTTCAATTTTTGAGTGATCACCCCAAACGACTATGTTTCCCTCCAAGCTTCTACATGCAGATCCTGAACCTAACCTAGCTATAAAGGAACTCTTTTGAATCCAATATTCATCTGAATTTTCTTCATTACTGATTTTTTTTTCGAGGTCTATAAGACAACATGCTAGCGCACTCATTCCGCTTGCAGAAGAAGCAATACCACTGCTATGAGGAAAGGTATTGGTAGTCGCTATTTCAAAATTAAAGGCTTTTAAAAATGGCAAATAAGGTTCCACTCTTTTAAAAAACAATTCAACTTTAGGTTTAAAATCAGGCGCAGGTTTATCATCAAGGAAAATTTCAAAATCAAAGCTTTTTGAGGCTTCTTTTTTTAATTGATATTTTAATACTGTTTTAGTCTTACAATTACTTAATGTAAAGCTTAAGGAGCTGTTGGCTGGTAATTGCTCACCATGTTTTCCCCAATATTTTATAAGCGCAATGTTACTTGGAGACTCCCAAGTTACATTCCCGTTGAATGGTAAATCGCTATAATCTTTTGGCAAAAAATCAGATTCAATCATAATCACATAATATGAGATCAAAGATAAATGTTTTCTTAGTTCTTAAAAGCTAATTCAGTATTTTTAGTCTGTAGTTGCAATTGCTTTTGCAGCTATAAATCCTCCTGTCCAAGCATTCTGAAAATTAAAGCCTCCCGTGATAGCATCGATATTTAGTACTTCTCCAGCAAAAAACAATCCTTTATGAATTCTACTTTCGTATCTCTTAAAATTTATTTCTTTTAAATCAATACCCCCGGCAGTTACAAATTCTTCCTTAAAAGTACTTTTACCTTGAACATGAAAAATCGATTGTGTTAATTGGGATGCCAGTTCTTTTAATTGAACATGAGTGGTCTCTGCCCATTTTTGATTTTCAAGAATTTTAGAAGCTGCTAATAAATTCTGCCATAGTCTTTTTGGCAAACCTAATTGAGTGTTGGTATATAAAAATTTTTTGGTGTGCTTATTTTTTAACTCTTTTAATCTTTCAAAAACAGACTCTTCAGTTTCGCTTATTAACCAATTTACTTTTATTCTAAATTGATAGTTTGTATCAAATAAATCGACTGCACCCCAGGCTGATAATTTTAAAATAGCAGGACCACTAAGTCCCCAGTGAGTTATTAATAACGGTCCTTCAGAGTTTAATTTGGTAGTTCCCTCTTTTGATAATACACTTACCGAAGCCAAAGTAGAAACTCCCGGCAAATCTTTAATACGATTATCGTTAATATTGAAGGTGAATAACGAAGGGACTGGAGGAACAATAGAATGCCCAAGATTCTTTAAAAAACTCCATATCTTCGGATTACTCCCGGTAGCTATCATTAGCTTTTTACTGCTAAATATTTTATTTTCCGTAAAAACCAACCAATTATTCATTTCTTTCTTAAACGACTTAACTGGATGTTGTTTTAAAACTTCAATATTTAGTCTTTCTGTTTCCTTAATAAAACAATCAATAATGGCTTGTGAAGAATTACTTTCAGGAAAAATTCTCCCATCTTCTTCTATTTTAAGTGGTATCCCTTTTTTTTCAAACCACTCCATGGTGTCTCCAGTCATAAAGGTATGAAATGGACCTAGCAATTCTTTTTCGCCTCTTGGATAATTTAAGCTTAGTTGATTTGGAATAAATTCTGCATGAGTTACATTGCAACGACCACCGCCAGAAATTCGAACCTTAGTTAATACCTCGCTACCTCGTTCAAGAATTGTAATTTTTAATCCAGGGTTGTTTTCAGCAATATTAATTGCAGAAAAAAAGCCTGCAGCTCCTCCACCGATTATAATTACATCTGACTTATAGATTAGATAATGTTTTTGATTCTCAAATTATTTTAATTTAATCTTGTAAAAATAAGTTTTTATAATTTATAAAGTGATGTTCAACTTAAGGGAGTTAAACTTAGTTAAAGCTCTGTTATTTATATCTAAAATCATAAATTTATCTAATAAAATTGTTAGCTTTGAGTAACTAATCAATAATTAAAATACGATGACAGTAAATATTCAATACGTTAAAATGCTTTCTAGCGATACCATGACCGAATATGTAAAAAAGAAATTAGCTAAACTAGAGACTAATTTTGATTGGGTGATCAATGCCAATGTTTTTTTTAAATCGGAAAATGATCCTAAAGGTGAAGGGCATATTTGTGAAATCGAGCTGAGCTTGCCAGGCCCAAAAATATTTGCTTCCTCAAATGAAACAAATTTTGAGTTAGCTGCAAAAAATTCAATCAAAGACCTTGCTAAACAACTAGAAAAAAGAAAAGCGTCATTTAACAAACATTAAATGAATTATTGAAATAAATAATTTTAAAAAAATCCATTCATTAAAAGTGAATGGGTTTTTTTATTACTTTTAAATTCACAACTTACTTTATGTTACTATTTTAATTCCTGAAGAAGTGCCAATTCTAGTAACTCCAAGAGAAATATAATTTAAGGCGGTTTCTTTATCGCTTATTCCTCCTGAGGCCTTAATGCTTAATTGTCCCTTCAGCACCTCTTTTATTAATTTAACATCTGCTATAGTTGCACCGTTTGTACCAAAACCCGTAGATGTTTTAACAAAATCCGCTCCCGCTTTCATCGCTATTTTACAAACTACTCTTTTCTCTTCATCAGTTAGATAACAAGTTTCAATAATAACTTTTAAAACCCTATCTCCTAGCTCATTTTTAACAGCTATTATTTCGTTTTCTACGTATTTAAAATCTTTTGATTTTAACATTCCTATATTAATAACCATATCAATTTCGTCTGCACCGTCATTAATATAAGTTTTTGTTTCTAAAACTTTAATTGATGGAGCCGTTGCGCCTAAAGGAAATCCTACAACCGCAGCAATTTTTACATTCGAATTTATAAGTTCTCTCTTAGCCAATTTTACAAAAGATCCATTGACGCAAACAGCAAAAAAATTATATTTTTTTGCTTCATCGCATAATTGAATAATATTTTCTGTTGTTGCTGAAGGTTTAAGTAGCGTATGATCAATATAATTTTCAAGTGACATCATCTGTTTTTTTTAAACAAATTTAAAAAAGGTTTTCTGAGAATAAGCTGATATTAATCATTTTCGATTAACATTTCATTATTACTTAAAAAACAAATTATATTATTTAACTTATTTTTTTTTGAAATGTGTATATTAAACCCTGATAATTTTAGTTTAAATTGACTATGAATAATTCTATTCCTTCGACAGGTATAAAAGGACTTAAAGAAAATTGGAGAAGTGATCTTACTGCGGCAGTTAGTGTTGCTTTAGTAGCCTTGCCCCTTGCTTTAGGTATCGCTGTTGCCTCAGGAGTAACTCCAATGTCTGGTTTGCTATCTGCAATTATTGCGGGTATTGTGACTACTTTTTTTAGAGGTAGTAACTTAGCAATTAATGGTCCAGCAGCAGGACTTATTGCAGCGATTTTAGGTGGGTTAGCTGTTTTAGATAATAATATTAATTATGTCCTAGCGGCTGTAGTTGTTTCTGGAGCATTGCAAATTTTACTTGGATTATTAAAAATGGGAAGATTTGCAAAACTACTGCCATCCTCGGTATTAAACGGTATTTTAGCGGCAATTGGAGTTATTATTTTTGCAAAGCAAATTCATTTTGCTCTAGGAACCAAGTCGGACGCAAAAAATATTATAGGAATCCTAGCTGACGCCATATATAAAATTCCGGAAATTAATCCTTTTGTTTTTAGTATTGCATTACTAGGTGTTTTAGTCTTAATATTTTATAAAAAAATCAATAATAAATTTATTAAAGCAATCCCTGCTCCAATGTGGGTTTTAGTTTTAGCACTCCCTATAGTATATGGGTTCAATTTTTTTGACGCCCATGAAATTATTCTATTTGGCAATTCTTATATGGTGAGTCCAGATTTATTAATTAATATTCCTGAAAATCCTTTAGACAGTATTATGCATCCAGATTTTAGCAAAATAGGCACCATACCTTTCTGGCTTACAGTAATGTCTATTACGACAATAGCAACTGTTATAACAATGGCCAGTGCTAGAGCTGTGGATAAATTAGATCCGTACAAAAGAACTACCAACCTTAATAAAGATTTAGTTGGCGTAGGTCTTAGTACAATGGTGTCGGGAGCCCTAGGTGGTTTACCTATAGTAAATGTAATTGTAAGAAGTACCGTTAATGTAAATAGTAATGCAAAAACAAAATGGTCCAACCTTTACCATGGTCTTTTTTTACTTTTATTTGTTGCATTTATGGCTCCAGTATTAAAAAGCATCCCTCTAGCAGCACTGGCAGCAATATTAGTTCATACTGGTTTTAAATTAGCATCTCCTAAGGTCTTTAAGAACACTTACGATCAAGGAGTTGAACAATTATTATTTCTTTCTTCTACCATAATAATCACACTATTTACTTCTTTGTTATATGGGATAATTGGAGGAATACTAGTTACTTTAATATTACACATGCTTTTAGCTAAAGTGGGTATATCCTCTTTTTTTAAAATGATCTATAAATCAGGTTCAAAAGTAATCTCTCTTGAAAATGGCACTTATGATGTAAAAATTAAAGGAGTGGCTAACTTTTTATACGCGCTAGAATTAGACAAATTGTTGAAAGACATCCCCAGAAAAGCAACCGTAAGAATTGACTTATCACAAACAAGATTGGTAGATTTATCAATTATGGAAAATTTAATTGAATACAAGCGTACTTATGATAATGAAGGAGGAAATGTAAAATTAAAGGGGTTAGATAATCATGTGGCATCAACTAGTCACAACAGAGCTTTAAAAATCATTACAGGTCGACTTAAAAAACGGATTACACAAAGACAAATTCGTTTACAAAAAATGGCGATTAATAATGGTTGGTCATTTGAAAGGGAAGTTGATTGGAATACCTCCTATTTAAGAAATTTTCGCTTTTTTGACTCACGCCCTATTGAAATGAAAAGTAATTCTTTACAAGGATTAAATGCTAATAATAATGCACATTGGGAAATAGCAGATATTGTTTTTGATGAAGGAGCTCTTTTAGCTTTAGAGGTTTATCAAACGACGGTTCAGGTGGTAAAACTTCCATCTTCCATCCCAAAATTTATTATAGATAAGGAAGGGCTTTTCGATAAAATGTTTGATCGAGTAAAAGTTTTTTCGGGTTCAAATCCAGATATAGATTTTAAAAAGTTTCCTAAATTTTCTGGAAAATTTTTATTGAGTGGGGAGAATGAAAAAGAAATAAAGTCTTTTTTCACAAAGGAATTGATAGAGTTTTTGGAACAAAATGAAATCCATCATATCGAAAGTAATGGAGAAGCACTCATGATATTTAAATACCTCCATATCGCAAAAACGGATGAAGTAACCAATATGCTTAATTTTGCTTTTGACTTACTAAGCCATATGAATTTAAAAAAATAAAAGAGCCTCTCAACTTGAGAAGCTCTTTTGGTGCGGGCGGGGAGACTCGAACTCCCACGCCGTGAAGCACTAGATCCTAAGTCTAGCATGTCTACCAATTCCATCACGCCCGCAAAGGGAGTGCAAATATAAACAAGATTTATAATTTACAAAGAAACTACCTTATAAAAATACAGCTTTTTATTACCTTAGCGATCCTTCAAAATAGAAATAAATGAAAAGTGCTAAATCCTATATTTTAGAAAATAAACAACGTTTTATTGACGAGCTAATTGAGTTGCTAAAAATACCCTCAATTAGTGCAAATTCTAATTATAAAGCAGACGTTATTCATACTGCTGACGCCGTAAAAAACAGCCTTCAAAAAGCGGGATGTGATCAAGTTGAGATATGTGAAACTCCTGGTTTTCCTATCGTATACGGCGAGAAGATAATCGATCCTAATTTACCAACTATATTGGTTTACGGACATTATGATGTACAGCCACCAGATCCAGTAAATCTATGGGATAGCCCTCCTTTTGAACCCGTTATTAAAACAACAGCATTACATCCTGAAGGAGCTATTTTTGCCAGAGGATCTTGCGATGATAAAGGACAGATGTACATGCATGTTAAAGCCCTAGAATATATGACCTCTACTGGGCAGTTGCCTTGTAATGTGAAATTTATGATTGAAGGTGAAGAAGAAATTGGAAGTGAAAGTTTAGGTTGGTTTGTTGAGAGAAATCAAAAAAAACTTGAAAATGATATTATCTTAATTAGTGACACCGGTATGATTGCCCCTGACGTCCCTTCCATTACGACTGGTTTAAGAGGATTGAGTTATGTTGAAGTTGAAGTTACAGGGCCTAACAGAGATTTACACAGTGGTTTGTACGGTGGCGCAGTCGCCAACCCTATCAATATTTTAACCCAAATGATTGCCTCCTTACACGATGAAAACAATCATATAACCATCCCTGGTTTTTATGATCATGTAGAAGAGCTGTCAGAGTTAGAAAGAGCTAAAATGGGAGAGGCTCCATTTAGTTTAGAAGCCTATAAAAAAGCATTGGATATCAATGATATACACGGAGAAAAGGGCTATACTACCAACGAGCGTAATTCAATAAGACCTACGTTAGATGTAAACGGTATATGGGGAGGTTATATTGGTGAAGGAGCAAAAACCGTTATAGCCAGTAAAGCATACGCAAAAATATCGATGCGATTGGTCCCAAATCAAAATTGGGAAGCTATTACCGAGTTATTTAAAAATCATTTCGAACGTATAGCTCCTAAATCAGTTTCTGTAAAAGTAAATCCTCACCATGGAGGGCAAGCTTATGTAACTCCAATAGACTGTTTGGGATATAAAGCAGCGGAGAAAGCCTATGAAGCAACCTTTGGAAAAACTCCAATCCCACAACGAAGTGGCGGAAGTATTCCTATTGTTGCTTTGTTTGAAAAAGAATTGAAAAGTAAAACCATTTTAATGGGCTTTGGTTTAGATAGTGATGCCATACATTCTCCAAACGAACATTTTGGAATTTGGAATTACTTGAAGGGGATTGAAACTATCCCACAATTTTATCACTATTTTACGATGATGAGCAAATAACAAAAAAAACTCTCAATTACTGAGAGTTTTTTTTATTATGATATAAAATATTTTACCAGCGAAAAGTAGAGATATAATCATTTAGTTCTTCCACAGAACTTGAAAAATCAAGCGCCTGGCTTACCTTAAAGTAATTTCCAATATCATAAGTATAACCATAAGCAAATTTTGCTAAATCTAGTTTACTGCTATCAAAACTAATTAAACTTACTAGATCTCTAACTTGATCAGAAAACATACAATTTGATTGAATAATCTGTTTTGCTATACTCACTTTAGCGTCATCAAAGCTTTTAGATTTTATAGTTTTTAGAGCCTCTGCAAAATTTGCATCGTCAATGGGCCAATCACATCCAATATTTCCATTGTAACCTTCCATTACATAAACATTATTGCCACTACCTACCGTTGTAGTTGTCGTTGAAGTAGTTTCTTGATAAACATTCCCGTTTCCGGCTCCTAAATTTAGAGATACGTTAAGACCAACATTTTGATTGTTTACATTAATATTCATCCCGGGAGTAACTCCAGTACTGATAGTGGTGGTGGTTGTTTCAGTGATAACGGGCTTTGTCGAGTAGGGTACTATCATAACATCAGGTCTAGATGATATTGGGGGAGCTTGATCAATTGGAACCATACTAAAAACTCGAACCTTAAGTCCTTTCTTTGTGCTTTTTACTTGATAAGAAATCTCAGATGATTCATCAGGCATGTATAAATTTTTCGAAATCGCAGGCATGTTTTCTGAAAACTCCATACGCATTTTCAATATTGGCTGAATAAAACCTTCTATTCTAATATTGGTAGTAGGACTTGAATGTTGTTGAATTCCATTTATAAACAAAGTAAAAGGGGGACTTTCTTGAGTAAAAAATTCAAGATTGTAAATATTTTGACCTATAGTTAATGAGGAACAAAACAAAAATAATATTAGAGTGGTTTTTTTCATGATTTTTTTTTGTAAAACTAACTAAAATATATTGTGATTATATAATACTATTATAGTTTTTTTACATATTTCGTAACAATCACAATTTGGGTAGGCCCCACTTTTCCTTCTATAAATTCAGGGTTTTCTCGGTCCAGAGAAATGCGTCTCACAGCAGTACCTTGCTTAGCAACCATACTGGAACCCTTTACTTTTAGATCTTTTATTAAAACAACAGAATCACCCGATTTTAAAACCACACCATTAACATCTCTATGAATAATAGCATCCGTTTTATCTTCAGCATCTCCTGCTGCTGCAGCCCAATCAAGTTGTTGATCGTCTAAATACATCATATCTATTAGATCTTGAGACCAGCCATAGGATTTTAATCGATGTAACATTCGCCAAGACATTATTTGTACTGGTGGGCTAGGACTCCACATGCTATCATTTAAACAGCGCCAATGATTTTCGTCTCGATTTTCTTCCTCATCAAATTGAGAAAAACAAGTTTGACAAGCCAATACAGCTGTATTAATATCTTCGACATAATCTGGAGTTTTTGGAATAAAATAAACATTCAAAAACTCGTTATATCCACAAAATTCACATTTATCTTCGGCTCTTTTTTTTACGTCTCTTTCGATACCCATTGTATTTTTTTTTTAAAGAAACTCTGAAATATCGCTCCTATTTTTGAATTATTAAACAAATATATAAACATTAATAAACACTAAATAAACAAAAAAAATAATTCACTATTTAAGTAACTAAAATTTTATTTTTATTAATTAAAAATGGTAGAAAATTAGATAAGTATATCTTATCTTAGATTTACTGATAGCTAACAAATGGATTACAATCGTATAAAAATAAGCCTAGATCAAGCCGAAAAAATTCTTTTAGACCTATATAGAATTGAAGGTACCGTAAGTCCTTTACCAGGCTATGTCGATTTTAATTTTAAGATAAAAACAAAAAAAGAAGAAAGATTTGTCTTAAAAATATCTCGACCCAATGAAAATAAAAAGTATCTAGATTATCAACAGAAATTATTACAATATATCCATCAATCTGATGAAAAAATTATGGCTCCCAAGGTCTTATTTGATCAAAATGATGAGGCGATTTCTGAGATTATTGACGACTACGGAAACAAACGCTATGTAAGAATGCTTACCTGGGTTTCAGGTAGAGTTTGGAGTGCTGTAAATCCACAATTAGCAAATTTTCGCCAGAGCCTGGGAGAACAATGTGGTATATTAACTAAAATACTTGAAAATTTTGACCATCCCGAGGCGCATTACTATTTTGAATGGGATATTGCTCAAGGTCTCTGGACAAAAAAACACTTACACTTATTTGACGAGCAAAAAAAAGAAGTACTTAGCTACTTTCAAGACTTATTTGAAGCCTCTCAAGTTTCCTATAAAAAACTTCGTAAAAGTGTGGTCCATAATGACCCCAATGATAACAATATAATTGTTTCATTGGATTTACATAATCCAAAGGCAATCGCTGCAATCGATTATGGAGACGCCATGTATACTCAAACCATTAACGATTTAGCGATTCTTTGCGCCTATGGTGCTTTTGGACACGAAAATCCTTTAAGTGCATTGTTAGATTTGGTAAAAGGGTATCATTCTAAATTTAAATTAGAAGAAAAAGAATTAGTGCATTTATACCATGCCATTGCGATGCGTTTAATTATTATTGTAACCAGGGCAGCAATGAGTAAAATTGAAGAGCCCGATAATCCCTATTTATGGATCAGTGAAAAACCGGCCTGGAAAGTATTGAACCAATGGTTTTTAATCTCCGCTGATTTTGCCCATTACAGTTTCCGTGATGCCTGTGGTTTTAGTGCACACCCAGATGAAAATACTTTTAAAAAATGGGCCGCCTCAAAATCTTTTAAACTTTCAGAGTTATTTCCAAGGATCAATAAAGATGTGGTGCATCCCCTAGACCTGAGTGTTTCTAGTAAATGGATGGGACACGAAAAAGAGTTTAACAACTTAGACTACTTTCAATATAAAATTGATCAAGTACAAAAAAATGAACCGGATAAACTAATTGCGGGGGGCTACCTAGAACCTAGATCTATTTACACCACGAACACCTATGACCGTATTGGTAATAATGGTACAGAACGTAGAAGTATTCATCTAGGAATTGATTATTGGCTCCCAGCAGAAACAGCAGTGCACGCCATTTTGGATGGAGAGGTTGTCCTTGCCGTAAATGACGCTGGGAATAAAGAATACGGTGGCTTAGTTATTTTAAAACATCAAATAGACGGATGGCTATTTTATACACTTTATGGTCATTTAAGTGTTGCTAGTGCCACTAAAAATAAGAGAGGCCAGCAACTTAAAAAAGGGGATAAAATTGGTGTGTTAGGGAATACTACTGAAAACGGAAATTGGGCACCTCATCTTCATTTTCAAGTTGTATTATCATTGTTAGATTACGAATTAGATTTTCCCGGGGTTGCTTATTTTTCTGAAATAACTGTTTGGAAAAGTATTTGTCCAGATCCGAATGTATTGTTTAAGTCTGATTCCCTAAGTCCAAAACAATATGCAGACCCAGAAGCACTTAAAAATTACCGCCAGCAACATTTAGGAAAAAGCCTACGTCTTCAATATAAAACTCCTATTGAAATGGTTCGAGGTTCTGGAGTGTTTTTGGTAGATTCGGTTGGAAGAAAATATTTAGATACGGTAAACAATGTGGCCCATGTAGGTCATGAAAATTATGAGGTAGTAAAAGCAGGACAAGAACAAATGGCGCTGATCAATACCAACACCCGTTATTTGCACAAAAATATTAATAACCTTGCTAAAGAGCTACTGGAAACCTTACCGCCAGAACTAAATGTGTTTCATTTTGTAAACTCTGGGAGTGAAGCAAATGAATTAGCTGTTAGGATGGCAAAAACAGTAACTGGTGAAAAAGACATGATTGTAAGCGAAGCTGGCTACCACGGAAATACCAATACCTGTGTTGCTATTAGCTCCTATAAATTTGACGGAAAAGGAGGCCAAGGTGCACCAGAGTATACACATGTTTTTCCCTTGCCCGATAAATTTAGAGGAAAATACAGAGGAAATGATACCACAGAAGAGTATGTGGAAGAAGTGCAGAAACAACTAAAGAATATTACTCGTAAAGGCCGAAATGTTGCCGGCTTTATAATAGAACCCATTATAAGCTGTGGTGGACAAATTGTATTGCCTGAGGGATTTTTAAAAAAGTCATACCAGGCTGTAAGAAATTCCGGAGGGCTTTGTATTTCTGACGAAATCCAAACAGGCTGTGGGCGTATGGGAAAAACATTTTGGGGCTTTCAATTACATGATGTTATTCCTGATATCGTGACTATCGGTAAACCACTTGGAAATGGACATCCCGTTGCTGCGGTAGTCTGCACACAAGAAGTAGCAAAGCAATTTGCTAATGGCATGGAGTACTTCAATACCTTTGGAGGAAATCCTGTTTCCTGCGCCATAGGAGCTGAGGTAATTAGAACCGTAAAAAGAAAGCAACTTCAAAAAAATGCTTTGGAAATTGGCGCCTACTTAAAAAAAGAATTATTAGCCTTGGCAACACAATTCCCAATTATTGGGGATGTTAGAGGTGAAGGGCTTTTTCTTGGTATTGAACTGGTGGATAAGAATCTAAACCCACTTGCCAATC
>ENA-ORDA01002194-ORDA01002194.1-marine-metagenome-genome-assembly--contig:-NODE-2194-length-15193-cov-4.094073_pt1 | contig 15193 bp, 8 predicted proteins | sample MGYA00237778_ERZ508506 | MGnify/ENA primary metagenome ERZ508506 (study PRJEB26177, sample SAMN06267891) | marine metagenome | isolation source: Monterey Bay, California, USA | place: Pacific...
CTTTGATTTCTCACATCCTATTAATGTAGCAGGTAAAGTTACAAGTACAGGTACTTCAGTGTTCGCAAGCCTAGACATCTCAGGCGACATAGACGTAGACGGCACTACTAACCTTGATGTCGTGGACATTGATGGTGCTGTTGATATGGCTACAACTTTAACAGTAGCTGGAAATGTAGACTTTAATGGTAATTTAGATGTTGATGGAGTGTTAGAAACTGATAATTTAACAATTAATGGCTCTCAAGGTACAGACGGGCAAGTTTTAACCTCAACAGGTAGTGGTGTTGGATGGGAAGCAGTAGTAGGTGGTTCACCTAGTATTACTGATTACTCAAATGGTTCAGTTAAAGTGTTCACAATCTATCAAGGTGGTAACATGGATATAAATGGAGACCCTACATTTAGTCAAGATGTTACTTTTTCTAATGATATATTTGCAAATGGATATCTAAGAACTACAGATATACGCACACATAGTAACAACAATATAGAAATTGACCCAAATGGTTCAGGTGTTGTTATATTTAAAGGAAACTCTACTAAGGGTGCAGGTCAATTCAAACTTAATTGTGAAAATAATTCTCATGGAATAACAATTAAAGGACCACCACACAGTGCTGGAGCAAGTTACACATTAACACTACCTAATAATGATGGCAATGCTAATCAGTTTTTACAAACAAATGGTTCAGGTGTATTAACTTGGGCAGCAGCTTCAGGTGGTAGCAGTACTCCTAGTATTAATGACTTAGGAACAGGCACAAATGCTTTAACCATTTATAGTAATGCACAGGCGGCATTTGCTTCAGACCTTCAAGTTACTGGAGCAATTTATGTAACAGGTACTGTTGATGGTGTAGATATCGCTGCAAGAAATACAATACTTACGAGTACAACTACTACAGCTAATGCAGCACTACCTAAAGCTGGTGGTACTATGACTGGTAATTTAACTGTCAATGCTGTTGTAGATGCAGATAATTATAAAATAAACGGTGCTCAAGGAACAGACGGACAAGTTCTTACATCAACAGGTAGTGGTGTTGCATGGGAAGATGCTACTGGCGGTGGTGGTGGTGGAGGTAGTGGTGTTCTGTCAAATGGAGTTAAGGTGGTGCTGCACAATAATGGTACAAGTCAAACAGTACTAAGAAACACAACATCTAAAATAAATTTTGATTATGTTACATTTGGAAACTCTGATAGTGCTTTTAGTACAACCAATAAAGAATATACAGTTCCAGCAGCGGGTAAATATTTATTTTTAGGAAGAATTAAAAGTCAAAATTTTCAGACCACTGGTGCTGGTCAGCATGTAGGTAATGTATATATCTATAAAAACGGTTCAGCGTTACCTAATTATAGCACTTCACAATATAGTAAGACTGTTGGTGCAGATATAATTAGATTTGAAATTGCTATCAATAATGTATGGGATTTGGCTCAAAATGATGTAATTGATTTTAGATTTAGCCTATCCAATTATGCTAGTACAACGAATGTTTTATTAGATGGAAATGGTCAATATACAACCAATAATTATATGTACATAGTAAGAATAGAATAATAACAACAGGAAAAAAAATGGATATAGCAACAGCAATACACAACTTAAAACCAGAATACGAATTTGGAATAGATTATATCGTAGAAGATATTGATGGAACACCAACTTTAAAATGGTTAAAAGAAATTAGTGATAAACCTACAGACTCACAAATAAACTCAAAAATTACAGAGTTGCAAACAGCTTGGAATAATCAAGAGTATGCTAGGAAAAGAATAGAAAACTATCCTAGTATAGAAGACCAACTAGATATGCAATATTGGGATTCTGTAAACGGAACAACAACTTGGAAAGATAAAATAGCAGAAATTAAAACTGCAAATCCTAAATCTTAAATTAAAAATTTAAACGGAGAATAATAATATGGCAGGTTATACAAGACAAAGCACATTTGCAGACGGAGATACAATTACTGCTGCTTTATTCAATAATGAATACAATCAATTAGTAAATGCATTTAGTAATACATCAGGTCATAGCCATGATGGTACAACAGCAAGTGGACCAGTCATAGGATTAATTGGTGATGCAGGTGAAACTTCACCAAACAATAAAGTATTAATAGATACTACTAATAATTTTATAGAATTTTATGTACAAGTATCAAGTAGTTCTGTACAACAGTTATACATAGCTGATGGAGCTATTATACCTGTTACAGACAGTGATATAGATTTAGGTACAACAAGTTTAAGATTTAAAGATACATATACAGATACAATTACAACTACTGGTAACGTAGCAGTAGGCGGTAATCTAACAGTTACAGGTACTACAACTTTTAACGGTGGTACAATCACTATGGGTGATGCAGCTACTGATAACGTAGTATTTGGTGCTGATGTAGACTCACACATTATTCCAGATGATGATGATACTTATGACTTAGGTAGTTCTACACAAGAGTGGAGAAACCTTTACATAGACGGTACAGCACATATAGATACGTTAGACGTAGATGTAAACGCTACAGTCGCAGGAACTCTAGGTGTTACAGGTGTACTAACCGGTACAAGCTTAGACATTTCTGGAGACATTGATGTTGATGGAACAACTAACTTAGACGTTGTTGATATAGACGGTGCTGTAGACATGGCTACAACTCTTACAGTTGGTGGTGAAATAACAGCAGCAAGTTTAGACATATCAGGTAATGTAGATATTGATGGTATATTAGAAGCCGATGCAATTACAGTAAACGGTACAACACTAGCAGAAACTATTAGTGATACTGTTGGTGCAATGGTATCTAGTAATACAGAAACAAACATAACAGTTACTTATGAAGATTCAGATAATACTCTGGACTTTGTAATTGGTACACTTAATCAAAATACAACTGGTAACGCTGCAACAGCTACAGCACTTCAAACAGCTAGAACAATTCATGGTGTATCATTTGATGGTACAGCTAACATAGACTTAACAGAAGTTGTACAAGATACAGTTGGTGCAATGTTTACAAGTAATACTGAATCAGGTATTACAGTAGCTTATCAAGATGCAGATGGTACAGTAGACTTTACAGTCGGTACACTTAATCAAGATACTACAGGTAATGCAGCAACTGCAACAGCTTTAGCAACTGCTAGAACTATAGGTGGTGTAAGCTTTGATGGTACAGCTAATATAGTACCTACAACTTTTAACGCTGCTACATTCTCTGGAGACTTGAATGTTGATAGTGGTGTATTGTTTGCAGATGTAAGTACAAACAGAGTTGGTATTAATCAAACTACTCCTGATGTCTCACTAGACTTAGGTGCTAACACAGATGCTGTACATGTCCCAGTAGGTACAACAGCTCAAAGACCAACAAGCCCAGCAGCAGGTTATTTTAGATATAATACTACTACAGGTGGTTTTGAGGGTTATACAGATGCTTGGGGTGCTATAGCTGGTGGTGGTGGAGGTGGAACTGCTCCAAGTCTTGACACTATGACTGGAGATGGTTCTGATACTACTTTAACTTTAAGTACTACACCGATTAATGAGAATGCAACTTTTGTAACTATAGATGGTGTACTACAGCATAAAGATACTTATTCAATATCAGGAAATACCTTAACGTTTTCTGAAGCTCCTCCTAATACTTCAAAGGTTGAAGCTATTACATTAACTGCTACAAGCAGCACAACTGCTAATATTTTAAGTGATGCCGATGCAGATACTAAGGTACAGGTAGAAGAAAGTTCAGACGAAGATAAGATTAGGTTTGATACTGGTGGAACTCAGAGAATGATTATTGATTCTACTGGTGTTGGAATTGGAACGACTAGTCCCACCTATTCTTTGGATGTTAGCTCAAGCAGTGCATTGGCTAGTCGTATACAAAGCTCTTTTGGTGAAACTATTTTAGAGTTAAATAATACTAATACTAATGGTCGTAAATTTATGATTATTTCTGGCGGTAATAGCGGAAGCCTTACTGGAGGTAAGTTTGGCATTTTTGATGCTACAGCAGTAGCTACAAGGTTGGCAATAGATAGTTCTGGAAATGTTGGTATTGGGACTGCTAGTCCTTCTGCACCTTTACACATTTTAAAATCTGCAACGGGCGTGAACGCAGCCACAGATATGTTGAAATTATCAAGTGTAGATACAAACCTTGCATATTATGTTGGTTTTCAAGCACAAAGAGATAATTCAGCAGGACAAGGTTTAAATATTTTAACAACAAATGTATCTGGTACTGTTTCAGAGTCAATGAGAATTAGTCCGTCTGGAAATGTTGGAATTGGAACATCTGCACCCTCTAATCCACTCCACGTTAATTCTAGTTCTACTGATGTGGCAAAGTTTGCAACAACAGGTGCTTATACGTTTGTTACTTTAGATAACGCTACAAGAAACTGGGCTTTATCAGCAGGTAGTACTTTTAGTATTTATGATAGTACTGCAGCAGCAACAAGGATGTCTATTAATAGCTCAGGTAACTTGTTGGTGGGTACTGCTAATGCCACTACATTAGGGACGGTAAATAAAAATCTTGTAGTTGGCTCAACAACAAACAATGATGAAGTAGCTCTCACGTTAAATGTAATGGAAGGCACACATAATAGAAGGGTTAAGTTCTTTCTCGATGATGATGATGGTGTTTTTGGATTAGATACTACCGCTTCATCAAGTGTTGCTCCTTTTGTAGTTAGAATGGCGGGTAGTGAAAAACTCAGATTAGATACTGCTGGTAATGTTGGGATTGGAACTGCTCCTGCTGATAAGCTTCATGTTGAAGGAAATATATATTTAGGAACTTCTGGTAGAACTATTTATACTGGTGGTAGTGGTGCCTTAACTTTCCAAACAAACACAGGACCTACTATTTTCTTGCGTAGTAATGGCTCAAGTGAGAGTATGCGTGTTGATAGCTCTGGTAACTTGTTGGTGGGTACTACTAGTCCTACTAACATTACCTCTGGCACGTTACAAGTACATAATACCCAAGCTGCACAAATAGTAGTTAGAAATACAAACGCAGCTACAGGTAAGGCATTTAAGCTAGGTGTTGATGGTTCTGCTAACAACTTTACTGTCTACAACAATTCAGGGTCGGGAGTTTATATTACTGACGGAGGAACTTCTTGGACTTCAAATTCAGATGAAAATCTTAAAGAAAATATTGTAGAACTAACAGGTGCTTTAGACAAAGTTAAAAATTATAGATGTGTTGAATACAACTTTATTGCAGATAAAACTAATTCTAAAAAAATTGGTTTCATAGCACAAGATTGGCAAGAAGATTACAGTCAAGTTGTTAGCCAAAACGAGAATGGGAATTTAGGTATACAATACACTGAAACAATACCTGTTTTGCTAAAAGCTATACAAGAACAACAAACACAGATTGATGCCTTACAATCTGAAATTAATAAACTAAAAGGAGAATAATTATGGCAATAGGATATACTTGGGATGTTTCAACAGTTGATACTTACCCAACAAAAGATAGTAAAAGTGATGTAGTACATAACGTACATTGGAGACTTACAGCAACTGATGATACTAATAAAGATAGTGACGGTAATAACTTAACAGCTACTAACTACGGAACTCAAAATGTAGATACTTCAGACTTGTCAAGCTTTAAAGCTTTTGCAGATTTAAAAGCTTCAGACGTACAAGGATGGGTTGAAGCAGGTCTAGGTAGTGACTCTGTTACAGCTTTAAAAGCTAGTCTAGATGCTCAAGTCGCATTACTTATGACACCAACAAGCGTCACAAAAACTATAGGATAAAACGCACCATGGAACTAACACCTTATTTATTTTGGAATATCTTTATAACTTTGGTATTAGCTCCAGTGCTTTACAGCATAAGATTAAACACAGAAGAGGCTAAACGCCTCGACATTCTCTTAAATAAAACACGTGAAGAGATTGCAAAAGATTACGTAACCAAATCAGAATTAAAAGATGACATGGGAATTCTCATGGATAGAATAGATAAAATCGGAGAAAAGCTTGACAAACTCTTTGAAGTCAAGTAAAATATACATAAAGGTATTTATAAATGGATAAAGAAAATAATAATAAATTAAAAAAGTATAAACAAAAGTATACTACCGGTGGTAGAGTAGACTATTCTAAAGGTGGTAGAGTAAAAGCTCAACGTGGTGGTTTAAAAAAAGCTCCTAGAAATATTGAAGATAGACCTGTGCAAGTTGGAGAACTTGCAAAAAGCAATGCTACACGTAGAGGAGCAACTCCAAGTCCAGCACCTCAACCTACAGTTACACCTAAAAAAGCTAAACCTTTACCTAAACCTTTACCTAAAGCTCCAATAGAACCTAAAAGACCTGATGTTATTCAACCTGATGTACAGATTACACTACCAAAGTTTCCAGAAGAAGGAAGACCTAGAGATGATATTTTATTTGCTCAACAACAAGCAACTCAACAGTCTTTAGAAGATTTAAAAAAAAGATTTAGTGAAGGTAAATTTACAGGATATGCACCAGAAGACTTAGCATTCTTAGGAGATAAAATTACTGATGCTATTAATCAAGGTGCTGTTAATCAAAATACTACTGAAGGTTGGTGGACTACTGCAGGTTACGATAACATGAGTGACGCTTTGCAAAGTGGTGATTTTACTTTTAAAGATGGGCAATGGGTTAAGAAAGATGGAACAGAAGATGATGCTCAGAAAGCTGTAGATAAAGAATTAATAACTGCAAGAGGTAGAGCTGAACAAATATTACAAGGTGATATGACTGGTATACCTATGGCTGAAGCTCCTAAAGAAGTAGAAATAGGAGAGTTAGGTGTTGCTAAAACTATGGCAGAAAGAGAAGCTCTTGAAGCTAAGACTGCTGAAATAGACGCTGCTTCAGAAGCTGCAACAATAAAAGATATAGAGACTGTAAAAACTCCAGAACAGTTACAGGCTGAAACTTATAGAGCTGAACAAGTTGGAGTTACTCCTGATGTTGAATTAACAGAAGGAGAGATACAAGAGAATGCACTTGCAAAGGCTGCTAAAGTAGACAGGGTTGTACCTATTGAAGGTGTTGAAGTTGAAATACCAGAAGGTGCTTTAGCTGAAAGAGTTGTAGGAGTCATTAGCGAAGGTGCTAAAGCTACAGCAGCTATTAACGCTGGTACAAGCTTGTCAAGAATTACAAGAGCTAAAAAACAATTAAGTAGAGCTGGGTTGTCTGATGAAGATATACAAGAGATAGGCAACGACCCTGAAGCTTTAGAAGATAGACTAGTAGACTTTAGTGAAGAACAAAGAGGTATCATAGAAGGATTACCTGAAGAAGCTTTAGTATCTACACAGATAAATGGTTTGTTAGAAGGTATGGAGAATGGTGAAATACCTACATGGGCTAGACCTGCTGTTGCACAAGTAGAACAGATGTTAGCTAAAAGAGGTATGTCAGCTTCTACAGTTGGTAGAGATAGTTTATTTAATGCTATTATTCAATCAGCTATGCCTATAGCTCAAAGCAACGCACAAGCTATACAACAAAGTGTTAGTCAACAAAAGACTATAGAAGCTCAGACTGCTGAAGCAAACGCACAGAGAGTACAACAAACAGCTTTAACAAATGCTCAAAACGTATTTAATATGGACATGGCTCAGTTTAATGCTGACCAACAAACATCATTATCTAATAGTAAATTTATGCAAACTGTAGGTATTACTAATGCTAATAATGCACAACAAGCTGCAATTCAAAACGCTGTACTAATGTCACAAGCTAATTTAGCTGAAGCAGACTTTTATCAAAAAGCACAAATAAATAATGCTAATGCTTTTTTAAATATGGATTTAACTAATCTTAATAATGCACAGCAAGTAAATGTATTAAAAGCTCAACAAGAACAACAAAGATTACTTTCTAATCAAGCTGCTAACAATGCTGCAGCACAGTTTAATGCATCTAGTGAAAATCAAACTCAACAGTTTATGACTAGCTTAGCTACACAAGTAGAACAGTTTAATGTTGCACAAACAAACACTACTGCACAATTTAATGTACAACAACAAAACGCCAGAGATGCTTTAAACTTTCAAGTTGAAGCAGATTTAGAAAAAGCTAATGCTTCCATGGTTAATGAAATTAATAAGTTTAATGAACAAACAGCTTTTGAAAGAGACAGGTTTAATACATCTAATGCTCAAGCTATTGAACAGTCTAACTTAGCATGGAGAAGACAAGCCAACACTGCAAATACTGCAGCAGCTAATCAAGTCGCTATGCAAAATGTTCAGAATGCTTTTAATATGACTTCACAAGCTCAATCATTTTTATGGCAAGAGTTAAGAGACCAAGCTAACTATATTTTTCAATCTGCAGAAAATGAAGAAAATAGAAAAGCTCAATTATATGCACAGGCTTTAGCTAACGAAGGTGGTTCTGCAGAGAATTGGAAAAACAATGTAAGTTCTATAGGAACATTAATTAATACCATCTTTGGTGGAAAATAGGAGAATATTATGGGATGGAATCCTTTTAAAAGTTTAAAAAAAATTGTAAAAAAAATTGGTAAAGGTATTAAAAAGATTGGCAAAGGTCTTAAAAAAGTAATGGGTAAAATTATGAAGCCTTTTGCAAAGTTAGGTATTGTCGGTCAAGTAGCTTTAGGATTTATAATGCCTTGGGCTGCGGGAGCAGTGTTTTCGGGACTCGGTACTTTAGGAACTACTATGGCAGCGAGTAGTAATATTTTTGTTAAAGCTGCAGGTACAGTTATGAAAGGTATTCATGCAGGAGCTAGTGCAGTTAAAGGAGCTTTTACTAAAGTTACTGATGCAATTAGTGGTGGGTTAGAAACTGTAACAGGTAAAGCTAAAGAAATGTTTGGTGTTAAAGCAGATGCTTCAGACTTCATAAAAAATGCTCCTGATATGAAAGAGTTTGATTTAGGAACAAACTTATCTGAAAAAGCTGTATCAGATGTAGCAGCTTCAAAAACTGTAGAAGGTCAATTAGCTTCTACAATTCCTGATGCAATTGGTAAAGTAACAGATAAGGTTGTTGGAGACATTTCAAATCAAGCAACAGAAAAAACTTTAGTGGGTAATATTCAACAAGCAGTACTTGATGCTCCCGGAAAACTTGTAGAAGGAACTATTACTAGTGCAACTGCAGGAGTTCAAGAAGGAATAGCACGTTCTATATCACCAGAAGGAGATATTGTTTATCCTCAAAACATTGTAGATATTATGGGAAGTACTTCAAACTATAGTTCTGTATATAACGAAACAGATTTAGTAGCTGAAGATGCAAAATTACAAAGTCAAGGTGGAATGTTTGGAGGATTAGTACACGGTGCTAATGTTCAAACATCGTCTAATTTTGGATTACAAGATGATGTATGGCTTAATTATATGCAAGGAGCTAGATAATAATGGAAAAAGAATATAAAAACTTTGACCAAGAAGGATTAGAGTTCTTAGCAAACAATGGTAGACCAATACCCGGTTCATCTTTAACTAATAGTCCTGAAACACCTTATGCTTGGGAACAAGCTCCACAGTTTGTAGAATTACAACCTGCAATGGATGCATTATTTTTAGAGCTTACAGAGCCTGAAGCTTATCATTCTACTATGGATTTAGTTAGAAATGGTATGCCTGTAGGAGATATAGCTCAAGTATTATTAACAGATGGTTTTCAGAAAGGAATGTGGAATCCTGATTTATTAATGTTACTTGTTGAACCTACTATGTACATGATTATTGCATTTGCAGAAAAAGCAGGTATACAAGATTATGTTACTTACGAAGGTGAGGATGACGAACCGGATGAAGAAGATGAGCAGCTAGAGGGGATAGAAAAAGCTATTGATATAGCACAAGATAGGATTGTCCCTAAAGCAAAATCTGGAGTATTCCCAAAAGAAATAGAAGAAAGACTAGAGCAGTTTACACCACCAGAACAACCAAGTTTATTAGAAAAACCAACAACAAATCAACCAGAAAGTTTATTAGATAGAGAGGAATAAAATGGCAATAGAACAATTAGGTGAATCTTTATTATCTCAAGCTAGAGATAGAAATAAAAAATCAAAGAAAAAAGCTAAGTTATTTACAGGTCTTATGCTTGGTGTTCAAGCTGGTAATGCTATTCTAAGAAGACAAGCTGAAAAAAGAGCTAATGAATTTTGGAAAAGTAATCAAGGAGTTCTTAATCAAAGAGCTTCTCAATTTGAAGAAGGTGTAAAATTTTGGGACGGACATAGGAGTTTAATGAAAACTTATGGCTCTACAGGACAAGACGATTGGAAAACTGCTAAGAAACAAGAACTATATGATGATTATATTAAAAGAGATTTAGGAGGAGTAAAACCTACTACTGCTACAGACTTAGCAAATTTTAAAAACAATGTTGATTCTAAAATTCAAGATGATTTATTATCGTACGAACAAAAATTAAATTCTTATAGTAATTTTAAAAACATTTCAACTACTGCGAGAGAAAAATCTAAAACGGCTTATGTTAATACTTTACGTGATAAACTAGAAAAAAGTGCTGATACAATTACTAAAAAAGATAATGTTGGAGGTTGGTTATTTTCTCAAGCAGGTATAATGGGTTATAAAAAACCAGACATGCAAACTACTACTATATTAGATGGAGAATCTATAGTAACTGCAGGAGGACTGTCTGATAAAGAAAGAGAGCAGCTTATAGCTGAGTTTACACAAGCTAATTTATTAGATAAAGATGTAGCTGAAGCAAATGCTCAATCTCAATATCAGCCTATGACACAAGAAGAAATACAATCTTACATGCCTAAAGGAACTACTTCTGTAAAACCTATAAATAGTCATGCTACTTCTTTTGGAAAAGCTTTGTCAGAAGACCCTACTAGAAGACAAGAAAGTTTATTAAATGAATATAGATATACATATAACGAAAAAGAAGGACAAACTGTTAGAAAAATATATGAATCTATTGCAGAAGAAAGCATACAGAAAGCAACAATTTTTTATAATGATGTACTTACAGTTTCAAGAGATTTACAATTAGCATATGAGGAAGACCCTAACACAACTGATGTTAAAGATGCTGAATATTTTGTAGATTTAGCAGTTAAAGAAGTTATTGGAACAACTTCAAAAGATAGAGTAGGAGAAAATTTTAATCTACAAACTACAATGATATCAGTAACTGCTAGTGACGGAACAACTGCAGAAGTACCAGCAGGTGCTATTGTTTCTCAATTTGAAAATATTGAAACTAAAGAAGAAGCAATGAAAGAGTTAAATGTTTATAAAGAAATGACTAAAGGACAGCCAGAACTTATAAATTATTTAGAAAAATTAGTTAGGGATATGTTTAAAGATAAAGAACCTAATCCATTAGCTAAAGACTCTTCTTTTTTTCAGTACAATAAAGAATTTATGAAAAATCCTTTAGGCGGTTAAATTATGGAAGTAAGTGAAATTTTATTTAATAGAATTAAAACTCTTCAAGATTTACAGACTTCTGAAAATACTGAAACTAAAGAAGAAAAAAGAAAAAGAGAAGAAGAAGAAAGAAAAAAAAGAGAACAAGAACTTTTAAATTCTTTACAAATATCTCAAGAACAAAAAGAGCCTGTTGAAATACTAGAGAAAACTTTACCTTCATCAGAGCAAGAAAAATCTTATGTGTCTGATACTTTATTTAATAAAATAAAAGTGCTTGAAGAGCAAGAAGATTTAGATGTTGACTATACTAAACTAAGCGATAAAATAAGTACAACTAGAAAAATACAGTATGGTGCTAGGCAAGAACCTATGATTGCTGGTAGTGCTTTTAGACTTTTAAAAGCTGGAGTAGCTGCTATTTCTCCTAATGAAACTTTTAACGAAGCTGTAAAGAGAATAGAATCTGAAAGACAAGAAGAAATATTAAAAGATTATCCAGAGTTTAGAGGTAAAAAAGAAGACTTAACAGTCATAAGTGGAAGAATGGGTACTGCTATTTCAGACCCTGTTACTTTTTTTATTCCTTGGGCTAAAGTTGCCAAAGCTGGTAAAATAACTAGTGTGGCTACTGGAGCTGCTGTGGCGTCTACAGATGCAGCGTTACGTGAAAAAACTTTATACGGAGATGTAAGTCTTGGATATGTTGGACTTAGTGCTGTATTAGGAGGAGCAAGTTCTGGATTAGGAGATGTTGTAGCTAGAAGATTAAATGTAAAAAGTAATCCAGAAAAAGTATTAACTATTGATGAAAAAGGTAATAAAGTATTACAAGATTTAAAAAGTACAGACTTACCTATGGTAGGTCCTTTACCTAAAGAAATACAAGAATCATTAAAAGAAATTTCAGAAGAAACATATACTATTAGTATGCCTTTCATTAATTCTTTTAAAGATGATGTAGGGTTTTTAGGTCAGAAATATACTGAAAAAGATTTAGTACTTAGCGAAATTCGTAAATTAACAGACGAGTTAAAATCAGGTTCTAATTTAAAAAAACTAGAAGATATAAAACAAGCAAATATAATACAATCAAATTTTCCATTTACATTAGACGGTGGTTTATCTTCTGCTCCTTCTAGAACATTAAAACTATCACAGTTAGATGTTATTAAAAAGAAAAAAGAATTGTTAGATTATCAAAAACAATTACCTGTTATACAAAAAGAAATAGACGATTTATTATTTGTAAAGACTCCAAAAAACATTGCAAATGTAGGGTTTGCTTCATTAATACAAGCTCAAAAAGCAGGAGTGCTTGAAGGCTCTATTGGAAATAACTTAGTAAGAGCTATGTTACACGAAACAGTTCGTCCACTTATGGGTGCAGGAATTGGAGGAAGCATAGCTTTAATTTCTTCAGATGGTTCAGATGATGATGCTTTAAATAATATGATTATTACTGGAGCTGTTTTAGGTTTTATGGGTAAGAGAATAGAAAACAGTTCTTATAAAATAAAACCTAGTGTAATGTCAGCTTTTAAAGATGAGTCTGAAAAAATTGTTAGAAGAAATTGGAGAACATATTTAAAACAATTATTAGCTGGTGGTAATGCTATGAAAGGTATGGCTATGAGTCCTGCTGTTCAAAACTTTACAAGAGACACTTTAAAAATTCATACAACTAGACTTGCAGCAGATGATGTTGTAGGAGATTCAGTAGAGTCTTTAATGCAAAGCAGTCAAGATTTTTATAGAAAAGCTTTATATGATATTACAGGTCTTGCAGATGACGCTACTGTAATGGCAGCAGGTAGAATAGTGCAACAAAAAGACATGCCTTCTACTTCTAAATTTACTTTTTTAGAAAAAGGAGATTTACAAAATAAAGAAGCTTTAAAAATGGCTAACAAGCTAATTTCTTTAAACAACTCTTTTGAAAAATATGTTTCTAAAACAGGAGTTATTTATAGAAAACAAGAAGCTTATGGTCTTACTCAAATTATAGACGAAGAAGCTGTTAAAAGATTGGGCAGAGAAGAAGCTATTGAAATATTATCAGGTTCTTTTAAAATACAAGCTAAGAATAGTCCTACAAATCCTAGGAATATAACAGATGAAAAAGCTAGAAAAATTGCAGAAAATTATTTAAACAAATCAGATGCTGTTAGAAGACAAGCTATTATAGATTCAGATGAGTTAGAAAAACAAATATCAAAAACTGTTAAAGGAGCTGCAGGTAAAGCTGATAAAGGTACTCTTATTAGCAGTGCTAGGTTTTTTCAAAACGAAAGAACTTTGTACGACCAAGAAGCGAGAGCATCAGCTAAAAAATTATTTATTCAAGACCCGGAATATACTAACATTCAACTTTTTGAAAATACCATTCCTGTAGCAGAGTTTGCTAGAAGATACGGTCCAAATGGACAAGGCTTAAAAAAAGTAGTTGGAGATATTAAAACATATTATAGTAAGTTTGGAGACATAACAGCTAATAACGGTTTAAAAAATTTAGTTCAAACCGATATAAAACAAGTATCAGATACTGTTAATTCTCTTTTTAAAGTTCACGGAATAAGTTCTGCAAGAGGAGGAGAAGGACTTAAAACTTTTGTATTAGCTTTACAAACTTTATTATCTACTACTAAACTTACAAAAGTTGCACTGCCTTCTTTAGGAGATACTATTCAAGTAATGAATAATAGCGGATGGAGTGCAGCTTTTAATTCTTTTGTATTACAAATGAGACAGAAAGGATTAACTGCAAGTAAACCTTCTGCTTCTTTAGCACAAAGAACCTCTAATGATTATGATGGTTTATTAGGAAGAACATTCACAAATAGAAGATATAATGGTACTTTACAAAGAGAGCTTAGTGATTTTTCAATGTCAGGTACTACTCAAAATCAAAAAAAACTTTTAAAATTCCAAGAAAAGTTTTTTGAAACTGTACAGTTAGGACGTATTACTAGGTATGCCAGAGAGTTTGCATTTGATGCAGGTGCTTTTAGAGCTTTTGATTTAGGCAAACAAACAAAATTTAGTACAGCAAGGAAAAGAGAACTAAGCGAATTAGGGTTAAGTGTAGCAAATGTTAAATACTTAGGTAAGTTTAAAAGCATGGACGAAGCTTATGCAGATGCTGCAGGTAAAGTATTTTTAGAAAGAGCAGGAAGAAAAGCTTCTGCTAGAGACGCTATTATACCTGAATTTGGAAATAGAAGATTATTTTCTCAATCTAATGACCCTATGATTAAATTTGCAGGTAGTTTTTTATCTTGGGCTCAAGGTAAAGCACAACAAACAAATGGATTAGTTAGAAGAATAGAAGACGGAGATGCTAAATTAGCTGTTTTAATAATGGCAAGTTTACCTATGTATGCAACTATAAGACAAGCTCAAATAGGAATGAACCCTAATAAAAAATATAGAGATGAAATGGGTAAACCTTTTGAAAACGAAGAAAACTTTAAAAAAATGATTGGAGATACAGTTATGTTCTCTGGTAATGTTCCTTGGTGGATAGATAAACTTGTTCAAAATATTAGATATACACAATCTAGTGCTATAGAAAATATATATCCTATTGTAGGTTTATTACAAGATTTTATATCTGGAGCAGTTGATGTAGTAACTGGTAAGCCTAGAGAAGGAGGAGTAGAGATTTTTGAAACTGTAACGCCCTTTGGTAAGGAACTTACTAGAAGAGAAGAAGTAGGAGAAGCAATAGGATTAGATAGTAGTATTTATGAAGAAGCT
>ENA-ORDA01002196-ORDA01002196.1-marine-metagenome-genome-assembly--contig:-NODE-2196-length-15188-cov-3.866521_pt1 | contig 15188 bp, 17 predicted proteins | sample MGYA00237778_ERZ508506 | MGnify/ENA primary metagenome ERZ508506 (study PRJEB26177, sample SAMN06267891) | marine metagenome | isolation source: Monterey Bay, California, USA | place: Pacific...
TATAAAGATGGGAATCTCGGACTATCTTGCAATGAGCATAGATAATGGTCAATTATATTTTCACAATCTCAAAGTTCATGATGATCTGCCAGATTGGATAGAATCTTCGGATATAGATATTTCTGTAGAAATAGGATATACCAAAAACTATTTGGTTCCTGCCGGACAGGGTATTGAATTTGACATGACTAATTTAGATCCGAATGGAAATTTTTTAATAGAAATTTTGAACTCTGGGTCTCCCAAAAATTATCCTGATTTTTTAATGGAAAATTTCTCAGGAAAGATGCCGTTTCTAAATAAATCTTTGGGTGATATTTTAGTTACTCTAAAAATTACACCGATTGACGGTGCCGCTACATCATCTAGTAGATATAATCTCAAAGTTTCTGCTATTAATACTTGGCCAAAATTTAAAAAATCTTGTGATTTTTATTCGCAACCATCTGTTGACGACCCACAGCCTTCATATCCTATCGCCGGAAAACTAGGTCCATTCGCAGTATGGGATGTTTTTCGTCATAACAATGTAAGATTGGATATATCAGTAGGATTCAATGATGTAGCTTCTAAAATGCATAAGAAAATAATTTATAATGTCGATGACAAAATGATTCATGTTTTTCCGAAACATTTTAATACATCGAAAATAGACAACATAGATATTTCTGTGACTATAACAGTACAAGATTCAGCAGGAATATTTTCTATAATGACTAAAGGTGATATGTTGAGGGGCGTGGATTTAAACGAATTGTATGGTGGATATCTTGAACTATATGAACCCATTATATCAAAACTTGTAGAAGATGAAAAAGAATATTTTTCATTGCAAGATGAATACTTGAGTATAGATGCAGATCGTCATGAACATTCAAAAGCTCATTATAATTCTACACCCCAAAAAATATACTTATCTAAAGAATCTTTCAATAGAAAAGTGGGAAATGGTCAACCTATTCCCACTTTACAAGGTACTTCAAATTATATATCGGATAATAATATCCGCTCAAATGAAAATTTTCCATCAGTCGGCACAATTAATATGCCTGCGGCTGGTTATTAAGAACATACACACACATTACACTATCAACTTAAAAAAAGAAAGGAGTTATAATGGAACTTATTACTAAAGTTAAATCATGGGCCGCCGCACTCGCAGAGGTCGGCGTCAGTCTAATTGGATTAGGAATTGTCCTTGAAATCCTGTTCGGTGGAATGAATATTCCATTCTGGCCAGAAGTAAACGTGACTGCAAACATTCTAGGACTGCTGAGTAATTTCAGTGATCAAGGTCTAGTTGGTTTGGTTGCGCTCGCAGTACTGTGGGCTATCTGGAATAGAAAATGATTTCTACAGTAAGTGATTGGGTAAAAAGTAGATTAAAAGAACGCACATCTCACGATGGCATTATTTTAATTGTGTTGGGTGTGCTAATTTTAATTGGGGCCCCTTTTGTAAAGCTTGGTGCATGGATCGCCATTGGATGGGGTGCATGGACAATCTGGTCCAAAGACTGAAAAAGTCTTGACAAAACTTGCGCTACAGCGTATAATTGTATTATATACGCTGTAGCGTTATTTAAGGAGTGAAAATGCTAAAACTAAAAAGTTCAAAAGAATTTTGTGATGAGATTGAAAAAACCGTTAATAATATGGGTATGAGTTATATCGAAACTATTACCCATTATTGTGAAGAAAACACTTTAGAAATTGAAAATATAACACCACTGCTCAGTTCATTCATAAAAGAAAAAATTCAATACGAGGCTGAGGGGCTAAATTTGGTAAGGAAGTCTACTGAAAAGCTACCTCTATGATTCATATGTCCAGTAAAAAAATTGATGATTTCGAAGCATTTAAAATTTTTCTTGCCATGAAATCTCATTTTAATAATGAATATAATTATGTGGAATATGACGGCGCATTTAAGGCAAAAAAAGAGTCGTACTCCAAAAGAAAAGATAGATATACTTTCGTTCAGTTATCAAAGAAATTTGGTAAAAAGGAATTGGAAGAATTTTTCCTTTCATTGTTTTTGAATGTTACTGAAAAAGGAAACATTGCTGTCTCTGGCACTAATAATATGTGGACAGGTAATTTGCTTGATAAAGAAGCGACCGACACATATAAAAATTGGAAAAAGAGATTGCAGAGTTTGCAATATAATTTTATCAACGATTGCGAGACAATTTTTGATAGAGGATTAGAAGAAGAACTAGAATTTAACCAGATTTTCAAATCTGTAAATGGGAATTACCCGCTTATAATAAGACTTGAAAAGATGGGAGATATTTGTGTCGAAACTGTAGTGGTTTTTGACATGATATTTGACTTTATAAATAATGTGCGGATCGCCGATACGACTTATTGGCCCGTGTATAAAAAGAAAGTCAAAGACTACACACCATTTTTAAAGGTGGATGTGCCACGTTATGTTGGAGTTATGAAAACTCTTTTGATTGAAGATTATTATGATAATTATGGTCAATATCTATTGACAAACCGTGGATAAAATGATATACTAATAATATAAACCGAATACAAAATACATCGTATACAACGCATATAAGGAGGACAATATGTCTTTTGCAACACTAAAGAAGAACCGTTCCGATTTCAGCCGTTTGGCTCAGGAACTTGAAAAAACATCATCCCCACAATCTAATTCATCGTCACAAGACGATCGCATTTGGAAACCAACTATTGATAAAACTGGCAACAGTTATGCAGTAATTCGTTTTCTTCCCCCATGCGATGGAGAAGAATTGCCGTGGGTACGAATCTTTAATCATGGTTTTAAAGGACCCGGCGGATGGTTGATTGATAACTGTCCTACCACAATCGGACTTCCGTGTCCTGTCTGTGAGAGTAACACAGAACTTTGGGGTACAGGTTCGCAAGATAATCAAAATCTTGCTCGGGATCGTAAACGTAAATTAAAACATATGTCAAACATTTATGTTATCAAAGATCCGGGCAACCCCGATAATGAGGGTAAAGTATTTCTTTATTCTTATGGTAAGAAAATCTTTGATAAACTCAATGATTTGATGCGGCCTCAGTTTGAGGATGAGACACCAGTAAATCCTTTTGATTTCTGGGGTGGTGCAAACTTCAAGTTGAAGTATCGCACGGTAGATGGTTATGGCAATTATGACAAGTCAGAATTTGACTCGCCTTCGCCATTGTCTGATGACGATTCTAAAATGGAATCAATCTACAAACAGTGTCATTCTCTCGAAGAGTTTGTCGCGCCCTCTGCATTTAAGACTTACGATCAGCTCAAAGATCGTTTGGACAAAGTGTTGGGTGTCACCTCTCCGGTAGGTACGGCAGAGACTCGTGATATGTATGAAGATAATTCTTCGTCACAAGAGTCTATGTTTACTAAACCGACTTTCAAAGAGAGTCCTACACCAGAATTGAAATCAGTATCTAATGACGATGATGATGACGATTCAATCTCTTATTTTGAGAGACTCGCCAACGAAAGTTAATCGTTTCAAAATATGAAACGTAAAATGAAACGAAGGACGCCCTATGGGGCGTCCTTTTCCAATTCTACCACCGAGTTATGCAAAAAACGCATACCGACAATGACAGGTAAGCAGGGTGTTTTTTGGACATTTCTCACTAAATAAAAATGTAATACACACACATATTCGGAAGGAAAACGTATGTTGCAAGTAACAATCGACCTATATCGGGAATGGTCATCCCGCGCCGCGGCCAGAAAGGCTCGCAGAGACACAATTAACGAACTCAGCAAACTGTCTGCACATGATCTGCAAGACATTGGTATCACCAGAGGCGATATCAGACGTTTAGGTCAAGAAGGTTATGACATGGTTTTGTTGGACATGGCACGTAAGACACAATTCGGCGCATCGCCAGTTCGTCACCCCAATCACAATACCAATTTAAGAGGTTGGGTATAATGGCACAAACTTATATGGAAACAGTCGGGGAAACTCCCGCATTTAAAACCAATATCTTTTCGACAATCTGGAAGGGGTTTGAAAGATTCTTTCTTGCAGTCGGGTACGCCCGTGCAGCTGCAGAATTGTCACGACAGGGATATTATGCCGAGTCGAAAAAACTTATGATGGAATTGACTGAAATTAGAGAAAACAGTTAAAACGCCATTCCCATACCTAGACCTATTCTTGCTCTTGTAGCAGCTAGGTCTGGGTTTCTTACACCACCATTATCAACTCTTTTAACATTCTGTGTGTTGTTAGTCACTGACGTATTACTGGTGTTATTATTTCCCACAACATTATTATTAGAATTTTTATTTCCTTGATTCAATGCTGAAGATTTTAAGGTTTCTCCAGCAGCGACTTTGGCATTTACTGCTGTATCACTAGCACTAACATTTTCTGGTCGCATACTTTGTTGAGTTTCTTGTCTGGCACTTTCCATTCCAGCAGATTTCACAAATCTTTCTGGGTGTTCATTTTCTGCTGTCATAACTATTTTCTTTTGAAGTTTTCTGCCGATACTTCTTTTAACAGAACCAGATTTTATACCATCTTCTAATTCTTGGTATGTCATTTCTTTGCCGAAATATTTTTCAGTAATACCTTCTGTTTTTTCTGACATTGGATGTGGTTTGGCGCCCGATGAAACTTTGGTAAAAGCACTTGATTGGTTTGCTGCATCTATATTCAATTCTACTTTTCCGAGATTTTCTGGTACTTTTTTTAGAGTACCATCATTATTATGGGTTTCTCCATACATATCATCCCATTCTTTTTGTTTTTTCTTTAGTTTTGTTCCCGTTCTGTCCATAGGAACAACCTTAGGCCTAGGTTCGACATCGCCTTCTTTTGGCATTTTGCTCTCTGGTTTTACTTCTGGTTTTTTAGCAGTTATATTTAATCTGTCTAATTCTTCTTCCAATTCTTTAATTTTTTGTTCGTCTTCTTCTATTCCTTTGTGTTCTCTTCCATAATACACATTTTCACCAGATTTGGATCTGGCCATCCTATCACCAGCCTCCATCATTTCATTTTGAATTTCAACCAATCTTTTATCATTCTTTAGCCTTTTCTCTTGGACAATTTCTTTTTCTGTTTTTGCTTCAGAACTAAATCCGGCAAGTTCTGCTGTTTGCGACCCCAAAAACTCTCCAGCTAAATATCCTAATCCACCGCCTATTAAACCACCGATGGCAGTTCCAAAGATAGGAACAATTGACCCAGCGGTAGCACCGATTCCTGCGCCGTAGGCCGCACCAGCCATTCCACCACCAATTCCCGCCATAGCATTCACTTTCTGATCGCTCGACTTCTCATCGTCCATTAATACAGAACCCGTTTCCATCAATCCCAAGGCTATGGCCAACGGAGCAGCGGTTCTACCAACAAATTTTCCTGCTGTTCCTAATCCACCCATAATACTCTTGCCAACCCCAGCTGGTTTTGTTACTTCTGGTAAACTATCAGGTATAAGTTTTGTAAATTTTCCATCTGGTGCTCTACCAACAGTGGCACCAGCCGGCGCAGTCGTCGATCGGAATGGCATTTTCTCTGAAACCGTATCTCTTATTCTGGAAAACATACTTGGCTTGGGTTTTGCTGCTGGTGTGCTGACGTTTGATTTTGCTACACCTCCGCCACCCATTCCGAACATACCCAAACCGCTGGACACCAAATTTTTTCCGAAAGTAGCAATTCTTGCTAATTTTCCTCTTGGTTTTCCATTTGGTTTCTGATTTTTGGAATTTGAGTCCTTTCCGCCGCCTCCAAGTAGATCTAACGCTGTATCAAGTCCTTTCTTGCCCAAATACGCCTGTAGTGCAGTATCAAGAAGACCCGAAATTCCATCGCCGCCACCACTAGAATTTCCGGCCGTCATATTGTTAGTAGCTTTAACTTGATTTTGAGACAACTTTTCCATTTTCTTTTGATGTCTTTTTAATTCTCTTTGATTTTCTATATCTAAAGAACTTGGATCGTCTTTTATCAAAGTATCTATTTTATTATTAAGAGTTTTTAAATAATCAGGACTACCATGAAGTCTACCATCAATATCTGCCAGAAGTGATATTATCTCCCGCCGTTGAGTTGATGCGATAACGTCTGTAGCGGTCTCCCCAACGCTTCTACTGCTGTCCCTGTCATTATTATTTTCGTTATTAGAGGAAGAAGGACTATCGGTAGATCTGTCTAATCCGAATTTTTCTTGAACACTTTCTAATTTTTTTCTATCTTCTTCTTGCAAATCTGCCTCTTGTTTTGCGGCAAATGCTCTTTGAATTATTACATTTTTTTCTTCATTTAACTGATCTAGCGAGAGTGAGTCAATTTCTTCTTGTGTTTTCCCAGATGCAGCGGCGACAGAAGCATTGTCCATTTGAGATCTCAAAAGAGAAAATTCTCGCTCTTCTTGTTCTGCTTCTAGGGCAATTTTATCAGCGCGTTCTTTTTGTGCTTCTTTCGCCGCTTTTCTATTTTCTTTGAATTGTTGAAATCTATCTCCAACAAAACTAGCACCGAAAGATAGGAGAGGACTCCCCGATAGAGCGCCACCGATCATGCCACCGATACTGTCGATACTGGCCTCTACCGTATTTGATGTCAATTCTCCTATAGATTTTTTAAATGTTACATTCTCGCCGATACTAGCTTGAGAGGTTTCTAGGTCTCTCTGCAACATTCTCTTTTCTTCTGAGTTGACTCCTTCTAAGTTTGCCAAGTCTCTTTGCATTTCTACTATTTGTTTTTTAGTAGCTTTAAATTCTTCTAAAGAAGTGCCCTGTTGAGCTTCAAATATTTTAGCAATCTCATCTAGTCCCTGTCTAGCACCAGAAGAAACCAACTGTTCATTTGCAATTCTTATTACACTCGCCAATTCCTGTTGGTTTTGACGTTGTAGTTGATCCGTTACTCCTGCTAGACTTGCCATTTACTTTTTACCCATTACTTCTTTAGCATAGAATGCTGCGACTATTGCAGCAACCGACACAAAATATGTTGGGGCCATATCTCCCAGAATTGAGCTTGCCTTGACAAGTCCTATTAATTCTGCAATAACTACTGCAAAAGGGTATAATAACATACCAAAGAGAGCGAACCATGCCATGTGTCTTTGGGCGTCTTGTTTCTTATCTTCATTTTCCACGTTCGATTTCATGTCGGCTAATTCTATCATTTGTTTTTCCATTGCCATTTCCTCATCACTAACTATGCCATCATGGTCTCGATCTAGGTAGGCATATTTGGAGTCTTTTTCTAGTTGTTTTTCCACACGAATATTCCTTTATTTTTGATTTTGTTTAGCGTTTTCTTCTTTTATATAATCCATCAATAATGTAAGGTATATTTCTCTTTCCCACGGTATCATATTTTCCAATTCAGTCAAACTATATTTATGATGATGCATTAATGCAAAATTATTTCTATATAGAGATACTAAGGATTCATTATTTAAAGTTAGAGAAAAAAATCGGTGATCCCCGCCACCCTCATATCTTTCTCAAATCCGCACTTATTACATTTGATTTTGCAGACGGCCGCTGCTTCGGGCATATCTTCAAAAAAGTCATTTATCTTTCCAAATTGTTCTTGTGTCAAATTTTCTATAAAATCTTTCACTTCATCTATAGGGTGATCGGTAGTGTTAAAAATATCTTCGTCTTGATATATCATGTCAATACATGTAGCAATGACATTCACTATATCTTCATATGTGTCTGTTTGTGATAACATTCGCATAGTGCTAAAATTTGGATATTTCATTATGATACCAATATTATTTGTCAATTCGATTTTATTATAATTTTCTTGAGACTCAAATTCCACAATCACATCATCCAAATTGAGATGAAAGGGTATTTTTTCTTCTTTAGATTCTCCATTGGCATTACACATATGATTATAATTTAACTCGACAATATTGCTTATAGATTTTGATCTAAGATTTACAAAAATATACTCTATATCAAATGTTGCTAATTTTTCAACATCAATATCTTGAATTATACAATTTCTTATCACTTGTTTGATAGATTCGATTTTTTCGTCCGTGTCGTCTCCTTGCTGGGCCATCAGAAGAATTTTTTCTTCTTTTATCAAGAAAGGTCGAAATCTCACTTTTTGTTTTGTAGATGGTATTTCTAATTCATAAGTTGGTGTGTCAATTCTAGGTAACATTATTTTTCCATTTCATTTCAATTCGTATATTTAGTAGTATATTTAAAATCCTGATGCAGAAAGAGCTCTTTTTATATCCGCAGCAGATCTCTCCGGCGCTTCCACTGCATTTCTGAGAGTTTCTTGGGATTTTCTTTTTTCTCTTCCTCCGCCTGATTCTGTGTATGATGATTTCGATATGTATTTTCTATATGTCATTGATATGTCACATGTTGCAGGCTCTTCATTTGAGTACGACATGCTGACTTCGCCAACAGATAGAGGATATGACTCTTCGAATACATATGTATTTGTAACTTTGTTTGTTTCATCCATTACTAATAATTGCATATCACTAGCAGAATATTCCTTGTAATATCTAATTCTATGTGTATCGTAATCAATTACATAATGCATCCAATCTTCAAAATACTGTCTTTCTCTAAAGTCATCGCTAAGATACACACTGAAAGAAAGTTGATCGTATGTGATTTGATAGGGTGCTAATCTTACTGGTCCATATATTTTTGTTTCTGACGTTGCGATAGATTTGCTAGGTAAACTTACTGTCGAACATCTATATCTTAGTTGCTCGGCGCCGCCGTTATTTGCAAAATTTCCTAAGGCTGAAATACTCGGCGCGGTTATTAATAGTTCATATCTATTGGCCCTACTCAATCCCCCCGACTTTATATTTGCAATAAATTTATCCATATTTCCCATTTAACTATTCCTTGCGCTTTCTGACCAGACTGTGCTTGCAGCGGCCTTTCTGAATTTTTGAACAGGTAAAAATATTGCAATGTCCCATTCGTTCGAATCTATTTTTACAAAATTTGATTTTACTTGTCCATACAGATATCTTTTCAGACATGGTTTGATCATATTATATTTAGACAAGTTTTTTAATATATTGTAAGTCATTGCCAGTTTTGTTGATTTGTCATACTTTTTGTTTGTTGTGATTAAACTCAGACTGTCCATTATAATTATTCTATTTCTAGGTGACACATAATGTAAATTGATTCCAATAAACCCGCCGGGCGCCGGCTCTACCACAAATATCAATGGAAACTCATCATAATAGGGTAAAGTTTTCTTATGTTTAGGATCATAAGCATAACAATACATAGAACCAATTTTAGGCATCGCCTCCGACCTGTCAGACGCTGACATCAACTTCTGTCGATTTACTCTTGTATCTCGCACTTTATTACGAAACCAATTTCTTGCTGCCGGCGTATTGGGTTTTATCCCTTTCGCTGCAAGTCTTTTGAGTAGTGGTGTAAAATTAACTGCCATTTAATAGTGCCTTAAAATCTTCTGTTAATATTCTAAATTCCCAATTTTTGTCTTTACAAAATTCTGTCGCATATTTCCATTTTGCTTCATTGACGCTCCATGTTTTCATTTCTTGTAAATATCTAGAGGTGACTCTTGATTTCTTTTTTGGTGCTTTTGTTTCTCTTTTTGGTTTTACTTCTATGACCATTGTTTTTTTATTGCCGTCTTTGTCTTTCACTGTCAACAAAAAATCTGGATAATACCGATGTTTTCTATTGTCAACGGGCGAAATATATGGTATAACTAATTCTTCGCTGGACCATTGCAACACATTTGTATTCATGTCACAATATTTCATAAATCTGCGCTCCCACATAGACCTATAGGTTACATTTTTAGCATTTCCCACATATTTATGTGTGTTAATAGGATTATATTTTCCTTTATATGTAAATCTCCGCATCGTGTCTAAAAAAACCTTATAAATATATTTAACTATTTAGGAGTCTTTGACACATGGCCGGCACGTTAAACATAGACGGAAAAGATTTGAATTATAAAGAAGCGGCCGCTGCATATGCAAGTGGTCTTTTAACGCCACCGAAACCGCCCGGCCAGGATCGTCTCACCGTAGATGAAGCGTTGGCCAGTGTGTTTCCCGACGAACATGCCGCTGTTAAAAATGCAACTAAACAGGTGGCAGATATAACAATAGAAGATATCATAAAAGCTCGGGGTGTCACCCCCACAGATGAAAATATCGCAGCACAATTAGAAGTTTGGGGAGTAGACGGACTTGAAGATTTAACTAAAGAAGAATTGAAAGATAAACTTTTGCAGTCCAAAAGCGTTAAAAGAGCTGCCGATAATATTAAAAAAAATGCACTAGATCAAGCCGGTTTTTTGACTCAACAAACTGACAGACTTACAAATTCTGAAGGAAAACTACAAGCAAGCGATATGGAACATCCATTCGCCGGTGCATACCCCGGCGACACTGGCAGCGATAATGTAAGAGATTATATTGTATTTACTGCATTCTCTAATGATGTTGCTGGATATACTAAAGCGTCAACTGTCGGTGGCGAATCTCAAGGTGATGCAGCCTCACTAGAGGGAACTGTGCAGTTATATATACCAGAAAATCTTTCAGTAAATTCACAGGTAGGATATCGAAATACAGAAGGTGGAAGTCTGGCGGGAACTTTTGGAAATGTCGCTCTTTCTGAAGGAGATGAAGCAAATCTGGACGTAATGTCAAATTTGCTGAGCTCAATCACTGGACAGGTCGCTGCAGGAGTCGAAACAACTGCTGTTATGGCGCAAACTTCGGGACTCGCTGGGGTTGGTGCTGCAAATCGACATGTTTTATTCGAGGGAGTAGACTTTAGGACTTTTAGTTATGCATATGAATTTTTGCCTAAATCTTGGGAAGAATCTGATATGTTGAGAAAAATAATTAAATTTTTTAGGATTCAGATGTTGCCTGAAATTAGAGGAAATGGAAATACTTTCAATCCGCCCAATTATTTTACTATAGAATATATGATTGATGGATCTCCTACTAATTATTTGAATAAGATAAAACCAACCGTATGCACTGGTTGTGATGTATCTTATGGTGGTAATGGTCAGTTTGCCATGTTTCAGAGTGACGGGGGTGAAGAACCAGCGCCAGCTCTTATAAATCTCACATTAACATTTCAAGAAGTGCAAGTTGTATCTAAACAAGATGCTATGGAAGGATACTAAAAATGTTTGATAAAATTTCAAATATTAAATATGATATAAGACTAGATAATCGTCCAGTAGAATCTAAAAATATTTTTAGATTTGCATATATTTTAGACTCTTATAAAGATGACCCTAAAAACTATTTGGTACATACCATATCTTCGGGCCAGACAATAGAAAGTATTTCTAGTAATTACTATGGAGATCCAAAATATTCATGGGTTATCTTGATGTATAACAACATATTGGATGTTTACGAAGAACTTCCCAAAAACGAAACTACATTAAAAGAGTATATCACTAAAAAATACGAACCAAAAAATGTTGTAGAATTAAAAAGATTAGCTCCTGTTTCAATTTTGCCGAAAGACGGTACGACTTCTTTTGGAAATTATAATGGACAGATTGTTTATAACGAAAATATTGATATGGGCGTAAAGTGGGATAGTATAACTCAAAACTGGTCTCCATTGCAACAAATGGGATATCCAGTTCCTAGTTCTAGGATTTTTAATATTTCATGTAATAATTGGAACAATCCCGAAAAATCTACTCATTTTTTAATCAATGATGAAAGAGATCCAGAAATTACTTTGTTTCGTGGTGGTACTTATACATTTAAAATCAATTTTTCGCCTGTAGATCAATTCTATTTTACTACAGATAATGGAAAAAATTACTGGGCCCCACATAGATTTTATGGCGCATATCGCGAGGGAATAACTGAAAAAGATTTTTATGGTTCTAATATCATAACTTTTAAAGTTCCGGACAACGCTCCTAATACACTTTATTATTGTGGTTCGAACACACGACCTTTCAATAATAATATTGATATTAGAACTATGTCTAATGTGATTAGAATTAGAAATATTGAAGATTTTCCATATGTTAGTCAAAATGATACAAATGCTTTGCAAAATTTAAATGGCCGCGTTATGGGAAAAATTGTAAAAATAAAAGATGATTTTTATGTATGGAATGGGATGAATACAGAACCAAATCAAACAAACTTTATCGATGGTTGGAATTTTCTGAATCCCGAATCTGACACTTCATATAATGTTGGGTTGGGATTTATAGCTGCTCAAAACATTCCGCATAAGTTCACTCACAAGATAGAAGGACATATAATATCTCCAGCAACATATTCTATGATGTCGATAGAGGATAAAAATTCTTATGTTATGCAGTCCAAATATGAATATGAAGAAGAGAAAAACGAAAAAAATAGAACTATAAGAATTATGAAAAAACAACTATTGGGTAAATTTCTAGAACATTGGGAAGGGACTGTTGCATAATGAGTGTTAATCAAACATATGGGTTGTGTGAAATAAAAAAAATGAATATAGTTTCCCATAACGATTTTGAATTGGATCTCACTGGTTCTTATAAATCTCTTAATATTTATGAGGACTTATTTTCTCCTTCCATAACAGCGCAACTGACTTTGGAAGATGCTAATGGAATTCTCAACTTTCTACCAATTATAGGGCAGGAAAAAGTTCAAATATCTTATGTAACTTATGGGTTGTCCGATGATATAGAATTGGAAATGATTGTCAATAAAATTACAGATTTGGAAAGTGATGTCGGGACGCAGACTTATAATTTAGAATTGGTTTCTGTGGATATGATAACAAATTTTGAACAAAGAATATCAGAATATTTTGAAGGTAGTGCCACAGAAATCGCGGAAAAGTGTTTTGAGAGATTGGAATCTAAAAAAACATTTGAATTTGAAGAAAGCGAAGACAAGTACGATGAAGAACTTGGGGTTGTGATTCCTAATATGACACCTATGAAAGCAATTTCTTTTTTGTGTGGAAAGGCCTTTCATGAAGAATATAAAAGTTCGTCTTATATGTTTTATGAAACTAGTAAAAAATATGTTATGAAACCTATGGAGATGTTGGTTGAAGAAGAACCAAAAAATGAATTTTTACTTGGTGCATACAAAAATGCTGGTGTTGATGGAAAAGATACGGTCGACTCAAATATAGAAAACAAAAAAGCGATTTCCTATAAATTTCTTTCCAATTTTTCGGTTTTAGATAATATCGCAAATGGTGTTTTTGCTTCCAAAGTTTCTACCATTGACATGCTTACAAGAAATAAGACCGACTTAGAACATAGTATATGGGAAGATCACGAAGAATACAAATATTTGAATTATGATAAAGACAACAAAAATACATCAGGTCCAATTTTCGATGTTTCTGGAAAAGGAAAACAATATATGAAAGTTGATGATGATACTTCGGTAAGATTTATAGTACCCGAAGTTGAAGTCAAAGAAGGACGGCCGATGTATAATCAAGAGAAAATTTTTAGACAAAGATTGTTTTATACAAATCTTATGAATAATATCAAATGCGAAATGTCAATTTATGGTGACAGCGACTTAGTGGTTGGCGACACTGTAAATTTAACATTACCTCTGTTTACTAGAGTCGATATGGGCGAAGAATGGAAAGATAAATATTATAGTGGAAAATATTTGATAACAGGAATTAGACATATACTAGCTGGAGATCAGTACACCACAGATTTAGAATTAGTCAAAGATAGTTTCAATGATGTTTTACCATCGAAAGAACCAGTATTGACAGGAGGCGGTGGTAAATGAATCTTTTTACTGGTACTGAAGGATTGGTCTGGTGGCAAGGCATTGTAGAAGATGTCAATGATCCAGAGACATTAGGGCGCGTCCGAGTTCGTATTTTTGGATTTCATAGTGATGATAAATCAAAAATTCCAACAGATAAATTACCTTGGGCTGCGCCGATAATGCCCATCACTAGTGCTGCTATCGGTGGTGTCGGACAATCTCCTACTGGATCTCTGCCTGGCGCATGGGTTATGGGATTTTTCCGAGATGGTATGAACGCTCAGGATCCTATAGTTTGGGGAACTGTTTATGGAAAACCAAATGCGACTTCTATAAAATCTCCAGATGGGACTTATCCTGCTGAAGGAAGTGCGAGTGTCGAAGGCGGTACGGTTGTTAATCAGAGTGACGTAAACCCTCTAGCAACTGGAGCAGGAGTTGAGACAAGTGAAAGTGGTGCAAGTGCATCAAATGATAATCACAATAAAGGAAATGATAGCGCTAGTCCAGATCAATCCGGTAGTCCAAATGATGCAGACAATAGAGAGCGACTTTCAAAAATTACATCTAAAAATGGCAAAAGTACTTGGGTTGCGTCTATCTATGCAAAGAATTTTCAAAACTTTATAAACGAATTCGAAAGAACTCCAGCGCCGAATCATCCGGATGGATATACCATTTATAGTCTTGGTGGATATGTGCATAGACAAAGTAGAGGTTCTAAAAAATGGAGTTATCATGCCTCTGGTGTTGCGATAGATATCAACCCCGCTGAAAACCCATACCAAAAAACATTTGAAAGTGACATGCCGTCAAACACTTCAGCGATTGCAAAAAAATATGGCCTTGGTTGGGGTGGTGATTGGAATAGTGTCAAGGATGCAATGCACTTCAGCATGGCAAAAGGAGAACGGGGCACAGTGCCAATAAAAAGAAATGGCATTGTACCAGACCCAAAAACAGGGAGTCAAGATTCCAAAAGTACTGGATCTTCGGTTGAAGGAACTCCTTTAGAATATTCTCCTTCTACATCAGGTCCTAGCGGAAACACTGGCACTTATGATAAACCAGAACCAAAATCTAGCGAAAATCAAGGTGCAGCTCCTAGTTTGGATGTTAGCGAATGGAAAAATGGGACAGATTATTCAGAGGGAGACTTAGTGCGTTCTCCGCAATTGCAAGAAAATCAAATTGGGAGTCTCCCACCATATACATATAGAACTGGCATCATTACAGCTGCTGCTGCAATGCAGTGTAGTGCATTAGACTTCGGTACTGTCATGTCTTACGAGATGGGTGGTAGATGGGACGCCAGACGCAAGGGACCAACTACACAATGGGGCCAACACCGAGGCGTCATTCAATTTGGTGAACCCCAAGCTAAAAAATACGGCATTGATTTTTCAACGGAACAAA
>ENA-ORDA01002198-ORDA01002198.1-marine-metagenome-genome-assembly--contig:-NODE-2198-length-15179-cov-4.425440_pt1 | contig 15179 bp, 10 predicted proteins | sample MGYA00237778_ERZ508506 | MGnify/ENA primary metagenome ERZ508506 (study PRJEB26177, sample SAMN06267891) | marine metagenome | isolation source: Monterey Bay, California, USA | place: Pacific...
AGCCATGAGCCAAAATACGGCTTACTACAGACTCAAGCAAGTAGATTATGATGGAGCGTTTGAATACAGTGGTTTACGTAGTGTCGATTTTAATGGGAATGCCGCCATGCTAGATATAGCGGCGTATCCAAATCCATTTAACCAGGAAGTAACGATACATGTGAATGCGAATGAGCCATACACATTACAGCTAACAGATGTAAATGGAGTGGTGTTATTATCTGTGGACCGTACAGAAAACCGTACCCATAGACTAGATGTATCTGAATACACAGCGGGTGTATACATCATAAACGTAACCTCTGCGGAGGGTACCAATCACCTCAAGATAATCAAACAATAATTGCTAGCCTTTCGACTAGTTCATTAGACTAAAGGTTAGATAAGAGGCGCAACGCCTCTACCAGAGCGGAATAGTTGAGTTTAAGCTCACTATTCCGCTTTTTTTTTGTCTGTACCCTCCTGGCACATCTTGGATCAATCATGGGTATATTTACTATATTTGAATTTCAAATTTTATGGGCTACTGTAAATATGAACGTTGCTCTTAAACTAATTTGGCTTTTAGAATTTTATTAGGTTTTACAATATGATACAAAAAACATCAAACGCTTTCGTGGCGGCATCATGGATTGCATTAGGAACAGGAACATTAGGATTTTTAATTGGTTTATGGAGATCTGAAATGTTACTGAATGAAAAAGGGTATTATTTTACCGTATTAATGTTTGGTCTTTTTTCAGTGATATCGCTACAAAAAAGTGTACGAGATAAGCTTGAAGGAATTCCTGTCACAGAAATATATTACAGTATTTCTTGGTTTGCGACAATTTTATCAATTCTTCTGCTAGTCGTAGGTCTTTGGAATGCAACTTTATTGCCAAGTGAAAAGGGCTTTTACGCTTTTTCTTTTTTGCTAGGCATTTTCGGGGCTATTACTGTGCAAAAAAACACGCGAGATAATATGCCCATCAATATAACGCAATAAGAAACGGTTACCGGTCAGGTCAAAAAAAAATGATTAATTGGCTAAAATTAATTCTACTAATGAGCATGTGCTCTGCAATGTTTTTGATTTCTTGTGATTTTGAAGAAAACACAAAACAAGAAACCGATTTTTGTGCCAGTATTCATCGCAATGATAGTCTGTCCTTATCGCAAGAACTAGATAGTTTTGAAGGGCTAATGGATAGCCTCACCGGTGTTTATGTGCTGGAAAATGGGAGTGGTTCAATTGTTGCCAGAGCGTGGTTGTGTGAATATGCAGAAAAGACAATTGATATTCAATATTTCATTTTTTCATTGGATAATATTGGACTTATTGCATGTGATTATTTAGTTAGGGCTGCAGATCGGGGAGTAAATATTAGAATTATTGTTGATGATATTATGGTAGATGCAGATATTCAAGACATCTTAACGTTTGCTTCACATAAAAACATCACAGTGAAAATTTATAATCCTGGAGTTAATTTAGGTAAAAATATTTTTGGCAAAATACAGAAATTTACTACCAATTTTAGATCGGCAAATCAACGAATGCACAACAAAACATTTATCGTGGATGGGCAAGTGGTCATTACAGGTGGACGAAATATTGCAGATGAATATTTTGACTATGACCATGAGTATAATTTTAGAGATAGAGATGTTCTACTTTTAGGAAAAGCGTCAACAACCGTATCGGCATCTTTTGATCAATTTTGGACAAGTCCATTAAGTCAAGATGTCTCAAGTTTTATCAAAGATGTTCCCGAAAACACTACCTCACAAAATCAATTTGACAAACTTCATGAGTATGCCTGTAATCCAGATAATTTTTGGCCTCAAATAAGAGAACGTATTACAACACTGCCAACAACGTTTAATAGTATTAAAACATCAGGTCGCTTGGTTTGGTTAGATGATGTACAATTTATTTCTGATAATCCTGGAAAAAATGATGATAACAGTGGTTTGTCTGGAGGTGGTATTTCAACAGATGCCTTGATTCATTTAATTAAAAATGCCAAATCGTCTGTAGATATACAAACGCCATATTTAATTACTTCCTCATTGTCTCAAAATCTGTTTAAGGATGCTGTAGATCGCGGTGTAAAGATTAGAATAATGACCAACAGCTTAGCATCGACAGACAATATAGAGGCCTTCAGTGGCTATCAAAGGGATAGAAAAACATTACTCAATACCGGTGTTAGAATATTTGAATTTCGCCCAGATGCTGCGGCGCGTATAAAGATTATGACAGGAGAACTTCAAGAAAAATTAAATTACAAGCCAATATTTGGATTACATGCCAAATCCATGGTAATAGATGGTGAAATTACTGTAATTGGGACGTTTAATCTTGATCCTAGAAGCGCTAATTTAAATACCGAATGTATTGTGATTATCAACTCTCAAAAAATATCTAGTGGTGTTTTAGAAGGCATGGAGGAAGAGTTTCTACCCGAAAATTCGTGGGAAACAACCTTAGAATTTAATCCTGACTCTGAGGTAAATAATTTTAAACGTTTAAAAACTTGGACAAGAAGAATTATTCCAAAAGGAATTTTATGATATGTTATCATTCCTAACACAAGAGAATCATGCCCCTTACAATAATGTATTTAGACATTTGGATGGATCTATCACTGAAAAAAAATAACAATCTGACAATACACCACTCTCAGCAGAAACATACAAGGCTATACTAAAGTACAGAAGCTCTTATAAACGATGTTTTAGTAAAGAGCCTAATAAAATTATCGGACGGTATCTACACCTAAACTCGTAACATTAAAAATCTTATATAAAATGACAAAAGCATTTACAATAAGTACATTAAATAATGAGTGAATGATAATTTTACCGTGGTCATGCCATAAGCATATGAGCCACAAACGTTTTCAAATTAAGGTGGTTTATTTATTCAATATGAGTTGAGTTTCGTATCTAATATCTCTAGAGGATGCACCAATTCTTATGTTGTAAGACCCATATTCTAGAGTCCATTTTTTTTTATTTTCATCCCAATAACTTAATTCTGTAATTGGAATTTGCAACGACATAATTTCTTGTTTTTTAGGGTTTAAAAGTTGACTCTTTGTGAACGCCTTTAACTCCTGCTTTGGCCGATCGATGCCTGAGTCCATTTTTTCAACATACACCTGCACAACTTCCTTACCCGATACACCACCAGAATTCTTTATTGCAAACTGAATCTGAATGCTTTCGTTCACTACCTTAACTTCTATATCGTGATATTCAAAATCAGTATAACTCAGTCCAAAGCCAAAAGGATAAGACACTGGTGAGTTTTCTTTATCAAAATGGCGGTAACCAACATAAATCCCTTCATCATAATATGTGTAATCTTCATCTTTTATTTGCTCATTTAAAGGTCGGTCTTTCGGTGGGAAAACCATATTTTTAACGAGAGTTTCAATGTTAACCATGATAGGGTTCTTAGGGAAGTTAGCATGCGAGGCATGATCCTCTAAATTGACAGGAAAGGTCATGGGTAATTTTCCACTTGGATTAACTTTCCCTGACAAGATATCAGCAACAGAGTTACCTCCTTCTTGCCCACCCTGCCATGCCAAGAGAAGCGCATCAGGTAAAGATTTCCACGATGCAGTTTCAATGACACCTCCAATGTTGAGAACCATAATTACATTTTTACCTTGACTATGGAAGGCTTGTGTGATATTATTAATCAATGCTATTTCGGTACTGGTTAACAAGAAATCATCTTCTTCCTTCCTATCGCCTCCTTCTCCAGCATTACGACCTAAAGTGAAAATTCCAACATCAGAGGTAGCAGCAATTTGATCAAGTTGCTCTTTCGAATAATCAATTTCAGGTGGCGAATAGGGAGTGAAAATTGCATCTAACCCCTCAGGACGTTTAAAACCCTTCAGATTAGCGTTTTTATGGGCTTCAAATAATTGTTTTGCTAGAGTATTAATTTTAAAACCCCCATTAGACAACCCCTCTTCCAATGATATGGTGTAAGCCTCATTAACATCTCCCGACCCCGAGCCTCCCGCAATAAACTCGTAGGATGTTACTCCCAACAAGGCAATATTAGTAACATTAGTGAGTGGTAATGCACCATTATTTTTTAACAACACCATACCCTCGGCCGCAGAGTTTCTTGTTATTTGAGCATGTTTATCGAGGTTTGGATTGTTATCAAATACATAATTCTGCATTTTTTTTGTCTTGAAGATCAAGCTTAAAATACGTTCTGCTGCGCGATCAATATCAGTTTCTAACAAGGAACCATCACGAGCAGCCTCTAATAATGCCTCCCATTGTCTTTTAGTTCCAGGCTCCAAAAGATCATTGCCCGCTGTTATTTGAGTCACTGGGTTTCTACCCCCAAACCAGTCTGTCATCACCAAGCCTTCAAAATGCCAATCGTCCCGAAGAATATCGCTTAATAGTTCTTTACTTTCTGAAGTAAAAACACCATTTACTTTATTGTAAGAAGACATCATTGTCCATGGTTGTGAGCGTGCTACAATATGCTCAAACCCTTTTAAATAAATTTCGCGATACGCCCTTTCAGAAATACGAACATCATTTAGATTTCGGTTAGTTTCCTGATTATTTGCTACAAAATGCTTCACTGATGTGCCAATCCCATTACTTTGAATGCCATTCACTACTGCAGCTCCCATGAAGCCAGAAAGTAATGGGTCTTCTGAGTAATATTCAAAATTTCGTCCACATAAAGGATGTCTATGAATATTTGCTCCTGGTCCCAAAATCACATCGATACCATAGGCCTCTGCCTCCTTACCCATTGCATCGCCAACTTCATATAAGAGTTTTTCATTCCATGAGGAAGCGAGAAGGGTGGCAATTGGAAAAGCAGTACAATAAAACGTTCTATCCTCTCCTTTTCTAATAGGCTGAATTCGCAATCCTGCAGGCCCATCAGACAAATATATGGTCGGAATACCCAAACGTGGTGTTGGAACTATAGTTCCTACAGCACCTGGGATACCTCCAGGTTTGACATTGCCCATAGCCGAAGCAACTCCTGAGCCTTTCAACAAGTGTATTTTTTCTTCAAGGGTCATTTGAAAAAGCACATCTGCTACACGAGTTTTTAATGGTTGACGTTCGTCCTCATAGACATCTAATGAACCATTGCCGTTCCTGTCTAAAAACGAATATCCATCAATGTGTAGTTCTGTGATATCAGATGGTTGCATAAGATGATCTTCAAACCCCAAAAATGTCTTATTAAAATAACGGTACATAAAAAATCCACTAATAAGAAGCAATAAAAAAAGTACTCCTGTAATCTTCAACACAAACTGTATTTTAGTCTTCATATTTATACATGGATTAGTGAAATACAAATATAATTATCATATATTTCATTACTTGAAACTTTTTTCCAAAAATAGTTTGATGACTCAAAGAATTAAATATTGTAACATCTGTGAAATTGATTTCTCTACAATGTATCGGGTTCAATACAAGAATCCAAGAGAATGGGTCTTTGTTTGTAAAACATGTTTACCCGACATAAAAAAAGATAACCTTGCCTACAAATATGGGGGGACGTGGAAAAAATAATATCCAGTTACTAATAAAAATTTGAAGATAACTTTTTCCGTCTCTCTCTAAATAATAACCTCTGTTATTTTTATATCTTTATTAAAAAAATACGCATGTATATTATTATGGGGGTTAGCGGTTCTGGAAAAACATTTCTGGGAAAACAGTTAGCAAAAGTAATCTCTAAGCCTTTTTATGATGCAGATGATTTTCATTCGAAAGCGAATAAAATTAAGATGAAATCAGGTCATGCATTAAATGATAAGGATCGTCAACCCTGGCTTCATACTTTGGCAAATAACATTAATACGTGGGCGCGAGACGGAGGGGCTATTCTTGCGTGCTCGGCTTTAAAAGAAGACTACCGTAAAAAACTTTCAAAAGGTAACAATCACATTACTTGGATTGTTCTTAATGGAACTTTTAAGATCATACAATCGCGCCTAAAAGAAAGAAAGGATCATTTTTTCAATCCTAAATTACTTAAATCTCAATTTGATATTTTAGAACTTCCAAACTATGGCATTCATTTAAACATTAACCAACCTACTGAAGTTTTAATTCAATCTATTTTTGCTAAAAAAACTATTGATAATCAAGCATCAATTGGAGTTATTGGCATGGGAGTTATGGGGCAAGGAATTGCCATAAATTGTTACAAGAATGATTTTGAAACTGCCGTTTATAACCGTTTTGTAAAGGGAGAAAAAAATGTAGTTTTTGATTTTTTGTCTAAACATCCCAATGTTAAAAACTTACATGGATTTATTGATCTCTTAACATTTATCCGCGCCTTAAAGCGTCCTCGAAAAATTTGGTTAATGATTAAAAGTGGTACAGCCATAGATGCCTTAATTGATGAAATTCTGCCCTTTATTGATAAAAATGATGTGATTATAGATGGCGGTAATTCTCATTATATGGATACTCAAAGAAGAGAAATAGCACTGAAAAAGCACGGTATCAACTATGTAGGCTGTGGCGTCTCTGGAGGTGAAATTGGAGCACGCGAAGGAGCGTCACTTATGTTTGGAGGAAGCAAAGAAGCCTATAACGTTTTAATGCCAATTTTAAATGCTATTTCAGCAAAAGACAACTCTGGTAAGCCCTGTCAATTATATGTAGGGGCTGATGGCGCAGGCCATTTTGTAAAAATGGTTCATAATGGCATCGAATATGCAGAAATGCAACTTTTGGCAGAGCTTTATGCCTTACTTTCTAATCAGATGGACTATGATGAGATGGCATCTGTTTTTGAAAAATGGAATCAAGGTTCTGAAGGAAGTTATTTATTAGAAATTACATCAAAAATTCTAAAGAAGAAAGAAGGATCTGAATACCTTTTAGACGTCATACTAGACAATGCTAAAACCAAAGGTACTGGCATGTGGTCCTCGCAATCATCCTTATCTTTAGGTGTGGTTAATACCATGATGTCTTCAGCAATATTTGCTCGTTATGTCTCAGGTATGAAAGAACAACGTGAGTTTTTAGTCAAGAGAAAACCTCCATCTGAAGCAACAAAATTTTTTGATTTAAATACATTAAAAGATGCTTATAGATTTGCTAGAATAATCAATCATATCCAAGGATTTAATCTCATACAGGCTGCTTCTAAGAAATACCATTGGAATTATAACCCTGAAGAGATTGCAAGAATTTGGACCAAAGGATGTATCATACGTTCAAACTTGATGGAAGAGCTAATAAGTTATTTTGCTCATGACAAATCTCTGTTTAAAAATGACACACTGATGGAAACTCTTACTAAAACAGAGCCTCAAATAGCAACATTATTGCATCACGCTATAGATCAAAAAGTAGCTTTAGATAGTTTCTCATCTGCTTACAATTATTGGATATCCATGTGTACAAAAAGACTTCCTGCAAATTTAATCCAAGCTCAACGTGATTTTTTTGGCGCCCATACTTACCAAAGAATTGATAAAAATGTGGACACTAATTTTCATACAAAATGGTATTAATATGATTGACTATTCACTTCTTTTAGCAGTACTTTTTGGTGTTGGCTCACTCCTGATTTTAATTCTAAAATTCAAAATACAACCTTTTATCGCACTTTTAATTTCTAGCATCATTGTTGGTGTTTTCGCTGGTATTCCTCCACAAGAAATCATGGTAACTGTTAAAGATGGAATGGGATCAACCTTAGGGTTCGTCGCAGTCGTTGTTGGGTTAGGTGCAATGTTTGGGGCTATTTTAGAGCACTCCGGTGGTGCTGAAGCACTGGCACAATATATGCTAAATGTCTTTGGAGAAAAAAAAGCATCATGGGCGCTTATGGTCACAGGGTTTTTAATTGCAATTCCTGTCTTTTTTGATGTTGCTTTTATCATTTTGATACCCTTGATTTATTCATTACAGAGAAAAACAAAAAAATCCTTGCTTTTATATGCTATACCATTACTTTCAGGGCTTGCAATAACTCATGCCTTTATTCCTCCAACCCCAGGTCCTGTTGCGGTTGCAGATATTTTAAATGCAGATTTGGGTTGGGTCATTTTACTTGGGATTATTGCAGGAATTCCAACGGCTATTATTAGTGGTCCTCTTTATGGGAAATACATAGCTTCTAAAATTTTCATAGCAGCACCCACAACCGTAAAAAAAAGTAACTTATCTCATTTCCCTCCTATTTCACTAATACTGGTCATTATTGGAACTCCAATCTTTTTAATAGTCTTAAATACACTACTCAATGGTTCAATCAGTGACCGTTTTCATTGGTCTGCTAACACCATTGCTTGGGTTCAAATGTTTGGACATCCTTTTTCAGCTTTAATTATAGCCAACTTAATGGCATGGTATTTTCTAGGAATTAAACGAGGAGTTTCTAAATCTATTTTATCAAAAATCACAACAGCCTCCTTAGCTCCTGCCGGAATCATAATTTTATTAACTGGTGCTGGAGGTGTTTTTAAACAAATGTTAATTACAACAGGAACCGGTGAAATGCTTGCTAATTATTTTTCTAGTATTGGTTTAAGCCCCCTACTTTTTGGATTCTTAGCTGCTGCTACTGTCAGAGTTTTACAAGGATCTTCAACGGTCGCCATGATCACTGCTGCTGGGATTACCTCATCTATAATCATTACACCATTAAATCCGTTACAAACAGCACTGATTGTCATCGCTATTGCCTCTGGAGCATCCATATTGTCTCATGTAAATGATAGTGGTTTTTGGCTAGTAAGTAATTACCTTGGTCTTTCAGAAAAGGACACATTCCGCAGTTGGTCTATCATGACACTCCTTCTGTCGCTAACTGGTTTGGCTGCAGTATTCCTGATATCATTGTTTATTTGATCAGCCCTCTCACATATACTAAAATATCATAATGATTGAAAAATCTTCATTAGAATAACAAGTTAATCAGATTTCTCAACTACAAATTTATTTCATAGTTCAATTCGAAAGAAAATCAGCTATAAATTAACTAACTTAATCCTCTCAAAATAGAAATCACACAACTTTTAATAAATAATTACTGATGCATCATATCGCTTCCTCCTTTAAACTACCAAATGGTTCTACATTAAAAAATAGGATTGTAAAATCTGCGATGAGTGAAAATTATGGCACCGCCTATCACGCACCATCCAAAGGCCTTATTCATGCTTACCGTGTATGGGCACAAGGAAATCCCGGTCTTTTAATTACTGGTAACGTCATGATAGACTCGAAAGCTTTAGGAGAGGCACGCAATGTGGTTGTAGAAGATTACAAACATTTTGATTTACTAAAGTCCTGGGCGCAATCGGTTAATGGATCAGGTGTACATCTTTGGCCGCAAATAAATCATCCTGGTCGTCAAGCTTTTGCAGCTATCAATCGTCGTATTGTTGCACCTTCAGCAGTGTCTTTAAAAATGGGTGGAGCATCAAAAATGTTCAAAACACCAACCCCCCTTAAAGAACAAGAAATTTGGGATATCATCAAACGTTTTGGAACGACGGCAAGAATCATGAAAGAGGCCGGTTTTACGGGCTGCCAAATTCATGGCGCCCATGGGTATCTTGTGAGTCAGTTTTTATCTCCCAACAGCAATATACGAGAAGATCAATGGGGAGGATCTCTTGAAAACCGTGCGCGATTTGTCATTGAAATCTATCGTGAAATACGTCGTCAAGTTGGCTCAGATTACCCTATCGGAATCAAAATAAATTCTGCAGATTTTCAACGAGGAGGTTTTACAGAGGAGGAGTCTATGAAGGTCATACAACTTTTGGGTAATGAAGGTATTGACTTGATTGAAATTTCAGGTGGTACCTATGAAAGACCAGCCATGATTAAAGGACAACGAAAAAAAAGTACCGAAGAACGAGAAGCCTATTTTTTAGAGTATATCAAAAAAGCGCGTAAGCTCACGAGTACGCCGCTCATGCTTACAGGAGGATTTAGATCTGTCAGTGTCATGGAAGAGGCTCTTCAAAGTAATCAGTTAGACATCATTGGTTTAGCAAGGCCTTTTTGTTTATATCCTAATCTAGCAAACCAAATTTTTGATGGATCTGTACAAGAATTTCATGCGCCTATTCCTAAAATTGGAATTGATTTTCTCGACAAATTAGGAGGTGTAGAGTTACCCTGGTATGAGCTACAAATTCACCGCTTAGGCAAAGGTAAAACTCCGAAAAGAAGTCTTCCAGGAATTTTAGCCTTTTGGTTTAGTTTAAAAAGTTTATTTCTTAAATCCTTTTGGAAAAATTAGTAATTTTTGGAGTAAAAAAAATAAAACAGTTGTTTAATTATTATTTTTAATTTTATATTGCAAGTAAATAACAATAAAACTAACAACTATGAAACAATTACTTTTAATTTTATGCTGTATTACGCTATTTTTCAGTTGTAAAAACACAAATCCAAACTACGAGAGAAATTTAGCAACCATGCAATCAATGTTTGAATTACATGGGCAAGAAGACCTTGACGCACAATTAGCAATGTTAAGTAAAGATCTTGACGTAGAAGTACCAATGTATGGCGCAGAAAATATTGGTTATGATCAATTTGCAGCCATGGTAAAAGGATATCATGATGCATTTGACAATCTTAACTTCGAGGCTTCAGCATGGCTACCTGGAAGTGACGAAAATGGTATGCTAGATGGCAGTGTAAGAACCTATGGAACTTGGACAGGCACTAATGTACTTACTGGCAAAGAACTTAACTTAAAATCTTACCACTATGCTAATTTTGATGATGATGGCTTAATTATAGGCTTTGGAGATTTCTTTGACGCAGGAGGCATGATGGATGCTGTATACCCGAAAAACTTAGTGGTCGTTTCACTGGCAGTTCAAGATGGTAACGTCGATAAAGTAATGGAGATTTTAAACAGCGATGGAGGATTGCCAACAACTCGTGCCTATGATGGCTGCATGTCATTGGAGCTAACCTTCAATGAAGCATCCAATACTATTTGGATTGTTTCCAACTGGGAATCCAATGAAAAATACAATGCTTATTTAACATGGCGACAAACGGAAGATACGATTATTGCAAGTATGGTTCCATATTTAGAAAATGGCGCAGACGGTATCACTATTGTCAATTCAAATTCAAATTATATGTCTTATTAGACCAGGTATTACCAAACACAAAAAAAACCTTTCAGCCGAAAGGTTTTTTTATGCTCTCTATTTTGGATGGTAAGAGCTCATAGCTGTTTTCATCACAGATGGTCGATCAAAAAACATCGTCTTTGTTTTAAAATTTGCATACAAATCCATTTGGTCTGTGTAGTGAGGGCTCGTCTCTTTTCGACTGTTTCCATAAGACATCACCGATTCATAATAGGTTTTGGTTGGTGTGAAACGCACTAAACCAATATAGGATTCTCCATGAGTAATCTTTATACGTCCATTTGTATGGGTTTCGCCACGCATGGCCGTTACCACATCGGGTAACCCAAATATTGGCATCTCTTTATTCCCTTTTACCAATTTTTGGAAGTCTCCAAGTTTGATACGATTTGAATTAAAATGTGTTTTTAAGTACGTTTTGGTGTTTTTTAATGCCTGTAATACGGCCTCTTTTTTAAATGTTCGGTCGCTACCCAATTGTTCATAAAAGGGATACAATTGATAATATAAAACACCATAGGCCCCTGCCCCATACGAATCTGCAGAGGCAACCCTATCCCAATTATGGATGTCTTTCAACAACACACCTACCTCTGGATAATCTTCAGGGTTCATCTCGAATAAGACATTCAAATCCATGTAATTGTACTGCAGTGGTGTTGGTAGCTGATGATCATACTTGATACGCTTGAAGCGTTCATAACTTATGTGCTCTTTTTCTTGAAGCAAAGTCAACAAACGTGTAGACCGATTGTTGTCATAGGTCTCAAAATTCATTGTTTTTGAAAAATCTTTAGGATTTGGATTGTCTGATGTTCCTGAAGATTTAAATGGGCTATGATTGGCATTATAAACAAAACCAGAGGTTGGACTTATCACTTGTGGTAGTTCAGAAATATCATAATAAGTATCCCATAATGTCGCACGCGTGTTACCCGGCACCACATCGTTCCAATCGTAACCCTCGGCACGTTTTGGAATTTTACCATTTGACATGTAAAAAATGGTGTCATTTCTGTCTGCGTAACCTATGTTATAGCCAGGCAGTGCTTTCATCTCCAAGGCCTCATAAAATTCTGTAAAATTTTTGGCCTTATTCATTCGCCACCATTGCTCTAGAGCATTAATATTTGTAGTACTCGGCGTTCTCACAGCATACACCCCTGTTTTATTTTTTAAGGTTGGTCCATAGATACTGCGATAAAACTTTTTCTTGATAGGAATTTTCAAACCAAGAAACTTGAGATACATCTTGGCTTTATATACTTCTAATTTGTAGGGCTTTCCATCTACCAGATAGGTGTGTTTCTTTTTTGAATCCATCTCTAGGGCAAAAACATCGGCTTTATCTGGATAGTTCACCGTGTGTGTCCATCCTAAATATTCATTAGCGCCGGTGAGTATGACAGGAGAACCAGGAAATGTGGCTCCTATGATATTAGTTCCCTCCTCACTTACTAAATGTGCTTCATACCATGACGTTGGCCCCTCTAAAGGTTGATGCGTGTTTATCGCTAAAAACGTTTCATCGGTTTGTGTCCTGCTCCTACTGATGGCTAAAAGGTTTGAACCTTTGGTATCTTGATTCATATCAAAAGGCCACGATAAGGTATTGTTTACAATACCGGTCACAAGAGCATCAGCACCATTAGAAATGTACAATTGGAGTTGGGTATACTTTAATAGCTTTCTTGTCGTAATCGGGAACAACTCGTGCTCTAGAATTTCTTGTGGATGTTTCAGCGCATAGGCATTTAATCCTTCACTAAACCCCTCAAGCAAAGCAACAAATTTTTTGTCAAGCGTTTGAAAAAGAGCATCTACTGTGTTTTCAGCTTGGATAAATTGCACTAAAAAATCGGCAGGAGCACCTTTCAATCCAATATGTTTGCTCAATAACCCATTACCTGCCAAATACGCCTCCTGCATTAATTTAAAATGATCTTCAGATTGTGCCCAGGCAAAGCCGTAAGCCACCTCAGCATCTGTTGGAGCATACACATGAGGTACGCCATAAGCATCTCTTATAATGTCAATATGATCAGGATTAATTTGAGCATACCCAGAAATGCTAACTAGAAAAACTAAAATTACATGCCAAGGATTAACCATCACAACTTTTTTTTTAAAAATACCATCTTTTGAAGACTTGTAGTAAAAGTTATTTTAAGTTTAACATTTTGGTGATGCTGAATATGAATTCATGTTCATTTAAACAAATGTAGTCAAGTAAAGAATCACAGAATGGCCGCAATCAAGACAACAAATATAAAGATGATACCAATCATAGCAAACAAGGCCCAAAGGCTAATTTTTCTGTTTATTATGGCATTCTTAAAGAGGTTTAAGTTAAGTTTTGATACTGGCATCTTTTTTGTCATTTCGGAGTCTATGTTTAGATTTTTTTCTAATGAAAATAAATCTGTAAAATTTATGAAAATAAAACCTTCTATTTTATGATTGATATCATGTATATCTAACAGTGTGCAAATATCATTGTAAAATGGTCCATTGGCGATGACTCAATCGTGTTGGTAGAGGTAATAGTTTTAATAAGGCACTGACAATTATGAGGTTTTTAATAATGTATTGTCCCACTAAGGTCAAATTAATTACAGAATCCCCGAAAACAGCATCAGGGAATAACACTATAGGCGAAAAGGTAAATCCCATATGGATGAGTGCCGCGATTACTACAAAGCGTCTAAACACATTTAACACTAGTAAAACCCCAATAAGTGTTTCCCATATTGCCAAAAGAATGATGGACACATTTGATGGTATTAAATGAAAAGATAACTGATAGATGGTCTCTTGTGCAAGTTCCTCTGCAGGACTCCAGCCACTAAAGAATTTTAAACCTCCAAACCATAAGTATATAAAGCCAATACTTAAGGCTAAAAGTGTATTTGTTGTTAATCGTTTTTTAAAAGTCATCGTGCTGAGAATTAAAATAGTTTATGTTAAGTGCTCCAGGTGTAACTGGGCCGTGACTCATGTTTATGTTCAAAAACGCAAACTTTTCAAGACCTTGAAAAACCACACTTTCAAGGTAATCGGATTATCCTATAGTTGCCAAATATAAAGTTCTCTGTTCTTGTATGATATGATAAATGTCATGGTCTCGTAGAGGCGACAGTTCTGTATGAAAACTTTGAATTGCTGATAGTTCAACGAGTATGGCACCTACTAAATTAAGTAGCAATCACATTTTAAATGGGTCGTATTAAGGCATAAAAAAAGACGTTTCTAAACAATTAGAAACGTCTTCGATATTTATTTAGGATAATTAAATGTTTTACATTTTAATTTTCTTCGTGATACCCATAACTATACCCATAATTATAACCATAACCATAGCCGTAGCTGTAGGACTTTCCAGCACCAACACTGTTCATCACGTACGCCATATTCTTTATTTTACCAGACTCACTCAACTCTTTAGAGAATTTCAATAATTTTTTATCGGTGTAATTTGCTTTGGTTAAAAATAAGGTCACATCTGCAAATTTTGAGATTAATAAGGTGTCTGTCACAAGAATTGTTGGAGCGGTGTCTACAATTACATAATCAAATTCGGTTCGAGCCTCAGCAAGAAGTTGCTCAAAACGTCCATTGGTTAGCAAATGTGCTGGATTTGGAGGAATTGCCCCAGAAAGCATGGTATAATGCTTTGGATGCTTATCAAACCCACTCATCAAAAGCTCCTTCCAATTGACCGAAGCGTCATTTAAATAACTTGATAAACCTAACTGATTTTTTGAGGTCCCAAAATACGTATGTATTTGCGGGTTTCGCATATCTGCTCCAATGAGCAACACTTTTTTATTTAAACTGGCCAAGGCTAATGATAAATTTAAACTCACAAAGGTTTTCCCCTCACCTTTAATGGTGGAGGTAGAAAATATGACCTTACCGCCAATCTCATCATTTTTTGGTAATACATAATCAACATTCGCCGATAAAATCCTAAAAGATTCTGCGAGTACTGATGTCGCATTGGGATTGGTAAAT
>ENA-ORDA01002200-ORDA01002200.1-marine-metagenome-genome-assembly--contig:-NODE-2200-length-15175-cov-3.826003_pt1 | contig 15175 bp, 14 predicted proteins | sample MGYA00237778_ERZ508506 | MGnify/ENA primary metagenome ERZ508506 (study PRJEB26177, sample SAMN06267891) | marine metagenome | isolation source: Monterey Bay, California, USA | place: Pacific...
TTGATTCACACGATTATTATATCAAAAAAAATATTTTTATTTTTTCAAAAACAAATTATAGATTAAGCCTACCAAAATTAATATTATACCTAGAACAGTATATAAATTATAAATTTCTTGAAACCAAAATACTCCAATAATGATTGTAAAAACAATTTCTAAGTATTTTAAAGGAGCCAGAAGATTTGTTTCGTTAGTTTGAAATGCTTTTGTCATATATAATTGACCTATATAACCAAAAATACCTAGACTTGATAATAGTAACAATTGATTTAAGCTTGGATTTTTCCAATTATATATAGACATAAAACCACCAAAAAAGAATGCCATAACCATAAAATAGTTGATGATAACTAAAGGATGTTCTCTTTTTCCTATTTTCCTAATAATTACAAGAACTAATCCTAAAGAAATTGCTGAAAATAGTACGACTTTACTCCTCTCTGCTCCAAGATTACTCTTAAAATAATTTTAAGATGAATTAATAATTCTCTAGTTCATTTTTTTTTCTACTTTTAGTTTCTAGGAATCACAAAACCAATAGTAGGTTACTAACTAATTGTAGTATGACTAAAAACATAAAAATACTAATACTTTTAATTGGCTGTAGTATTGGTTGTATTAGCTGTTCTTCTGAGAAAAAAACAGAACGTACCCCAAATATAATTTACTTTCTTGCCGATGATTTAGGCTATGGAGAGTTAGGAGTTTATGGGCAATCGATCATCAAAACACCCAATATAGACGCACTAGCAAAAAATGGAATGATGTTTACTAAGCATTATTCTGGAGCACCGGTTTGTGCTCCTGCTAGATATGTATTTTTAACAGGAAAACACGCAGGACACTCTTACATAAGAGGGAATGACGAATGGAATGAAAGAGGTGATGTTTGGAACTATGAGGAGGTTTATCATAACCCGGGGCTAGAAGGGCAAAGACCCATTCCTAAAAACACAGTTACCCTAGGAGACCAATTAAAAAAAGCTGGATATACAACAAGTATTTTTGGAAAATGGGGGTTAGGCGCTCCTGAATCTGATGGCATACCTACTCTGCAAGGATTTGACTTTTTTTATGGATATAACTGCCAACGACAAGCCCATAATCTCTATCCTTCACATCTTTGGGAAAATGAAACTAAAGTGTTATTAAATAACCAATTGGTAGCACCAAGAACTAAATTAGACTCTTTAGCAGATCCCTTAAAAGAGGAAAGCTATGTAAAGTTTACTCAGAATGACTATGCGCCTCAAAAAATTCAAGAAAAAGCATTGTCTTTTATTGAAGACAATAAAGACAGTCCTTTCTTTATGTATTATGCATCTCCGCTACCCCATCTTCCGTTGCAAGCTCCCAAAGCGGATGTAGATGAATATAGAAAAATCTTAGGAGAAGAAGAGCCCTATCTTGGTAATGATAGTTATTTTCCAAATAGGTACCCCAGAGCTACCTATGCTGCAATGATCACTTATCTAGACCGTCAATTGGGTGAGCTTATTAAAAAACTAAAAGAAAAAGGGATCTATGAAAATACAGTCATCATTTTTTCTAGTGATAATGGCCCAACTTATTTAGGAGGTGTAGATTATAATTATTTTGAAAGTTCAAAACCATTCTCAAATGGTTATGGACGAACCAAAGGATTTGTATATGAAGGAGGTATTCGAGTTCCTTTAATTGTAAGTTGGCCAAACCATATTAAGCCTGGAACAAGTAGTGAGCATATCTCTGCTTTTTATGATCTTATGCCTACCATATCTGATCTAGCCGGTGTAACCCCTCCAGGTTCTATAGATGGGATTAGTTTTAAATCTACCTTGCTAGATCAAAAACAAATCCCACATGATTTTTTATATTGGGAATTTCCTAGTTACAATGGCCAACAAGCAGTAAGAATGGGAAAATGGAAAGGTGTTCGTAAAAATATTTTTGATGGTAATTTAGAGGTTGAGTTGTACAATCTAGAAACAGATATCAAAGAACAAATAAATATTGCAAACCAGTACCCTACAATTGTGGAAAGAATGAAAAGAATTATGGTTGAGGAGCATGAACCGGCTTCTAACAAAAAATTCAAGTTTAAACAGCTAGGAGATCTGTAACAAATCTTATCCCTATTTTTATAAAATACAACCTTATAATTATGAATCAAAAGATCATTTTTTTCTCAAAAATAAGTGTTGTTTTATTTTGTATGTATTGCACATCCTCATGCACTAATGAAGTAAAAAAATCTTTAAATACTAACCCACCCGAAGGGATGGTTTGGGTAGAAACTAAAACATTTTTAAAAGGAGCTAAAAGCTCTGATCTATTTGCAATGTCAAGGGAAAAACCTGCACACCTAGTAACAGTAGATGGCTTTTTTATAGATGCAACAGAGGTTACCAATAAGCAATTTGAAAAGTTTGTAAAAGCCACCAACTATATCACTGTTGCTGAAAGAAGTATTGATTGGGAAGAAATGAAAAAAGAACTCCCCCCAAACACCCCAAAACCTCATGATTCTATATTGCAGCCTGGCAGCTTGGTTTTTAATAAAAACATAGATGCGGTAGTAACTATGAATACTTATTTTCAGTGGTGGACATGGAAAATAGGCGCCAGTTGGAGGCATCCTTCAGGACCAAATTCTACCATTGAGGGTAAAGACAATTATCCTGTTGTTCATATTGCATATGAAGATGCTTTAGCTTATTGTAAGTGGTCAAATAGACGTTTACCCACAGAAGCACAGTGGGAATCTGCGGCACAAGGAACTAATAAAAACACGATTTTTACATGGGGAAATGATTTAAATAGGCTAAACTCTAATGCCAATACTTGGCAAGGAGTTTTCCCGACAAAAAATGACTCTAAAGATGGATTTGAATACAGTTCGCCTGTAAAATCTTACCCTCCAAATAGTATTGGAATATATGATATGACAGGGAATGTATGGGAGCTTACTTCCGATTTATTCAATGCAAATTATTACAATCAGCTAGAGCTATCTAAACCAATTTTAAATCCAACAGGTGCAAAAAAATCATTTAGCCCTAGTAATCCGTTTCAAAAAGAATATATCATAAAAGGAGGTTCTTATTTATGCCATGCATCGTATTGTGCAAGCTTTAGAATTTCTGCTCGTATGGGAACCAGTTATGATTCAGGATCTGACCATGTTGGCTTTAGAACAGTGGCTTCAACAGAAATGCTAGAGCAATAATGTAATAGCCAAATTAATATGGGCTATAAATCTTCATTTTAACTATTTATATTTAATAATATTACCGAGGCATTAGTTCTATACCCAAGCCTGGTTTGTCTGAGATACTCATTAAACCATCTTTAAGTATAAAACCACCTGTTACAATATCTTCTGCAAGATCTAAACTACCGTCTAAGTCTAAATATTTAGTATTGGCAGAGGCAAATGCTATATGCAAGGCTGCTGTAATACTTACAATACTTTCATCATTACAGCCCCAAAATAAATCGATATCTCCTGCCTTGGCAATAGTAGCTATTTCTTGTGCCGCTAAAAGACCTCCGCATTTCATTAATTTAATATTAAAAATACCAAAGGGTTGAGGAGAAGGTGTAAAATTGATGGCACTTTTACTGTTTTTTAAGCTTTCATCGGCTACTAAAATACTGCGGTAGTGAGGGTCTATTGCAGCCAACTTGTTTTCTTTGCCTACCGGCAACGGTTGTTCTATAATTTCTAGACCTAAAGTATGGGTGGCCTTTATAAATTTTTCTAAGTCTTTAATCTCATATCCTTGATTGGCATCAACTCTTATTTTTATATTACTAAATTTCTCATTTACTTTTTTAATTCGTTCAATATCTAACTCTACCTCTTCACCTGTTTTAATTTTTAAGACCTTAAATCCTTGTTTCACATACTCTGCTGCCTCTTTTACCGTATCTGTAACATTCATTATACCAATGGTTACTGAGGTAGGAAGAGAATAATGATGTTGCCCATAAATTGCAGCTACAGGAATCTCTAAAAATTTGGCAAAAGCATCGTGCAGAGCTATATCCCAAAGTACCTGGGTGCCTGGTTTATCTGGAAATGCTTTTCGTATTTCAAAAATTATAGCTCTAAAATGTTGAATCTTTTTACCAATAAATTTTTGAAAATATCCAGACTGGCAGTTTTTTAAAACATCTGAAGGAGATTCTCCTACTACTTCTAAGTCTGGATTAGATGCTCCAACGCCCACAACACCATTTTCTAGAGTAATAAGTAAAAATACATTTTCTACCTCTGCAATGGTTTTATAGGCAATGGTATAGGGTTTTGTAAGTGCTAAGTTTTTTGAAAAAACTTCAATATTTTTTATCTTCATAATGATAAGCCTTTTATTTCTGAAACAATTTTTTTAACACCTTCTTCCAAAGGTAATACCACCGGAATATCTAAGGTTTTTTGGTAGCTAGCTTTATAGTTTAGTGCTTCTTGCTTGCTAAGACCAGAGGTATTTAAAGCTAGAGCAATAACTGTGGCTCCAAATTTTTCTATAATATCAATTTCTGAGGCTACCGAAGGAATTTCTCCCCAAAGAGCATCGTTATCAAAATATTTTTTTTTCGGATCATGTATTAAAACTATTTGTTTTGCATTTCCTGAAATAATAAATTCTAATCCACAAGGGCCACTGGGGTTTCTTAAACTAGATTGACCCTCTAAAATAATTACATCTGGGTTGGCTTCTTTCCAACAACTTGTAATGGCATGCTCTAGCTCTCCAGAAACAAAATCATTTAGAGTAGAGTCAAAAATAAACCCATACTTATGCCCTTGCATCCAACCCGTTTGGCCGGTGTAAATCATGTGAGCGTTTTGCTTTTGCCGTAAGCATTCTTCAACCACTAAGTTGGCTGTAGTACGTTTTCCCATGGCACAGTCCATGGCTAGAAAAGCAACAATAGGCGCCTGAATCTTAAAAATAGCTCCAGACCAAAAATGCAGTTCTTTGGGTGTTTTTGGTTTTCTAATGTCTATAAGTTCTACCTTCTTTTGGCTGGCTAATAGGGCAATGTCTTCACGGTCTTGAAGTTGGTCATGTAGACCGTTTACAATACCTATACCATTACTAATAGCCTCTTTAATAACCTGTAATAGAGAGTTAGATAATATCCCACCAACAGTGGCTACCCCCACTACCAAATAGTCGATGTTTTTAAATTGTTTAATGGCTTCATCTACAGAGCCAAGTACAGGAATATTTCTATGACTACCGTCTAGTAGTTGCCCTGCATCTGCATCTTTATTTTCTTCATCTAGAACTGCCAGTACATGAAAGCGATTAGAACCTCTTAGCAAACCATGGGCAGTTTTTGCGTTGTTTGTTAAAAACAAATTGTCTGTAGCAATTAGTACGTTTTTCTTCATTTTGAGGTGTTTAAATCCTGTAAATTAAAAAAATATTCTTTTTTTTACATTGTTTTTTTTATTTATTTTTAGAGATATTTGCCAGGCAAAACACATCATAAAATAATAATGTATTTTTGAATATTATGAAAAAAACAATCTTACTCCTAGTTTTAGCAACAACTATCTTTTCTTGTGGAAATAGATATGACTCAGAGGCGTTAGAAGAACCAACGTATACCGTAGAGGGTAAATGGTTATGGTCTTCAGACCCTACTGATAGAACCTTTGTAAATACCATGTTTGAATTTGTAGATGGTAATGTGTATACATCTTATGCAAATTGTACTAGTACCAACCCTTGTACAGATGCAGATTTTAATGCATTAGATGCTACAGATAGAATTCCGGGTATAGATACGTACACATTTGATGAAAATATATTAACATGGAATAATTTCTCACGCACAGTTTCATTTGAATGTGATGGCGGTATAATGCTAGATGAAAATAGTTTTAAACTTTGGAGATTAGATTCTGATTGCCAATAAGAAGGTATTTACACCTAAAACTGGGTGATCAACTATTCTTAACTTTACAAAGATTCAATTATTTTTATTCAAATTATTGAGAAAAAGAGAGTTGCCTTGGTGCACCTCTCTTTTTTTATTACATGAACCTCCTAGCGGTCTTCCCTATTTTTAGGGTGGTATAAATTTCACTATTTTCAGGGATTGACAGCCACTGCCCTAATCCTTAATTTTGTATTAAGTTATACTCACACGTATTTCTTTTTCACTAAACTATAGAGAGAGATTGTATTAGGGCATCTCTCTCTTTTTTCTCTTTTATTTTTTTTATAAAAAACCAACTAAGTTTATAGGTAGGTAAATGAATTCAGGTATTTATACCTGTAGTTGGTTTGGAGGAAGTTTCTATTTTTATGAGTAATAAAACCCTCTAAATTAAAAAAGATGACTCGCGTACGTTTAGAAATTGATGAAGTGCAAATTCATCGCCCCAAAAAAAGATGGAAACTCTACTTTTTAGTGGTTACAGACCATCCTACAGAAGAAGATAAAATGATCATCACAACCTTACCTCACGAACCTTTTAAATTGTCTAGAAGACATGACAATTCTTTCCAGTTTGATACAGACGACGCTGGATCTAATGGGCTGTTTGTGTTGAGTAGAGACCTGCCTGAAGATCGGGAGTTAAACGTTCATATTTATCTACGGCATACTCGAAAAGCCACTAGAGATTTGGGCGAAATTTTACAAGACGTTGAAGCGGGTATTGGAGGTGATGCCTTTGGTATGGTTACGGATGTGGTAGGCACCTCTACCCTACCTTGGCTGGTGGTTGCTAAAAAAGCAGTCCCTATGATTGGGAAGATCCTTGCAAAAATAAAAGACAGAGATTTTGGGTTTTTAAGTGCTTTTGAGCGGTTTGGACCTGAGTTTGAAGACCTCTATGAAATAGACAGGAAAAAAGAGTTTAGTGGCGATGCTTCTTTGGTGTATAGTTGGTCTGTAGAGGAGTAATACGCTAGAAATTATGGCCCTACAAAAAACAGGGAGTTGTTATTTTCACCATTTATGGGGATTGTCTAGCGGTTGTTATTTTTTGATCTTTAAAAACATAAAAAAAGTTGTGTTAACCGGAAATAATCACCTGTAAACAGAACATTTATAACGCATATAAGGAGTTGTGTGCAAACAAAACGAATATTAAATGAATCGCTACATTTAATATTATCAAATTTTTGACGACATCTGTTAATCGCATCATATATTTTACAAAACTTTTTTTAAAAAATGAAGTGAAAGGTAATCATTTTTGGGAAATACGAGCAAGGTATTTCGACGATGAAAAGAATCTAGAGGACTAGGAATCAAGTATTTTATTTTTAGTTCTTCAATCTCCAGAATTGACTATTTTTTCTTATTTACAATTTTTATAAAACTCATCCATTTGCAAATGAAAATCAATCAATGTCTGTTCGGAAACAAATGGCGAGGACTTAATGTTTTCATAAAAATTAAAAATATTTTTAAGTATTTGAGAGGATACTTCGGATTTAGTTACCAATTTTGCCATGAATTCACCATTCGTTTTTGTTGTATTTAGATTATATCGATCGCGGATGTAGGCGTAGAATAATTTCATTTTTTGCTGACATAATTTTTTATGGTCATTTTGTAAAAAGTATAACCTACCAATTGTTGAAATAAACTTAAATGACGTATTTTCATTTCTTTCTAAAACAGGGATGATTCGTTGTTTTCTTTTTGCTCCAAAAAATAGATACAAGAATCCCATTCCGACCATTAAGTACCAAGCCCAAGCCAAACTTGGCTGTGATAAAATATATTTTAAAGATTCCTCTGATGCAATTGTTCGATTACTCCCACCACCTCGTTTTTGATTATAAGCTCGCCCAAACCCTTCATCTACTCGACTGTATTCATCCCAGTAAATATCACCTTCGTTTAAATGTGAAAAAACTTTGTTGGCGTATGCTATACCTTTTTTGGGAAGCATATTTAGGTTGGTAAAATTAACAGGAGTGGTGTGTAAATATAATGCACCACCATTCGTTCCATATATTTTTTTGGCAAAATTAACTTGATTATTAATCGTACCTAATTGAATCATACTATGTTGTTCTTCACAAAAATATGCGCTATCGATATAATTCCAACCGTATATTGCTGGTTTGTTCTCATCTAAAAAATTGAAGGAGAATCCATTTTTATTTTGCAATTGAGGATGAAGAAAATTAAAATTGACTGTCGAGTCTGTAAGTATGTCATAATCGTTCCAAGACATATAATTACATTTATTTTTGTACAACCTTTTCATCAAATTAAAAGGTATAGTCTTGCTTGAAATAAATGCTGTATTACCTTTTAATACATAATTTAATAAAGTTTCAATATCCGAAGAGTCCAAAAACATACTTTCTCCGATGAAAATATAATTACTTTTGACATCTCCAGAACTTGGCAATTCTTCAAAAAGGCCTTCTTTGATTTCTGTAAAATTATTGTTTTGGAAGTAATCGCTAAGTACTTCATGAATGACAAAACTACCATAAGGTTCCTTGCTTTCCGCCTCGTAATTTTCTGACCAATCAAAATTATTTCCACCACTTCCTAAAAAAATGAAAAACAATAATAAAAGCGCTGCAGCAGCCCCTAATATATAAAATGGTTTATTATCTACCATGATCCGCTAGGTTATTGAGTTTTCTAACTTTACTTTTTTTCTTTGCTAGCTGTATTTCTTTTAACATTTTTTGAAATTTAGGTTGAACACTTGACTTGAAATCCATTCCACTTAATTCTTGTTTTCCGTACCATACTTTTTCGAATATTACAGTTGCGGATCTAAAATTTGAATGCCAATTTGTTGTACTCAATTCTTGAGTATAATCTCGATTCGTTTTATCTTTTTCCCATTTTATCCAGTTTTTCAAAGATAACTCTTTGATGATCGCTAAATAATACAATCGAATGGCCATTGGGTAATTTTCTTTATCCAAAGCTTCTCTGATAAACCTATTTAAGTCAGACTCGTGAATTCTCTCTTCGATGTTAGCCAAGGTAATAGGGGTAGTACTTTGCGAATTAAATTTTTTATTGCTCGGTGCCAATGCCCAGCCTTCTGCTCCAACCACATTGGCAATAATAAAAGCCAATATGATTACCACCATGGTGATAAATAAAAACTTGAAAAACCAGGTCCAGAAATCACTAACTTCGGATGCTGCTGCTTCATTATCCTCTGTAGCACCTGAGTAATCTCCATCATCTACAGCCTCATTACCATCATTTTTTTTCTTCTTTTTTTGGTTTTGTGGTTGCTATAGTCAAGTCCTGATTTAGCATTTGACCAAGTTGACTCACTTATTTTTTTTTCAATAAGTTCACTTTGTAAATAATCTTCTCTTGGAAAACCTTGAAAAGAAAAAGCCAAATTGGAGTAACAGAATAACATTAGCATTATCCAAATGAATTTTGTCAAGAGACTATTTTTTGTTTTTAAAAAAAAATTAAACATTTAAATATTTTTTAGCATGATCTTCATGTATAACTTGTTTATTCGTCAAATATCCATTGTTTTCTATTCCCTAATCATTCCTTGAATCACTCTAGCGTTACCAATATTTTTAATTCGGTTTTTCAAATTAGGAGCTTCTTTGATTTCTAAAAGAGTATGATATAACAACCCAACTCCACTAATCAATAATGGATAAATTAAATACAATACTGCTGTCGAAATAAATGTCAAAGAAATCACCGCAAATTGATCCATTATTTCCTGCGTTAACACTAAATTCAAACTAACTAATTTGATATAAATCCAAATTAGTGAAGTATCTGTAATCATGAAAAATGAGATTCCAATAGTCAAAGTCAATATGTAAGTTCCAAGTAGTTTATCTGAGGAACCATTCAATAAATAAAATGTCCGACTGAGTCCTGTAAAAAGTCCAATACTTTCTTTACACATTATATACATCCACAAAATTAAAACTGGATATCCAATTGGAACGATCAATACCACCGTAAACCAATCATTAGTTATTAAAAATAAATTCATAACAAGTATGACTGTCGCTATTTTTGCAAAATTTAAAATATGATGCATTGTGTTTTTTGTTGGCCTCTCTTCTTTAATTTCTTGTTCTTTTTCAAATGTTTTGATCAAATATGTAAAACTCAAAAATGTCAAACAGGAAAAAATAAATGTATTTAGAACCACTAAAAACGGAACGGCCTCATTGACGAAAAAACTGTGAATTACTCCAATGTAGGCTATAAACTTTACGATAAGGTATTCAAATATGGAAACAAACTCATTTCCCTGTGAAATATTTATTTGAGGAAATGAAAATAAATCTGTTGGAGAATCAGGCGTGAAACTGAAAACCATGCCAGTATAAAAAAATGCACTCACCAAAGCTAATCCACCAATAACTAGAATATTTTTTTTATAAAAAACAAAGACATCAGAGAATATTTCTCCTGAGGATTTGATACGAGTAAAGTCAATTAATTGATTACTGTCCGAAGGTAATCGATCTTCTTTTGGCAAGATCAATAATCCTTCCTTCCCTCTTTTCCTAGGTAACCACCAGAAGTATGAAATGACAAAAGCCAAACAAACAAAAATAAATATGCCGCGAATGAGATCAGGAGTTTCAGTTTGTCGAGTCAGGAACCCTTCTAGGAACCCGGCAATGATAAAAATAGGAATAATGCCCATCATAATTTTTACTCCACGACGAGCGGAAATTTGGAAAGCTTGCACACGAGTAAGTGTACCAGGAAAAACTAAACCTTTTCCCATAGTAAGTCCTGCTGCTGCTGCAATGACAATGGCAGAGATTTCCAAAGTGCCATGAATCCAAATAGTCAAAAACGATTCAAGAAAAACACCTTGTTCGAAGAAGAAATATTGAAAAGCACCTACCATAATGGCATTTTTAACCAAATAAAATAAAGTGCCAAGTGAGAAAAATACACCTAATGCAAATGTCTGAAATGCGACCCATAAATTATTGACCGTAATCCCAACTGACATACCCAATTCACCCCGTTGTTTATAAACTGCCATGGGATCACCAGATTCAATATTTTCAATTGTCATATCAACGTAATCATCTCCTAATACCATTCTTGGGAATTCTGCATCCATAGCGCAGGACAAAATTCCAATACCAAAAGCTAGCATGAAAACCCAAAATGCTAATGAAAACTCACGTCGGGATTCCCAAACGACATAAGGTAATTCATGTTTCCAAAAATAGGAAAACCGACCTAGTTGTGTTTTTCTATTTTTATAAATTGAATAAAAGATTTGTTGGGCTATATTGTTTAAATAGACTCTAACTGAACGGTTAGGGTAAAATGTACGAGAGTATGAGAGGTCGTCTGTAATTTGAATGAAAAGGTCACTCATTTTGTCAGGATCAACATTCTCATTGTTTAGATCTTGCTCAATTTCTTTCCACTTTTCTTTATTTTGTTTTATGAAACTTGTTTCACGCATAGCTTTTTATGATATAAGATTTTAAAACAATAAGGTTAAGACAGACGTGTTTTGAGTGTAAAAAAATCTTTATTGTCATTTAAACCTAAAAATATTAACAAAAATCCACATTTTTGTAGTTCGTTACAAAAATTAAGGATTGTCAAAATGATAATACAGACAAACTTATATAAAACTATAATTTAGTTTATGAAAACGATCGATATTCGGACTACACAAAATGTTACGATTGAGTATGAGCTCGCTACTTTAAAGGAACGTATATTGGCATTTTTTATTGATTTTGTAACTGTATATGTAACGTTTTCAATCTTATATTTTACGTTGACCATTGGTTTTCGAGATATCTTTTTAAACCTAGAAAGCTATGCCCTAAGAGCAGTTGTATTATTTAGTTTTTTCGTTTTTTATCAGTTGTTTTCTGAAATCATCGCAGATGGACAATCATGGGGGAAGAAGGCAGTAGGCATAAAAGTAGTTCGGTTGGATGGACAAGAACCAGGATTAAGCGAGTATTTATTACGATCAGTTTTTTATATAATTGATATTTTATTTTCATTTGGAGTAGTGGCAAATTTATTAATTAGTTCCTCCTCTAAAAGTCAACGACTTGGTGATTTGACGGCTAACACAGCTGTTATACGAGTTCGGTTTAATTTAAGATTTCGATTGGAAGATATTTTAAAAATCAATTCAATAGAAGATTATGAGCCTCAATTTCCAGATGTTCGCAGATTGCGTGAGGAAGATATGTTGTTAATAAAGTCAATTATTACCCGTGCACGATTATATAGGAATAACGCTCATCAGGAAGTGGTTAATGATTTAGTTACAAGGTTGAAAAATGAATTAGATTTAGAAAAAGTACCTCCAAATAAAATTGAATTTTTGAAAATACTAATCCGAGATTACATTGTTTTAACTAGATAATTGCAGTTTGTGTAGTTTTTAAATCATAAGTCTAAATTCGACTTGTCTGATTAATAAAAGTTGCACAAATATTTATTATTACAAATTATTTACAAAAGAAGATAAAGAATAAATGGGAAGAAAGTTTAAAAAGAAATTAATTGAAAATCTTACAATTGTAGACATTGCCGACCGCGGTAAATATGTTGCAAAAAATGAGGAAGGGCAAGTCGTTTTTGTTGAAGATGTTGCACCTGGAGATGTAGTCGATGTATTAGTCTACAAAAAAAGGAAAGGCTACCTTTTAGGCTCGGTTAAAGAAATAAAGAAATATTCAGAGGATCGTGTTGAACCCTTTTGCGAGCACTTTGGAACTTGCGGAGGTTGTAAGTTTCAGCATATTCCTTATGCCAAACAGTTGGAGTTTAAGCAGAAAATTGTTGATAATGCCTTACGCAGAATTGGTAAAGTTGAGATTGAAGAATTTCGAGATATTCTACCTTGCGAGGAGACTGCTTTTTATCGAAACAAATTGGAGTTTTCTTTTTCTAATAAAAGATGGTTGACTTATGAAGAATTGAATAGCGATATTTCAAATGTCGAAGATGTTTTAGGTTTTCACAGAGCAGGAGCATTTGATAAAATTTTAAATATCAATAAATGTCACTTGCAGCCAGAACCATCAAATACATTAAGGAATTCATTCAAAGAAATTGCCCTAGAGCAAGGCCTTACTTTTTATGATGTTCGAAAAAATATAGGTTTTCTGCGCAACATGATTGTGCGAACTTCGACTACGGGGGAAGTAATGTTAGTGCTAAGTGTAGGTGAAGATGACCAAGAGAAAATTGACAATCTTTTGAATGCAGTTTTAGAAAAAAATCCATTCTTGACTTGTGTTTATTTCACCGTAAATAAAAAAGTAAATGACTCTTGGTTTGATTTAGAGATGACTCATTTTTTTGGTAAGAAAACAATAGAAGAATTTTTAGGGAATGTGAAATTCGAAATTGGGCCTAAATCATTCTTTCAAACAAATACAAAGCAAGCTATTCGACTTTTTGATGTTGTAAAGGAATTTGCGGAACTTTCAGGAAAGGAAAATCTCTACGATTTGTATACAGGACTAGGAAGTATCGGATTGTACCTTGCCGAAAATTGTAAACAAGTCGTTGGGATCGAGGAAATAAATGCAGCTATTGAAGATGCGAAAGCAAATAGTGATCGAAATAATATCAATAATTCAGTTTTTTATGCTGGTGATGTAAAAGATATTTTAACTAATAGTTTTTCTGAAAAACATGGAAAGCCTGACGTCGTTATCACTGATCCGCCTCGTGCAGGAATGCATCCAAAAGTAGTTGAAATGTTGCTCCAATTAGAGGCGCCAAGAATTGTTTATGTGAGTTGTAAACCATCTACACAAGCACGAGATTTAAACTTATTACAAGAAAAATATAATATTAAAAAAGTGCAAGCAGTCGATATGTTCCCTCAAACACCTCATATTGAAACAGTTGCATTATTGGAGTTAAGAAAATAATTTTTTAATTGAAAACCGAAGTAAAAATTTCGGATAATGTTATGGAAAAAGAAAGAAATTACGAAAAGTTAGAGAATATAATTTCCCCTTATAAAGCTGTTTTGGGTAAAGCGGTTGATACCGTTTTGGTACAGGAAATTTCTAAATATCCAATCTTTGTGCTTCACAAAGAACCTCTAGAATTAGGTATTTCTTTGAAAAATGAAATCAATACACCTAATGAATGGTTAGTCAATTTATCAACCTTGGAAGAATTCTCAACCAAGCAAGTCATCGAAGCAAGCAGAGTTAATCGATTCACTAAAATATATAAGAACCCTTCTGAATTTTTGTGCCTTTTCGTATTGGATGAGTTTGGAGCAAATTTTGTATTCTTACCTCGTGCATAAGAGATTTTAGATTTTAATACTGACTTTTTTTTGGATTGATATTAAAAGAGGTGAATATTCATAAATTCTTTTAGTATCAAAACTTCAAATCTTAATCATTGGTGAAAATAAAATCATTTTTTAATCCTCAATAAAATTTAATATTTTGGATAATAATTTTTCAACAATTGGAACAAATAGTTTAGGAGGTTCAATAGTACAAGGTGCCACAACAATTCAGCAAATGAGAAACTACGAACCATATAATAAAATTTTGTTGATCGAAGATAATCCGGGAGATGCTCGTCTTGTGGAAATATTATTGAGTGAATCAGACTTACTCAATTGTAAAATTACGAATAAAGTAAACCTAGCAGATGGGATGGCTGCGCTTGAAGAGGCTGATGATTTTGCAGCTATATTATTAGATTTAACCCTTCCAGATAGTCGAGGTTTCGAAACCCTAGAAACACTTCTCGGCAAATATCCAGATAATAATGTAATTGTTTTGACTGGTCTACAAGATAAAAGTTTAGGAATCAATTCTGTAAAAGCTGGTGCTCAAGATTTCTTAATAAAGGGTGCTTTTGATTCAGATCAATTATCAAAATCACTCAGGTATTCTATTGAACGTAATTTGGTTTTAAAAAGGCTCGAAGAGACTCAACGAATTGCTAATATTGGAAATTGGGAATATAATCCAACAACTGAGGAGATTTTAGCGTCAGACCAAATCTATAGGATTTTTGGTTTGAAACCTCGAAAAGCAGGGTTGAATTACGTAGACATTTTAAGAGAAAATCATCCTTTTCGAGAATTCAATGATATTCATCAAGAAGCTTTAGCAAATCAAGATAGAAGTATTAGGAAAGATATTCGAATTCCAAAAATGGAAGGAGGTTACCGGGATGTTTTTATTCAATG
>ENA-ORDA01002209-ORDA01002209.1-marine-metagenome-genome-assembly--contig:-NODE-2209-length-15125-cov-3.571571_pt1 | contig 15125 bp, 16 predicted proteins | sample MGYA00237778_ERZ508506 | MGnify/ENA primary metagenome ERZ508506 (study PRJEB26177, sample SAMN06267891) | marine metagenome | isolation source: Monterey Bay, California, USA | place: Pacific...
ACCCCCGCGTTTTAGATTTTTTAAAGAGATTTGAATCTAAACTAGGACCTGAAAACAATCCTGATTTTATTGACTATGGACACTTGTTATTTAAAAAGCAATTTAATGACTACGGGATAAGGGGAATTGAACTGGATGTGAACTATGATCCGAAAGGAGGACATTATAAAAGACGTCGTGTAAATCTATTTCTTTTCGGTCAAAAACAACGAATAAAAGATAAAACGCTAAAAGAACCTGGATTTAAGTTACTGCATATCTCTGATGTGGATTTTGAGACCAATTATTTGACACTTAATTCAGCATTACTTGAGTTACGTTCTTGGAGCGAGGCACATCCCAATCACTTACCTATTTATATCAATATTGAGGCGAAAGGTTCACATCTCGGAGATGAATCTAGAACTTTACAAAGGCTCGGTTTTAAGAAATGTATTCCTTTTAATTCCAATGCATACAAGGAACTTGAGTCGGAAATAAGAGCGGTGTTTACTGAGGATCAAGTGTTTTCGCCAAGCGATTTTAAAATAGGATATTCGACGCTGCGAGAAAGAATCAATACAGAAGGATGGCCGTTATTAACACAGATTAAAGGGAAATTTATTTTTATTCTTGAGGGAAATAATAATCACTTATATAAATCCTTTTTGAATCCTTTAATGTTCCAATATGGCACGCAACATGACGAGAATACGGTTTTCCTTCTGCGTAACAACGCTGTTTCTAGTGAGGTAGATATTCAAAGGCTGTCTCAAAGTTTTATGGTTAGAACGAGATCAGATGCAGGTACAGTGGAATCCAGAGCAAACAACTATCAAACCTGGGAGGCTGCCAAACGCAGCGGTGCTCAAATTATATCGACTGATTACTACATGGAAGATTCACGTTGGAGCTCATACAAAGTAAGTTTCCTAAATGGCCTATTCGAGATCCTTAAACCCTAGTTTCTTATATTCAATTGAAGTAACTTTCTGTTGTCGATAACATTTGCCCGTTGATACAAACCATTAATCAAGTAACTTTCCTCAGAACGTTGTCTGTTTTGACTAAAGGTAATAGGTGTTTTAACTAATTTGGTAATTAGTTCTTTGTTCATTACATCCTTTTCAACTTGGAAGCTTTTTTTCTCAACAGGAACTGCTGTCGTTGTCAAGAATATTTTGTAAACACCATTTTTTCCGACCATTGGTGGTAGTGATATATTTTCCTTATTATTTTTCTCAGTATACAGGGCGCCTGCGACTTTAGGGTCAATATTGTTAAGGCTTTTGAGTGAAATGCTTGCAGTTTGTATTTTGATGTTCTGTTCCTCTGAAATATCTTGAATAGAATTACTTCCAAAATCTTTAACGATTAATTCAGATTTTTTGGCGTTGATGTATGCCGTTCTCATTTCTTCCTCAACCTCATTGAAGCTAGGAGCTCCTTTTGATCTTGAAGAATAAACCATACCAATGACATAAGTATTCTTATCTCTAATTGGTCTTCCAACCAATGTGCCGACTTTAGAACCTTCTTTATAAGCTGCACGAATCAATCTATCTCCGGCATTTAAGCTGTTTAAGTAGGTAGCAGGGACAATTGGGTTATTGTCAACTAATTTAAGTGATCTTGCTCTGTAGGATTGCTCTTGAACAACAGAATCAAAGAATTTTCTTATTTCTTTTGGCGAGTTGAGCTTTTCAGTCCCTTGATAAAGCGCACTTAGTATATTGTCAGATTCTTTTTCTTTGGCATTCATTGTTTCTTCTGAAGGTTTGAATTCTTTAAAGATTGTAGCCAGTTTAGGTAGGTTTTTTTCATCTTTTTCAACAACTTCTACGATGTGTGTTCCAAGACTCGATTGAATAACAGATACTGATCCCGCAACGTTTCCTGCACAGAATTCAGAAATTTCTTTACCATAGAATTTTGTTCTTGTTTGTTCTGGATAAATCAAGGTGAGTTCCAAAAGGTTGTCAAATTCAATACTTGCATCCGCAGAATTTGCTTTCGCTAGGCTTTCAAATGTTGCGTTTTTATCATTTGATGCTTGAATTTGTTTCAATAGACTGTTAGCCAATACTGCTGTTGCTACTGAATCTCTATCTGCACTAACCTGAAGTAAAATATGCCTTGCTTTAATTCGTGCAGGTGTTTTTCCAATTACTTTTGATACCGCGTAATAGTCAAGTCCATTGGTTTGTGTTTTCATTTTTGGACCACATGCGTATGGGCCAACAATTGCTCCGATTTCAGCGTTTGCAAATGTTGAGTCCATGGTTTTTGGATAGGTGAATAAATCATCTGCTTTGAAATGCCCTTCAGGAACGAATGTAGAACGTGAATTAAAGAACGATAATTTAATGTCACTTTTAGAATTAGAATATATTGTATCATTACTAGCGTTAGCTAAACCATTTTTAAAATTTTCAAATTTGGCGTTGAAGTCAGATGTATCTTTTGATGAAGGTGCTTCGTCGATACTAAAAAACTTAACCACTTTATAAGCTTCATTACTTTGATATCTTGCGTCCCATTTATGAGCGGAGAAGTAAGTTGCAAGGTCCGCATCTTTTACTTCTATGTTTTCATTTGGTATTGCGTTGTTATTTTTCAATAAATAATCAATATCCTTTCTAAGGTTCTTATTATTAAAATCGTCTTTTGCCTCAAGGCTCGAAACGTAAAGTCCTTGAGTTACAACTTCTAAATACTTTTGATTCATTCTTTGATTTGAATAGTAGCGTTTCACACCATCCCATCTTGCTTTGTCTTTTTTAATATCAGTAAGCTGTTGTTTTAGCTTAACGCGACCATCTATTTTGGATTGTTCAGTAATCTGACCCGTTAGAGAGTCTGTAAAGAAAGAACGTATGTTCTGATCTGGGCAAATATCGAAACCGTCAGTAGCCATCAAATAACTATTCAGCTCTTTATCAGAAATTGAAATACCAAGATCTTGGTACTCTTTTGACATAATCATTGAATCAATGAGTATTGGCCATGCATTATCTTGAAACTTCGAACGCAGGTATTCATATCTATTCATATCCACCTTCTCTCCAAAAACATGACCTACGCCGTATTCTCCAGTTGAACCAGCACCTCCGCGTGTACTAAAGAAATCACCCGCTATAAATGCAAGCAGTGCAAGACCGATAATGATTACAAGTAGAACTGACTTTTCTCTGATTTTCCCTATTAGTGCCATAATCTATAATAATTTTAGTCTGCAAACATACTAAGATTAAATGAGAAAACTGTAGTGAAACCGATAAAAAAAGGCCTATCGGCCTTTTCCTTTTCCTGCCGTTTTTGAAGGGGTTTTTGGATTAGGGACCTCCTTGCTATTTGAGCTATTATTTGGCTTGTTCGACTTTATATTAGAGGGCTTAGGTGTAGGTTTTTTGGTGTTCGATCCTCCTTTGTTTTTTTGTGTTGAGGTTGTCGGGGTAATGGATTTATTATTTTGTCCTGCTGCATAAGAGGTATAATCAATCTTTAAAGAAGTTTGTCTAACAATACCCGATCCGACAAATCTACCAGCACTAATTGTTCCAGCAGTAATCTTAACAGCATTTAAATCATTAATTTTTGCATTAGTAATAGCGGCATTAGCAATTTTTGCATTAGTAATATTACCATCTGCTATTTTAGCAGCAGTAATTTGAGCATTACTAATTTTTGCATTAGTAATAGCGCCATTATCAATTTTTGCATTAGTAATTAAACCATTATTAATTTGAGCTGAGTTAGTAATTACCCCAGAGGTAGCTAACAAACCACCAGTAATGGTGTTAGCAACAATTTTGTTACCTGTAATAGTATTACCTGCAATTTCACTAGCAGTTACAGCGTTAGCAGCAATTTCACTAGCAGTCACAGAATTAGCAGCGAGTTGACCTGCAGTAATACTATTGGCAGCAATTTTGCTAGCGTTAACAGCTCCTGCTGCAATAGACGCTGCGGTAATAGCATTAGCAGCAACTTTATCTGCAGTTACAGCATCAGCTGCAATCTTAGCTGCAGTAATAGCCCCTGCTGAAATAGAAGCTGCGGTAATAGCATTAGCAGCAACTTTATCTGCAGTTACAGCATCAGCTGCAATTTTAGCTGCAGTAATAGCACCCGCATTGATAGTTGCAGCAGTCACAGCATTCGCTGCTATCTCATTAGCGGTTACAGCATCAGCTGCTATTTTTCCTGCGGTAATAGCCCCCGCTGCAATAGACGCTGCTTCAATTGCATTAGCTGCAACCTTATCTGCAGTTACGGCATCAGCTGCTATTTTTCCTGCGGTAATAGCTCCTGCGTTTATTTTAGCTGAAGTAATTGCATTAGCCGTAATTTTATTAGCAGTTACAGCATTCGCTGCTATCTCATTAGCGGTCACAGCATTCGCTGCTATTTCACTAGCTGTAATTGTATTAGCTGCTATTTTATCTGCATTAATTGCACCTGCATTAATTTTAGCAGTAGTAATTGCGTTATCAGAAATTTGAGTTTCAGTAATTTGGCCTGTAAGTTTAGCAGCTGCAACATCAGCAATTTGGGTATCTGTAAGTTGTCCAGATATTTTGTTAGAAGAAATAGCTGCCAATTGAGAGTCAGCTAGTTGACCAGTAATTTTAGCAGCTGCAATATCATCTAACTGAGCGTTAGTGAGTTGTCCAGTAATTTTAGTAGCAGCTATATCATCTAACTGAGCGTTAGTAAGTTGCCCTGTAATTTTAGTAGCAGCTATGTCAGCTAACTGAGCGTTAGTTAATTGACCACTAATTTTAGCTGCAGCAATATCCGCTAATTGTGCATTAGTAAGCTGGCCAGTAATCTTAGAAGCGGCTAAAGCTGCAACTTGAGCGTCTGAAAGTATACCGTCAATATCTGCAGCTTCAACTGCTGCAACTACGAGAACCCAAGCAGTACCATCCCAACGATACAACTTTCCATCTGCTCTATTAAATAATTGTTGTCCTATTGCTCCTGTTGAAGGTAATGAAGCTACATCTTCAATAGCATATAATCCTTGGTCTTCAAATAAATCTCTGATGCCTGTTTCAAATGCGTCATCATCAATAAACGTTGTTGTAGCGTTAACAGGACCAGTATAAGAAGAAAGATTACCAGAAGTGTCTTCTGCTCTTACCCAATAGTATTTAGTTTGACTAATATCTAGATTGCCTCTTCTAAAGTTACTACCCCCTGAAGTTCCAATTAAAGTTGCATTATTAATACTACTATTTGATGATTCCCAAATTTGAATTGTTTTTAAATCTTTGTCAACAGGATTTGTCCAATTAAGCTCAATGGCTTCAAAGACGCCTGTTGCTGAAAGATTAGTCGGAGCAGCAGGTGCTGTGTTTTTACCGTTGTTTGCATCATTAACAGTAATAAATCCACTACCTGTTCCTAAAGAACTAATGGCACGTACTTGAACATTATAAGTAGTATTTTGTTCAATATTTAATATTCTATAATATTTTAATCTAGTACTAACAGAAATATAACTTGAAAAAGGTTCAGTGCTTTTCTTATATCTTATTTCGTAAGAAAAACTACCATCATGATCCCACGTTACGTCAATATAGTGAGTAAGAGAGCCATCATTGTTTACAAAAAATCCAGGAGTTGTTGTAATATTACTTACATCGTCTAATGTAAAATCAAAGACAGGTCTTTGAGCGTATGCAATATCATCATCAATGTTCCAAGCTAACATATTTATTGTAAATAAATAGGCTTCTACTTCTACGCTTAAATCTGAATTTACTGTAACACTAGTAGTTCTAAATATTTCATTTGATATATCTAAGTTATCTGAGTTTAATTTAATAAAATCTCCAGGTTCTAAGCTCAAAGCAGATTTATCAAGAGTTATTGCAATAGTTCTAATTTCTCTTGATTGACGAACTAATTGTTCGGCTCTAGCTCTGGCATGATAAGGATCGGTAATACCTTCTAAATTTACATCAGTTGTAAAAGGCTGATTATTATCTTCAGTTAAATAAGTATTATGAACAGAAGACCCAGTAGGGGGCCAAGTTTCAGAATCTTGTTTAAAGTCTTCAAATTCATTTATAAAAGTTACTGTTGATTGATTTAATCTATCAGCAGCAGGAGGCCAACTAATGCTGACGTTCTCTCTAACAATATTGTTTTCATTAAAGATATGTGAAGAATTTACTAAATTATTTAATGCCGTTTGTGAGCTAGGATATTCTAATAATAATTTATATTTACCTTCTGAAGACCAAACTAATTCTGCTAGCCCCATTGTATTCATAATCTTTTCGATATTATCTCGTAAGGTAGCTTCAGTATCTAATGTAATGTTACATTCGTAAAGAGGTATAGCTTGAGTGTTTACTGTTGTACGCACGTAAATATCTGGACTTTGAGTAGTGTCCCATTTATAGAAATATCCAGTATCTTCGGCTTTATAAATAACATTTTCTTTGCCTTCATTCGGGAAAGCATTAAAAGTAGAATAAGAAGCAATAGGGTCTACCCCATTAATTCTACCACCTACAATTCGAGTAGTTACTGTAGTGTTACAAACTTGCATTGCATGATAAAAGGATGGCAAATCTACTTCGGAAGAATTTAAACCTCGGCCATACTTTGAATCTAATAAATAATCTAACAAACAAAGAGCAGGGTTATTAGAGTAAGAATATCCTCCTAAAGAATAATTACTTCCAGAAAGATTAACAGGTCTAACTTTTTTACCTTTTACTAAATACAGAGGTGCGGGGAGTCCAGAATATTGGGGGTCATCCCTGTTTAACTTATAAGCAGCAGTAACAAAGGCACAATTAGTAAATTTATCGCTAGTAGCAAATCCATTAGCGGTAGCCATAGCATCCGCTGTACCACCATCATAATGGATACTGAATCTGTGATTAAATTTAGCTTTTTCTTCATCATAATGGGAATCGTTTACATAAATGCTTTCAACGGAATGTATATTACCGTGACACAAAGCAGATTGTACAAACAAAAATTCATTTTTAGACCCAGATTGAGAAGTATTATCAAATTCTTCTGAAAAGGTTTTATCGCTGTTATTAGTATAATTATTAAAATTATTTGAAGTTATATGTCTAGTTTCTGTTCCACCTACTGCTTGTTTCCCATATACTACGGGGATATGAGCAGCTTCGCCTCGCGTTGGAATCATAAAGCCTTTTCTTTTATCAGCTTCGGCTTCCATTTTCTTTTTTAATTTATTATGCTGTGCTTGCTGAAATGCCATTGAAGCAACAGTAATAAGTATTCTAAATATTATTTGATCAGGCATTATACTTTACCCCACTTTATTTCAGCTTCTGAATCTTCAAAAATAAAATCAAAAGAAGTATCAGTAGAGCTAACTTGATCCATTCCGGCTTTAGAAGAAATAAAAGAATTAACAGCGTCTAAGTCTGACATAGGAGAAGCTCCTTCTAAAATAGCAACTTTATTATCCCAATTAATATCTATTACAGGAGAGTCAACAGTGCCATTATACACATCTACGATATCGTTAGATCCTACAAGAGGATTGTTATTTGAGTCTAATAAACCTAATTTAACTCTTACAGGCTTACCAACTACATTTGCTTTAAACTCAGCAGACATTTCATCCTGAAAGTCTAATAAAACTATTTTGTAAGCTTCTCTATCAAGAACAGTATTAAACTTAGGGCTATCGACTTCAAATAATCCACTTTCAGATTGATAAGTGTTTCCATTGTATACAATGTCAGAAGAATAACTTGTTAAGTAATAATTTTGATTAAAATTTAATTCGATTAAATAAAAAAATTTTATATTATTTGTACTTAATACTTGCTGAACAGCTGTCGAAAATATCCTCATTATACAGCCTCTATTAAATTAATAGTGCCTTGATTTGATAAAATACCATCAGTAAAAGTAATTCCTTTAACATTATCTATATCTCTAAAGAAAGTAAAAGTCGCGTTAGTGCTAGTATATACAGCAGTTTGAGCAGGAACTGTTTGGGTTAAGGCTGGAAAAATGTTCATAGTTCTATTAGTACTTCCGGCGAAATCATTATCATTTGTTACTACATAAATTTTATCATGATTAGCAAATTTAATGAAATAACCTTTTGGCAATAGTCCAGTATTACTACCGTCATTATTCATTGTAACATCTAAATCTCCTGATGCAGAAGAATTAGAAGTAAGAATATTTCCTGAAAGTGTAAATCTATTTTCTACTTCTTGAAGCTGAGGCATTATCATTGAGTCAGCTAAATGAAGATTATTTACAGAGGCAATAAAAGCTTCTGCTACATTATCTTTTGGCAGAGTGTTAAAAGACAACTCCCAGCGCTGTGCCCCTTGAGAGGCTCTTTGTTTCTTTAAGGAAACAGTATCGGCATCAAAAAATGGTTCATTTGATGAAATGGTTAAAGGTGCTAAAATCTTAGCTCCTTCATAATAATAAACAGTCATGTTAACTCCTAATTGGTCTAGCTATTATAGGTATTTTTCTTTCATAAAAGAAAACAGGAAGCCTATTAAAAACTCCAGTATTGTCTTCTCTAGTTGAAATCCAAAAGTAACCTTCATTAATCATACCACCTTCATAAAAGGCAATATCTCCAAGTTTAGGTCTTTTATTTTTGACCAATTCATAACCGCAATATTCGGCGTATTCTTCTACAGTATACCCTTTTCGGGCTAATTTTACAAACCAATCTTTAGTTGATTTCCAAGGCATTTTAACAATGTCTCTAGCTTTACTTTTACCTCTGAGTGCTAAATCATACTCAGCTACTAAAGCGAAACAATCGTTTATACCTCTTGTATATTCCGTGCAAGCATTTGTTAAGTTATTTATTGTGTCAACTGCTAGCTGCAAAGCCTTTGACCTTTCATCTTCTGTATAATACATCTTACTATCTCTCTGCTACAGAGTGCCACAGAGAGCAACGATAAAGCTTATTGGGTAATTACCCCCATTCACAAGCCTTAACGCTACTCTCTGTGTCTCTTTTATAACTTTTCTTTAATAAACATTCTTACTAGATCTGCTACAATATCACTACGAACAATATCATCTACCGTAAATTTAACTACAGGTAAAGGTATATCGTTCTTTTTAATTAAAGCACAAAACTTTAATAAGTCTTGCCCCTTACGCACATCTGACTGTGCTGGATCTCCCATAAGTACTAACTTAGAGTTTTCCCCTAAACGAGTACTAATTGCTTTAAGTTCATCGATCGAAAGGTTTTGAGCCTCATCCACAAGTACTAAAGAGTTCTCATAAGAACGTCCACGTATTGTTTCAATAGGTTGAATTTCAATTTCACCTTTATTAATCATATACTTATATTTTTCTTTACCGAAAGCCCGTTCAAACACTTCTAGAATAGGCAAAAGCCAAGGTGTCATTTTTTCTTGAATAGTTCCAGGAAAATGACCTAAGCTCTTACCTGTAGGTACGTTAGCACGAGTAATTACAATTTTCTTATAATTGCCTTTTTGGTAAAGATGTGCGACCGTTCCTGCACTGCAGAAGGTTTTTCCGGTTCCAGCGCAACCAATAGTAACAGTAATAGGATAGACTTTAATAGAGCGAATGAGTTTATCTTGCTTTTCATTCTTTGGTATGACATGAAATCCTATTCTATGTATATTGTTTTTAGTAGCATAACGAGATTTTCTTTTGCTCATGTTTATTAAGTTGCCTCTTGTATGATTACGGTTCCAGCCTCAACCTGACGCATGATTTCAAAGTAGTGGCGATTGGCTAAATCACCTAATGGTACGAATAACTCTTGGCCGTCTATGGTGGCTTTAACGGTTTTTACAGCACCACCATTTGGATTGGCCATATACTCAGCCGATGTAATGTTCATTTCATTCATAATTATAACTCCGCATCGATTTGTATAGAGCCATTTGCGTTTACTCTCATTTGCAACGAGTGTCCTTGGGTGGTACTTGCCCCTGAAACCCCACCATACAATAAGGCGTGTGTACTGTGCGCATCGTCAATAGTTTCACTTAAAGAGTATTCAGTTCCAGAACCACTCTGATAACAGATAACATCAGAAGCAGAAATTGAAGGGTTTGTGCGTTTTTCAGTATATTGCAAAACGCAACGGGCTTGGTTTGATGTCCACCAATTCCCAATAGCTAGATACCCTGTTTGGCTACCTGCATGAAAAACCTCATAATACCTCTGGCACTTAGCCAATGTCTCTCCGTAGCTTTCATGCGGGAAGTCGATAGCGCTGTCACCAACGTTCAGGCAGACGCCTGTGATTTGCCAGTAGTTGTTTACTGCGGAACCAACATTAGCCGTTTGTCCTGCATGATAGTCACCATTAGAGGTATTAGTCCAAGTTGACCGTAATGTTCCAGACGTCCAATTAGGACCAGTAGCTAGACCCCATTGAATCTGCATTCCAATACCCGTGTCATTGTTTATGACATTACTTGTGTTACCTACAAAAGTAAGAGTTTTAAGTTCCCAAGTATTAGCTGCATCAACAGTATAAGAAACTCCTAGCATTTTAGTTGCATCAGGCTGTTGAATATTAATTGTGTAAGTTCCAGTTACGTTGGACTTTACATAAAAGCTAAGAGTGCATGACTTTGCATCAGAAGTGCCATAACCTAATCTTTGTAGGTCTTGAGCTTCTACTCTGTATCTTAAAGAAAACCCGTCAGCTCCAGACAAAGAACTATCGGCTGTTGTCGTTAAAAACTTTAAAGAATTAGCAAACCCTGATGGACCCGTTGTGTCTTGCGACATGGTATGGACACCTGCGTAATTACCCATTTCATTGTACTGAAAACGATCTAAAGTCTTGTATCCGTCTGAAGTGCTAACAGACTCAGAAATGCTTCTCTGTGCCACGGTCATCGCCCCATTAATAATCATGTTGGAGCCAGTTATAGTCCCATCATCAACCTGATTGCCTAAGTCGGCTAGTTGCCTTGCCTTGCTCATAGCTTATTCTCCCAACAGGGTAGCCAAGTCCAATGCCTTCAGCGCATCAGGGTTTGCCGCAGCATCAATGCGAGCATCGTCTGTGATGTCACGCAGAGTTGCCTTCTGAGCAGCAATAGCATCTGCGCCAGTGCCAGCTTCCAGAGCCTTCATGTATTGCACATCCAAGTCAGCCAAACGAGGCGCACGTTCTGCCCGTAGGTTGTCCTTATGGATGGTCTTAGCCGCTGTCATGTCTACTTCGACAACTGCTTCATTAAATGTCCACGCACCACGAAAGGTACGATCTGTTGGTACTGTAAGAGATGATGCCTCACGGACATCACCGTTGATATTGATGTAAGTGGTCATGCTGCCATCTCCATTTCTTGGTTAATCTTCCACGCATTGCGGAAGCTACGATCACTAGGGATCAGTTCAACAGGTACAATCTTCATGATGCATCTGTTACCTTGGTAGTCCCGCCAGATTGACGGATCTATATCTTTCATTACTAAGTATTCTATGGCTTCTTCTTCGCTCATAGGGCTGATAGGTTCAGCATATGGATGCTCTTTAGGCTGTCCATCTGGCACCAACCGATCACGCTGGTATGTCTCAATGGGCGGCAATACGTTGCCAGCCAGTGCCGCAGCCATCCAGTTAGGATCAGGCACAAGCACCTTGGCAGGTTCATCTGGTGCGGCTGGGTCTTCGAACAGCACACGATACTTAGACTGCACAGGTGCAAGGCGTGACTTAGCTTCCGCTAGACGATCCCAGAGGTGGCCGTGTGTCATGCTAGGTCTCCGAAAACTGATGTGTGAGAGCCAATGCTTGAAGACCCACCAGACGGTGTGGTGCCGTAAACTCTATAAGATGCTGCGACGGCATCGTACAAACTTATATTACGAGGATTGGTATTATTACCTATTGCAGAACATTGGCTAACTACAGAATAGTTAGCGTAACCCATACTGTTTGATAAATTTATGCGATTATCTCCACTGCCTGTGTCTGAAATACTACTTACATTAAAAGTATCAACAGATGTTGCCGCATCTAAAACATGAGCGGCCCAAGCCTTCGCAGAGCCATTGACCACATAGCTGGTGCCGACTGTTGTTGTGCCATCGGTGATGTTGGAAACGTTTAAGGTACTCATGCTAAGTCTCCGTGGGCCGCCCAAACGCAGCCATTTGCGTTGCCGATGTCTACACCGTTTGTTTCTGAGGCGTTAGGATCAGTGAAGAAAAACTGTATAGAACCCGCAGCTTGTGAGTTTTGGTAGTTCGATCTGCGGTATTGTGTTGTAGTACCCAAACCATAATTTGCGGAAGCAAAATTATTTGTATAACTAACAGTTAAGTTACCAGCAGAGTTATCTGTAATAGACGCACAGTTAAAGCTATCTGCGATTGCAGTTTGACTGTTTGCACACCAAGCCGCAGCAACCCCTGAGACTGCACGACTAGCTGTTTCACCAGTGGCTTTGATGTTTGTGACCGTTAAAGTACTCATGCTAAGTCTCCGTCAATCGACAAACAAATAGTAGAAGCATCTTGCGCAGTACCAGTAGAACTAGCAGTGCCGCAAGCACAAAGCGAAGCTGTATTTAACCCACTTGAGTTTACATAAGATTGATTGGCTCTTGCCCCAATTACCGCTGAAAAATTATTGTTTGACATGTTGATTAAAAAGTTTTGAGAATATGCGCCCGCTCCCCTATCTGTCAAACTTGCAGTATTAAAACTATCATCAATAACAATAGTACCTGTTCCATTAAAATGAACCCAAGCCTTAGCTGCACTCTGTTTATACAAAGCAATCGGCCCAGTGCCAGCCGCATCACTTATTGTTGTTGCTCTTATCTCAGACAATGCTCAAGTTCCCCCCTGATGTGACGGTCAGTGTAACACCCGATGCCACAGCCAATGGGCCAGTAGCAGAGGCATTTTCATCTGCGTCTATTGTTACGTTAGTGTTAAGGGTTTGCTCAGACACACGAAAGATGTCACCAGAACCTGCTGTTGAACCCACAGTACCACGTTCACCTTTGTATAGACCACCACCAGCATTTACAGCTTCATAAGTAGTAAAGGCTACAACCTCAACAATATCTCCTGTAGAAGCACCAGTAGCTAAGACTACATCACTACCATTACTTGCAGTGAAGTCATCGCCATTCTTTAACTTAACACCATTCATATACACATCTAAAAAGTTAGGTGTGTAACCACTTGTAGCAAAACTTGTTTGGCTAGAGGTAGCAGTAAATACATCTCTGGCCTGTGTGGCTTGTGGTACTGGTTGTGTACCTATATAACCTACCATTGTTAAATCTCCTGTGATGCTAAATGCGTTGCATATGCGTCTTTGATAGCTTGTGTGTGTACTGCATTACAGATGGCTTGTACCTCTGCGCTTTCACCTGTAATGTCTGCATCTGGTGCAACGACATGGCGTGAGAAGGATCGGCTGATCTCTACTCCGTCACGTTCAATGATTACGGCGGTTCTCACCTGAATGTGTTTGAAATCACCAACGATCTCGATTTTGTCTTGTACTGTTTTTTCTGTTAGTGCCATCGTTTATCTCCTTTGTGGCGTGGACTGTCCGACCCAAAGCCATGCAGCGGGTTAATTAGCTATCCGTGTAATACCAGCCCGTTGCCCGAGCTATTCCTAGAGCTGATGTAGGCCAACTTGATATCTGAACATCGGTGTGAGTAGTTGCGTTTCGTATAGCTAACAGCGTAAAAAAAGAACTGCTTCTAGGCGCAGTATTTACAACGTAATTTGTCCCAGAAGGGAAAGTTACATTATACAGGTCAACTGTGAAACGATCCCCATCGGGTTGTTGTGTCGCAGCTCTCGCAAAAGGTAAGCCACCTATTCTGACTGCCCCACTTCCACCTGATATAGAACTTGTTCGAACCTCATATGAAATATGAACGACACGTCCGACCTTAACGTAAACCCCACCAGTATTAGTTGTTGCATAAGTAACCGTTGGATCGGCGCCAACACCTAGAAGCGTAGGCGTCCAAGTCCCAGTTTCGTAATCGCTTAGCTTATTAGCCGACCCAGTGCCGCCGAGGTATACACCGCCTGAGAGGTAGAGGTCTTTGAAGCGTTGTCCAGTATCACCTAGTGAAATTACATTATCTAAGTTTGCACCAGCGGTAGCAGTAGGGCGAATATTATTGCCAGCAATCCTGATACCACGGCTTCCACTGATAAAGTAGGGTTGACCAACTACACTACCAATACCCCCCACAGTTGCGCCGTCTTTGCGGAACTGCACAATGTCGCCATCGGAGTTGCGATTAAACACACCGCTAGAGCCTGATGACCTTGATATAAACAAAGCATCATATTGACCGCTTACGCTGATACCCGTTGTAGTATTACCCGCCCCGGGCAGAGCCGTAGAAGACTGACCCACCAGCAAGTTACCTCCGCTGATTCGCATGGCTTCTGTTATTGTCGCACTATTGTCAGGCGTGGTGAGAAACCGTAAATCTGTTGGGTTATCCCCCGCCGCATGTGTGCCAGATGCAAGTGCTTGAACAGCAGCTAATGGCGTAGGTGTATTACTTGTTGTATCAGTGCCGTAAAAGCCTAAAGAACCAAGAGAATTACCAGATACAATGGATGTATCTTGACGCAGAACAGCAATACTTGTTGCGGTTGTACCCTCTACAATAAGTTTAGGGGCAACGTTGTCACCAGTTACTGCTGTGGTTATTGATGTAGTTCCATTAATATGTGCATTACCGCTAAAGTTTACATCTCCAGCAAACGTACCACCAGCACTAGCTGATACAGTATCACTTGTCTGGAAAGTATTGTAAGACACAACAACAACTTGGTCATCTGCTAAAGCGCCTACTGTAAGTGTAATACTATTACCATTAGTAGCTGTATAGTCTGTACCATCTACAAGACGTACACCATTCTGAAATACATGTACATTATTTACAGTATAGCTAAGACCAGTAAAGCTAGTCTGTCCTGACGTAGCAGTAAAGACTTTCTTACGTTCTGCACCAGAGCTTACTACTGATGATTTAGAACCTATATATCCAGCCATTTAAGGTGCCTCCTGTGCCTCTGCTTCAGCTTGCACTTGTGCTGCTGTCTTAGCCCAACCTCGTGTAAAGGCATCAGCTACTATTAGTTCCC
>ENA-ORDA01002210-ORDA01002210.1-marine-metagenome-genome-assembly--contig:-NODE-2210-length-15110-cov-4.414089_pt1 | contig 15110 bp, 13 predicted proteins | sample MGYA00237778_ERZ508506 | MGnify/ENA primary metagenome ERZ508506 (study PRJEB26177, sample SAMN06267891) | marine metagenome | isolation source: Monterey Bay, California, USA | place: Pacific...
CATGATGTTTGGTATTTGGTACTTGGCTGTTGCTATTGGAATGAAGTTAGCAGGTGTCTTTGGCGAAGCTTCAGAAGAAATTGCACAATCTGAAGGGTTAAGTTATTTCTTCTGGTTATTAACTGCTGTAGCTGTAGGTTTAGGAGTTATCTCTGCTTTATTATATCCAGTCATAAAAAAACTTATGCACGGAGTACGATAATTATGATCAAATAAAAATATAAAGAAAGCATCAATATTGATGCTTTCTTTTGTTTAAATTTGCTAATTGAAATTACATTTTGATACCCATGAAGAAATTAGTTACCATCATGTTTTTATTTTTTTTAACAAGTCATCTATATGGCCAAAAAGTAAACTGGATTTCTTTTGAACAAGCCGTTGAGCTTACTAAAAAAAGTCCAAAGCCTATGCTTATAGATGTCTATACAGATTGGTGTGGTTATTGTAAAAAGATGGATAGAACAACTTATAAAGATGCTACAATTACCTCCTATATAAATGAGCATTTTTATGCAGTAAAATTAGACGGAGAACAAAAAGAAGATCTTGTTTATAATGACTATACCTTTAAGTTTAAACCTTCTGGAAGAAATGGATATCATGAGTTTGCAGCTAGTTTATTGAATGGTAAACTAAGTTACCCAACAACCGTTTTTATGGATGAAGAATTAGGCTTATTGGACAGAGTTCCCGGTTATCTAACTCCTGATATTATGGAGCAAGTGATCACTTATTTTGCTAGTAAAAAGTATAAAACAGCAACATGGCAAGAGCATGTTAAAGGTTTTAAAAGCAATTTAAAATAGCAGTAAGCACCTTTCTTATTTTTTAATATATGCACCTTGCTCGTTAGTAGACCAAAACGGTATCTGTAACTTTAAGCAGGTTGCTTTCCAACGTCTAACATAACTTTTATAATTAGATCCGTCTGCAATAATTATTGTAGGCTGAAGCCTATTAATAAGACGTTCTAAGTTAATTTTTGGAGATTGACGCAACAACACAATTGGCTGACGCAAGTCTGAAAGATTATAAACACCTACCGTATCTATGAATAATACAATTTGTTTATTTAGCTGTAAAAGAGTTGGTAATTTTTGATAATTTTGATACTGAATATTCTCTCCTACTTTGTAATTTTTTAATAAATTTTGCTTGGTAACTAAAGAATCCATATCGTTGTATACTTCTAAAAAACTGCCTGTTCTAATGCCTACAATTGAATTTCTGCTTTTATGAAATACTATAAATTCATTATTTTTTTCAATATGATATTTCTCATAGAAAAACACAGATTGAAAAATAAGCACTGAGCTTAAAAAAAATAAACATCTTTTTGCATTTCTTTTTAAAAAAAATTGAAAACATGCTATGATTACTAGGTAAGAAAAAAACATTTTGATAAAAGAAAATGAAATATCTGAAAATAAAAAAGCTTCTTGTCTTGCTATAAAAGCAACAAGCCTATTAAGAATTGAAATAATACCACCATAGATATCTACTAAAAATACGGGTAATATAGTTAGAAATGAAAGCCCTAAAACAATAATTCCTGTACCTAAAATTAGCCCCAGAAAAGGAATAATTAATAGATTAGAAAGAAAAAACAATCCTGGAAATTGATGAAAATAAAATAAACTTATTGGTAAGACTCCTAGCTGAGCCGCTGTAGATACTGTAATTAATTGCCATCCTTTATCTATAATATAGTATTTGGGTTTCCATAATTGATAAAATACCGGTTGCACCCAAATAATTCCAAATACAGCCAGGTAACTTAACTGAAAACCTACATCAAATAAAAATAGGGGTTTCAATAGCAACAATAGAAACATCGAGAAAATTAGTGATTGTTCTATGGCATTTCTTTTGTTGAAAAATTGGCCTATAGCAATGGCTGAAAACATAGTTACAGCTCTAGTTACTGAAGCAGACATTCCTGCTAATACCGCAAAAAACCATAGAAATAATACCACCAAGACTAGCTTTATGACCTTTCCTTTCTTGTATCTTTCTAAGGGTTTTAACACAAAGGAAAGCATCCATAAAATAATACCTACATGTAATCCAGATACTGCCAAAATATGAATAGCACCAGCTTTAGAATAGTTGGCTGTTAATTCTTTAGAAATGTCTTGTCGTTGTCCTAATAATAACGCATTCATAATAGCCAATTCATCTTCTGAAAAGTCATATTGTTGCAATGATTGCTGAATTTTTAAACGAAAGGCAGCTATAAACTCTAAAAAGGATGTTGATGTTTGATTTAACAACAACAACTCTAGTTTTTTAGCATAAACTTGTTGATGAATTCCTTGTTTTGCTAAATAGTTTTTATAGTTAAACTGGTAAGGATTTAATGATTCTTTAATAGCAACAAATTTATTTTTTAACAGGATACGATCTCCAATTTTAAAGAATGATGTAACACTATCTTTTTCAATATTTATAAGTACGCTACCAGTAGTTTTCTGATGGTCTATCTGAAGTACCTCAGCCATGTATTTGTAATGATAATTCCCTGGTTTTAGTACCTTTTCTATTGCTAAGATTGCATTTGAGGTATTAGTTAGGTGTTTTTCAAAATAATTGTAATTTTTTGTTGCATCACCTCCATATATAAGTAGAATTCCTATGAGGAAAAAAGAGAGCCATGAAATAAAAACAAAGAGTACAGTTTTTCTGAATAAATAGCCTATAAACACTAGAAATAAAAGTATACAGAAAAATCTTACGATCCCAAAATTCCAGAAATCTGTATAATACTGACAACAAATACCCGCAATAAGAAATAGTAAAAAGTGAAAAGGAAGATATCCTAGCAACTTTTTCATAGCACCCTAAAGTTACTAAAAAAAATGATATAGAAATCTTACTTTTTTAAATTTGAGACTATAGAAGTAGCCGTTTTCTCAGAAGCTCCCTTTCCTCCTAGTTTTTGTTCTAATAGATAATAGGCTTCAAAAAGTGCTGTTCTATGATTAGCATCTAAAATCTTATGTAATTCTCTTTTGAGGTTCTTCTTAGTAAAGTTATTTTGAATTAATTCCTTCACCACTTCTTTATCCATGATTAAGTTTACTAAAGAAATAAAGCGAAGCGTTATAATTCTCTTGGCTATTTGATAAGATATCATACTTCCCTTATAACAAACAACTTGAGGCACTTTAAATAATGCAGCCTCTAGCGTAGCTGTTCCAGAAGTAACTAATGCTGCATAAGAGATACTAAGTAAGTCATAGGTTTTATTGTCTACAAAAGAAATATTTTTAGAACCAATAATTGTTGTGTAGAAATCTAAACGCTGACTTGGAGCTCCAGCAATAACAAATTCATAGTCCGAGAAGTCATCTATTAAAGATAACATAACGGATAACATTTTAGATATTTCTTGTTTTCTACTCCCTGGCAAAAGGGCTATAATTGGTTTATCTGATAAGTTGTGCTGTTTTCTAAAGATAGTTTCATCTACTTGTTTTATATCTGCAATAGCATCTATTAAGGGATGTCCTACAAATGTAACTTGGTAATCGTGTTTTTTATAGAATTCTTTTTCAAAAGGAAGAATCACATACATCTGATCTACAACTCTTTTAATTTTTTCAACTCTGTTGGCTCTAGAGGCCCAAACTTGAGGAGAAATATAATAATGAGTACTGTATCCTAGGGGTTTAGCCCACGAAGCAATACGAAGATTAAACCCAGAATTGTCTATAAAAATAAGAACATCTGGATGAAAATTAGTAATGTCTTTTTTGCAAAAAGAAATCATTCCAAGAATCTTTCTAAGATTCATAAATACCTCTACAAATCCCATAAAGGCTCTTTCTTTATAGTGTTTTACAAGAGTTCCACCAACCATATTCATTAAATCTCCACCCCAAAACCTTATTTCTGCTTTGTTGTCTTGTTTTAACAAAGCTTTCATTAGGTTAGAACCATGTAAATCTCCAGAAGCCTCTCCTGCAATGATGTAATATTTCATAAAAATGAAAAAGTTAGGTCGAGCGGAGTCGATACCTAAATAAAAAACGTCTCGACTCCACTCGAGATGATAAACATTTACAAGCTATAAAAACTTTAAGACAAAGGTAACTAAAGCTGTTAAAATAGAAGCCATTAATACACCTCTGGCTCTGTAATCTTGTTTTTTCTTTATAAAAATAAAAAACACAAAGAGGTTTGGTAACGCTGCTAACGAAAGTACTTGAGCATATAAATTACCTTTTTGTATCATTAGAATTGTTTCTTCAAAACCATATTTAGAAAAGTATTGTAAGTATAAGAAAACACCGCAAGCAGTTGCTAGAATAGAAATCACAAAACCAATAGAAATTTCTTTTTTTATACTTCCCATGAATTTAGCTTTTGAATCATGTGATGAGCCGTTAAATCAAATTGAACCGGTACAATAGAAACGAAACCATTTTCTAGTGCCCAAATATCTGTATCTTCTCCTTTGTCTTTATTAACAAACTCTCCAGATAACCAATAATATTCTTTTCCAAACGGACTCTTGCGTTTATCAAAATCTTCTCGCCAATAGCCATTGGCTTGTCTACAAATTTTAATCCCTTTTATATGCTCCTTTTTTAATCTTGGAATATTTACATTTAAGACGGTTGCTTCTGGAATACCATTTTTTAGAGCACTTAGTGTAATTCTCTTCACAAACTCTATTCCTTGTTTAAAATCTGCTTGATAGTTAAAATCTAGCAGTGAAAACCCAATGGCTGGAACTCCTTCAATTCCTGCTTCAACTGCAGCACTCATGGTTCCGGAGTAGATAACATTAATAGATGAATTAGCTCCATGATTAATTCCAGAAACGCATAAATCTGGTTTGCGGTTCAGAATTTCATTTATGGCCATCTTTACACAATCTGCAGGAGTACCAGAGCAACTGTATTCAATTTGCGGTCCATCATCTATGGTTATTGGGTTGCAATGCAACACATTATCTACGGTAATTGCATGCCCCATTCCACTTTGTGGTCTGTCTGGAGCAACTACAACAACATCTCCTATTTTATTCATAATTTGAATTAATGCTCTAATACCAGGAGCAGTAATACCATCATCATTTGTTACTAAAATTAAAGGTCTCTTTTTTGCCATTTTTTGTAAGATTTCACACAAATGTAAGGCAATTTATACGAATATTTTTTTAACATTTTGTAAAGAAGGTCTCAACAGTTTTTTAAGTAATATTGTAGTGCTAGTGTTATTTAGTAGTTACCAATGAATTATAAAAATAAGATTCACTAGATGTTAATTTAGAATTCACCAATAAAAAAACGAACAAACAGCATCTAGAAAATCAAGACTATCTATCTCAATTATTTGACATCATTTTAGTACATTAGCTAGGCATCATTTTAGAAATTACAGAACCAACATATATTTATGAAAACCAAACTTCTTATCTCCTTTTTATCACTTTTTTTATTAGTAAGTAGCATCAGTTTTGCAAACCCAACAGATAACAAAAATCCAGATCCAGAAAAAGATAAGGTTTTAATTTCTGTACTTAATTACATGCTTACTCGTGGCCATTATGTTCAAAAAGAACTAAATGATGAGTTTTCTGAGATGGTTTTCAATAATTTTATTGATGGATTAGACCCATCTAAAAGATATTTTACAAAAAATGATCTTAAAGAATTCTCTAAATATAAATTTCAGATAGACAATCAATTAAAAGAATCTGATATTGCATTTTACAGCTTAGTATATGGTAGGTTTTTAGATAAAATTAAAAATGCAAAAAATTACTATGGTGCTATCTTAAAGAAACCTTTTAATTATAAGAAAGATGAAATTATTGATCTGGACTACAAAAAAATAGCATACGCTAGCTCAGAAAAAGAACTCTTAAATTTCTGGAGAAAACAACTAAAATTACAAACTATAGATAGAATTCAAGAGCAAGAAAACTTAGATGAAGAGAAATTTAAGAAAGACAAATCATACAAGAAAAGATCTTTTTCTGTTCTAGAAAAAAAAGCAAGAGCAGAAGTAATGACCTCTATGGAAAATTTATATATCCGTATAGATGAACTAGAGCACAGAGATTGGTTTTCAACTTTTTTAAACAGTATTGTTGCAGCCTTTGGGCCTCATACTACCTACATGCCTCCAAATATCAAAGAAAGTTTTGATCAGGATATGTCTGGAAAACTAGAAGGAATTGGTGCTCGTTTACAAAAGAAAGGTATTTATACCCACATCGTTGAATTGGTTTCTGGCGGACCGGCTTGGAAACAAGGTGAACTAGAAGAAGGTGATATTATTCTTAAAGTTGCTCAAGAAAACAAAGAACCTTTAGATATTGTAGGAATGCGCCTAGACGATGCTATTAAATTTATAAAAGGCCCTAAGGATACAAAAGTATTGCTAACTGTTAAGAAAAAAATTGATGGCACCATCCAAGTCATTACTATTACAAGAGATATTGTTCAATTAGACGAAACTTTTGTAAAATCATCTGTAGTAGAAAAAGATGGAAAAAAATATGGAGTCATAGATTTACCAAAATTCTACATAAATTTTGATGACAGGAACTTTAGAGACTCGGCTAAAGATATGGAAAAAGAAATTGAACGCCTTAAAGAAGAAAATGTTGAGGGCTTATTAATTGATTTAAGAAATAATGGAGGAGGTTCTTTAGATACAGCCATAAAAATTGCTGGTTTATTTGTAGATAAAGGTCCTGTTGTTCAAATAAAATACAGAAATGAAGCTCCTATTGTTAGAGAAGATATAGATCCTAAAATTCAATGGACTGGTTCTTTGGTTCTATTGGTAAATGAATTGTCTGCATCTGCTTCAGAAATATTTGCAGCAGCAATGCAAGATTATAATAGAGCAGTAATTTTGGGAGGAAATCAAACCTACGGAAAAGGAACCGTTCAAAATATTTTACCTATAAACAAGTTTTATCCAAATTATGATCAAGATTTAGGGTACTTAAAAATGACTATTCAAAAATTCTACAGAATTAACGGAGGTTCTACACAAGTTGAGGGTGTTTATTCAGACATTGCCATGCCAACTCGTTTTAGTTATATGAAATATGGAGAACGAGATTTAGAAGGTGCTTTACCTTGGGATAAGGTACCTCAAGCTTCCTATACTCAAGTGAACTCTTACAGTAATTTCTCTGATGTTGTTACAACTAGTATTGAAAGAATAAATAAAGATCCTAAATTTCAATTAATTGATGAATATGCCAAATGGTTAAAAAAAGAACAAGATGACTCCTCTTATTCTTTAAACTATAAACAGTATCAAAAAGAATTAAAACAACGAGAAGATTTTGCGAAAAAATTTAAATCAGTTTTTAAATATCAATCTGGTTTGGCATTTAATTCTCCTAGCTATGAGATACCTCTTTTTAAAAAAAATATAGATTTAAAAGAAAAAAGAAATGCTTGGCATAAAAATCTATCAAAAGATCTGTATATTTCAGAAGCATTAAATGTCTTGAGTCAATTAAAATTGGCAAGCAAACAAGAGATTGTGAAAAACTAACCTATATAAAAAATTAAAATTCTAAAGACCTGATATGTTTGCACAAGCTATCAGGTTTTTTACATTTGTAAAGATGTTAAACCAATCTAAATCTCTTTCTCAACTAGCCGCTCAAAAATTTAAGCAAAACAGGATTGGCTTATATAGTTTTTGGTTTGTTATTTTTTGTGGATTTATTGCGGTGTTTGGTTACCTTATTGCACCAGACAATAGTAAAAATGCAAATCAAATGCATATAGAAATTCATTCAAAAAAACCAGGGTTCACGGTAGAAATGTTAACAATTCCATTAAAAGAAGAAAGATCACAATCTTTTTTTAATAAACTTTTTATGGGAAGTACACAGATTAATACAGAAATTCCCATTCAATCGTATAGCATTCTTAAAGAAGAGTTAGAATACATTGTTTATGGTGATGGATTACCAAAAACAATAAGCTTAGCAGTACTAAATAATACACCAAAAAAATACATAACAAAAAAGACTTTTTATTTTGGAACCGACAAATACGGAAGAGATTTATTAAGCAGATTGTTAATAGGAACTAGAATTTCATTTTTTATTGGCTTTATTGCTGTTTTTATATCCTTATTCATAGGTATTGGTATTGGAGCAATTGCTGGATATTACGGCGGTAAAATAGATGCATTAATAATGTGGATTATTAATATCACTTGGTCTATACCTACTTTGTTATTAGTTATTGCAATTACCTTAGCTTTAGGCAAAGGGTATTGGCAAGTATTTATTGCTGTTGGGTTAACCATGTGGGTAGAAGTTGCCAGAGTTGTAAGAGGGCAGGTATTAACCACCAAGCAACAACAATATGTAGAGGCAGCTAAAGCCCTAGGATATTCTAACTTTAGAATAATTTTCAGACATATTTTACCCAATATATTAGCTCCAATTATTGTAATTTCTGCAGCCAATTTTGCAGCAGCTATTCTTATAGAAAGTGGCTTGAGTTTCTTAGGGATTGGAGCACAACCTCCTACCCCATCTTGGGGTGCTATTATTAAAAATCATTACAATTATATTATTTTAGGAAAACCTTACCTAGCGATTATTCCAGGACTGGCAATTATGAGTTTAGTAATGGCTTTTATGTTGATTGGAAATGCCTTACGAGATGCCTTAGATGTAAAGAATTAAAGGTTCTTTACTAATTTATGGCTACTTCTTTCATGTTTTGCAAACTGTTACTTCAATCAAATAAAAATAGTGTTGTAATAAAAAAACTCCTCATCTCTGAGGAGTCCAATTCAAATAAAAAATAGTAAGTCCCAAAAATTAATTCTCGGGTTTATTGAAAAAATAAAGTATCTAAATAAATATAAAATAATTTTTATTTAGAATGATTCTACTTTATATTTGCACAAATATATATTATTTTAATTAAATCTAAATAAATATAGATGTGTAATTATATAAAAACAATTGGTAAAGTAAAAAGTGGAGAGTTAACAGTTTGTACAAACTGTGATCATTATCATCTAACCTTCAATAATATATTTTTTGAATTTACTAAAAAAGAATATATACAATTTAAAAGATATATATTTTTATTAGATACAGAATACTGGAACAAGAACTATCCTTGTCCTAAGGTAAAAAGAAACATACCAGTACCAACACTCCAAGAAAATTTAATATTGTTATTTAACCAGCAGGAAATTGAGGAATTAAAAAAATTATTCAATATGACATTTTATCAGAAATACCAACAAATATCTTTAGAGGAAATTGATTATAATTTTATACAAAATTAATGAGATCTTATATAGTAACTAGATAATGTGATGATATTTCTTGTCTTTTCTTATACAACAAGAAATCAATCCTTTAGATGTTAGTTTTTCTAAAAGTGAATAAACTTTAAGAATATGAGAGATAGAATCTACTTTTTTTAAAATTTGAAGACTTGTTAGTTGCTCTTTTTTGAGAACAAATAATATAGATTTTTCTTCAGGAGATAAAATTTTATAATGGCTAGGGATCATTATATATGAAAATTACATTATTAATTTACTATTAAAAAAATAAAGCCTCTTAAATTAAGAAGCTTTATTGCAATGAAGAGAATTAAAACATCAATATAAAATTGAAAATTATTTTAATTAAAATCATCTCTGATTAAGTTGAAAGCCTATAATTACTTACTATAAATAAATATATGCATTCAGGTTGGGGACAAAATTTTAATAGTTAATCAAGTCAATATGAACACTTATGATATCAAAAATAATTAATTAACACTGTCTGTTCAGAAAAAATAAGCTGAATTAAAGATTTCTATAGACGAAGTAACTGTTTTTATAGACAACCGCCATAAATAGCAATAATTTATCCTCATATAAATAAAAAAATAATTTCTAAATAAGGTAAACTATAAAAGCAGAGGCGGAAAAGAATTGGCTCAACAAGCTCAGTATAAATTCTAGGTCTCTTACATCCTAAATTTTTTAACAGAAAAACTTCTAACTAAAAAAGTTAGAAGTTTTGTCATTGTACAGGCGGAGAGACTCGAACTCTCACACCTTGCGGCACTAGATCCTAAGTCTAGCGTGTCTACCAATTCCACCACGCCTGCAACTAAAACTGAAATAATTTTCAGCTTTCGGATTGCAAATATAAGCATTCGTCTGAATTCCCAAAGCGGAATCGTAGGAATTTTAGTATTTTTGAATCAACATAAAAATAAACCATGTCCGACATCAAAAAATACATAGAAGCAAATAAAGATCGTTTCATTTATGAACTCATAGAACTCCTAAAGATTCCTTCTGTTAGTGCAGATCCAGCTTATACCCAAGATGTTTTAAATACCGCTGAGGTAGTGAAAGATCGCCTAGAAAAAGCAGGCTGTGATCTTGTGGAAATATGTGACACTCCAGGATATCCTATTGTATATGGAGAAAAAATTATCGATAAAAAACTACCTACTATTTTAGTATATGGTCATTATGATGTTCAGCCTGCAGATCCTCTAGAACTTTGGGATTCTCCTGCATTTGAACCTGTTATCAAAAAAACAGAACTTCATCCTGAGGGAGCAATTTTTGCTCGAGGTGCTTGTGATGACAAAGGTCAGATGTATATGCACGTAAAAGCCATGGAATACATGACCACTACTGGAAACCTTCCTTGTAATGTGAAATTTATGATTGAAGGTGAAGAAGAAGTGGGTTCTGAGAGCTTGGGTTGGTTTGTAAAAAACCACCACGAAAAATTAGCCAATGATATTATTTTAATTTCAGATACAGGAATGATTGCTAATGATATTCCTTCCATAACAACCGGATTGCGTGGTCTGAGTTATGTGGAAGTGGAAGTTACCGGCCCGAACAGAGATTTACACTCTGGCTTGTATGGTGGTGCAGTAGCAAACCCCATAAATATTTTAACAAAGATGATAGCTTCATTGCATGATGAAAATAACCATATTACTGTTCCTGGTTTTTATGAAAAAGTAGAAGAACTGTCTAGAGCAGAAAGAGATGAAATGGCAAAAGCTCCTTTTTCTTTAGAAAATTATAAAAAAGCATTAGATATTGCTGCTGTTTATGGAGAAGAAGGATATACAACCAATGAAAGAAACTCTATACGCCCTACCCTAGATGTTAATGGAATTTGGGGTGGCTATACTGGAGAAGGTGCAAAAACAGTAATTGCTTCTAAAGCTTATGCAAAAATATCTATGCGCTTGGTTCCAAACCAAGAATGGCATGAAATTACAGATTTATTTACCAAGCATTTTGAAAGTATTGCTCCAGAAGCTGTTACTGTAAAAGTAACACCACATCATGGCGGACAGGGTTATGTGACTCCCATAAACACTATTGGTTATGAAGCAGCTAGTAAAGCTTATCAAGCAACGTTTGGAAAAGCGCCAATCCCTCAAAGAAGTGGGGGAAGTATTCCTATAGTTTCTCTGTTTGAAGACGAACTAAACAGTAAAACTATTTTAATGGGCTTTGGCTTAGATTCTGATGCAATTCATTCACCAAATGAACATTTCGGAATTTTCAATTACTTAAAAGGTATTGAAACAATTCCTTATTTCTATAAGTATTTTACTGAGTTATCAAAATAAAAAAAAGAGCCAAATGGCTCTTTTTTTTATTTAATTACATATGCTTTGATGATGTAATCAATCTTAGGATAATTATTCTTTAAAAACTTGTTTCCATATTTGTTAATAGAATCTTGGCGCATGCCTAACCTATCTCCATATCCATCATAAAACTTCAAAACAGTCTCTTTTCCGGCAATTACTTTTGCAATTACAGGAAACCCTTTCACTCCAGAATACGCTAGCGCATCTAATCGTTTGTTATTTTTTAAATTGATAAATATCTGAGTAGTTCTTGTCTTTACCCCTCCTCTAGCAAAAGAGATTGTCATGAAATCGTTACTTTCAACAACTTCTTCATCAGCAATTTTAAAACGTCTCCAACTAGCATTTACGAGGCTATCGTTGTGAATTCCAAACTGAGCTACAAAACCTGGCACCACTCTAAAAATAGCAATATCTGTATAAAATTCATTCTTAATTAATTGATACAATCTGTCTACAGCTTTTGGTGACCATGCTCTTTTTGCTTCGATATCAAAATTTCCTTGCGTAGTTTCAAATCTCGCTTTAAAATAATCAGGAGCCTGTTCTTTGGTCCATTTTTCTTTAAAGAGTTTGGGACTGCATGACACAAAAGAAATTAAAATTATAAAACTTATTATTTTTTTCATAGAAATAACTACGATTAGTCAGTTAAAATTACTCCTTTTCAGACATTTTTTTCACATAATCTGTAATAATAACAATCTGTGTGGGGCCTACCTTGCCTTCAATATATTTTGCATTTTCATGATCTAAAGAAATTCTTCTAACAGCCGTTCCTTGTTTGGCAACCAAGCTAGATCCTTTTACTTTTAAGTCTTTAATTAAAACAACAGAATCTCCTGCTTGAAGAATAGCACCGTTGGCATCTCTGTGTATAATCTTATCTGCCTCTTCTAAATGTTCTCCTGTTTCTTTTGCAAAGCGCAAATCATCGTCTTCTAGATACAGCATGTCTAATAAATCTTGAGGCCACCCTTCTTTTCTTAAGCGAGATAATATTCTCCAGGCAATCACTTTTACTGCCCTAAATTCTGACCACATACTATCATTTAGACAACGCCAATGATTAGCATCTGTAGTTTCAGGGTTTTCTATTTGCTCTATACAGATAGCACACCCTAACAAGCTTCCATCTATACCTCCACCTCCTGTTGAGGTTGGTTTTACCTCATAGATTGCTAAGTTCTCTGAAGATACACATAGTTCGCAGGTATTTCCGCTTCTGTTTTGTAAGTCTAGTTCTAATGACATTTCTGCTTTTTTAGTTGTGCAATGATACCCTTATTCTCAGAGCACTGCAAATTACCTCCCTGTTAAAGACTTTGGAACTCGGCCGTTTTTAATAGCTTCTGAACGTAAGCGTCTTCCTACAATTCGTTCATTCATAGTCCCTATTTCTAGCACTTTATCAACATCTAAATTAGTATCAATTCCCATCTCATCTAGCATAACTACTAAATCTTCTGTAGAGACAAGGCCTACTAAGTTTGGATCTTTATAATAATAAGAACCTGTACCTGCAACTGGTATTCCGTCTACAAAGTTTGCAGGCTGGCCACCAATACCTCCCATGGTAGCTTCAAAATGCGTCATCCCGGCTTGAAGCGCTGCCAGTACATTGGCCATCCCCCAGCCTCTGGTTGTATGAAAATGAACAATTTGTTTGTCTGTCATTCCTACCTTTTCTTGAAGCATACTGTAATATTTAAATACTCTATCTGGAGAAGCAGAACCATCATGATCTGCATGTTCTACATCATCTGCACCAATATCAAACCAACGTTGTGTATAGTCTATGGCTTTGTTGAGATCTGTTGGGCCTTCTATTGGGCATCCCCAAATAGTACTCACCGTACCATTTACTTTAATACCGGCATCATGTGCTTTTTTAATTTGAGCTTCAGCCATTTCCCAGTAGTCTTTTAATGACAAGCCAGAATTTTTTAGATGGTGAGATTCACTGGTAGAAACCATTAATAAAATTCTATCAGGGCCATAGCCTTCTAGTTTTGCCTGTATAGCTCTCTCTACTGCTTTTTCTCTAATGGTAATGGCAGTTAAAGAGGCCTCAGACAATAAATGCGACACCTTTTTAGAGGTTCTAATTTTTTTAAATAAATCATCGGCGTCAGAAAATTGAGGCATCCCTTTAGGATTTCCAAAATTGGTGACTTCTATGTTTTTAAACCCTGCTAAAAGTAATTGCTCTAACATCCAGAGCTTTGCTTGTGTAGGAATAAATTTTTCTTCATGTTGGTAACCATCTCTAACTGTAATATCACCAATAGTTACTTTCTTTGGATAGTGCATGTCTATTTAAAAATTTTAGAATGTTAAAAATATTAAATAGCTTGCTATAATAAAGTGAAAAATAAAATTATCTACGTAAAATGGCTAAACTTTAATATGATTTTAGCATTTGAAGAAAAAAATGATCGCTTAGAGAAAGCTTATTCTATTTCTAAAGAGGTGAATTTGAATGTATTTCCATCAAACAACCCTTTATCAGATAACTTCAAAGAGGGTATTACCAAAAGCGCCATAAAAGATAAACTCATATAAGGAGCACGCAAAGTACTGCCCATTTCTTTTGCCATAGCATCAAGAGCTGCATAAGCATTTCCAATGATCTCTGCTGGTTGATCACTCATGATTCCGGCTACTGGAAGTGCCACTACTTTTTCTGTAGTTTTGGTTACGGCACAAACGCCTCCCTTATTTTCTATAATTAAGTTTACCGCTTTACAAATAGCTTCATCAGAAACCCCAATTGCAATTATATTATGTGAATCATGCCCAACAGAACTGGCAATAGCACCTTCTTTGATTCCAAAATTTTTAATGAAAGCAATAGATGGTGTCTCATTTTTATATCTATTTACCACCGTCATTTTTAGAACATCAGTTGCTGTATTTGACACTAAATTTCCATCAACAATTAAAGAATCTGCTTCAATATTATTGGTTACCAACTCTCCATCTAAAGCCTCAATAACTCTAATTTTTTTAGATGACGATGCCAATTTAAAATCTGCTACTTTCTTTATATCTGTGTTAAAATTATTCAATACTTCAAAAGGAACAGATTTCACAAAACTTTTGCCATTTTTAGCTACCAATTCACCATTAATATAAGTTTCTAAAACATTGAATTCTTTTAAATTATCAACCAAAATAAAATCTGCAGGATCACCAACTTGCAATAAACCAACCTCTAAATTATAATGTTTTACAGGATTTACACAAGCTGCTTGCAACACTTTAAAAACATCAATTCCTTTTGCAACTGCTCTTTCACATAATTGGTTGATATGTCCTAACAGCAAATCATCTGGATGTTTATCGTCTGAACAAAACATCATATTATTATAATGTTCAGGTAATAAATCTATTAAAGCCTCAAAATTCTTCGCAGCACTTCCCTCCCTGATAAGAATTTTCATTCCTTTCTGA
>ENA-ORDA01002218-ORDA01002218.1-marine-metagenome-genome-assembly--contig:-NODE-2218-length-15086-cov-9.485176_pt1 | contig 15086 bp, 14 predicted proteins | sample MGYA00237778_ERZ508506 | MGnify/ENA primary metagenome ERZ508506 (study PRJEB26177, sample SAMN06267891) | marine metagenome | isolation source: Monterey Bay, California, USA | place: Pacific...
TTAAAGCCATATCTTTATATTTATTTCGCAAAAGTATAAAATACCCCATATGCTCACAAGCTTTTTCGGTAAATCTAAACCCATAAATTACATACTGCTTAGTATCGCCATAATAATTGGCTATTTTTTTGGGCTTCTAACAACCCAAGACCTATCACTTAGCCTAGGTTCTTTGTCTTCACATGGACTTGTTATTTTCTTAATGGTATTTGCTGTTTTATTGTTGGATTTTATCATTAGAAAGAACAATGTCACAAAAAATAACACCTTTGCTATTCTACTATTCGTGCTTTTTGTACTACTAGTTCCTGAAGTTTACAATGCCCCGAAGCTCATTTTGGCAAATATCTTCGTGCTATTAGCTACAAGAAGGATTTTGAGTTTGACCACAGAAAAAAATACCGTGAAAAAAATATTTGATGCCACTATGTACATCACCTTGGCATCTTTTTGCTACGGATGGGCAATCTTATTTTTTGTGGTGCTTTACCCCGCAATCACAAACAAAACTAAATTTACTTTAACCTATTTATTTATACCAATTATTGGATTTTTAGGCATCACAAGTATTGCCGTAGCATATCAATTTGTTGTTACAGATTCTTACTCTTGGCTTTACCACTGGATCCCAGAAAGAGATTTTGACCTCAGCGGCTATGGAGATAGAGGGCTTTTTATTACAACTGTTTTTTTACTAGGTCTATTACTTTGGATGGGCGGGGCTAGACTCTCAAGACTAGCCTCTTTATCAAAAAAAGAAAGGCCCTCTGCCATTACCATATTGCTTATTGCCATTATTAGTGTGGGTATCGTTTTGGCTAAAACACAAAAAAATGGAAGTGAGCTATTTTTCCTTTTTGCTCCTATAGCGGCCATTACCTCAAACTATATAGAGTCTGGAACATCAAAAATCCGCCGAGTGGTCAGTGAAGTTTTTTTATGGTCTTTATTTGTGCTAGTGCTAGTTTTACCTTTGATATGACAAGCAGTGTTATTTTCTAGCTTCCTCCAGTAAAACCCTGTATAATTGCTCCTATGCTATGAAAAATTTATGATACCTTTGTAGTCTAGATACTAACACTTTATACCACAATACCCATGAATTTTAGCGAGATTGCAAACACCGTTTTTAAACAAGTGATAGACACCTATCACATCATAAACACTGTAGACCAACCTTTTACAAATCGTTATGCCAAAGAGACTCATTTATTAGAACACTTATTGTATCGTAAATGCTGGATTGACACAGTTCAATGGCATTACGAAGATATCATTCGTGATCCGCAAATTGATCCTGTTGCCGCTTTGACCTTAAAGCGTAAAATTGACGCCAGCAATCAAGATCGCACAGATATGGTTGAATACATAGACAGCTACTTCTTGGATACAAATAAAGACATAGAAACTAGTCCAAATGCAACTATTAACACAGAAAGCCCTGCATGGGGAGTAGATAGACTGTCTATTTTGGCCTTAAAAGTATATCACATGCACCAAGAAGCTACGCGCGCCGATGCCTCACAGACTCACCGCGATGGGTGTCAGGCAAAGCTAAATATCTTGTTAGAACAGCGCGTTGACCTCAGCGATGCCATTGACCAGTTACTGCATGATATCAAGACAGGAGATAAGTACATGAAGGTGTATAAGCAAATGAAAATGTATAATGATGATGAGCTAAACCCAGTATTGAGAGGGCAAAAATAATCCCTTTTTTACCTAAGTTAATTATATTGAAAACAGCAGCACACATTCTGGTAATACGCCTTTCGGCCATGGGAGATGTGGCCATGTTGGTTCCTGTTTTACGGGTACTTACAGCAACATACCCAAAGCTCAACGTCACTGTTGTTACCAAAGGTTTTTTATCTCCATTGTTTGAAGACCTTAAAAACGTGGCGGTTTTACCTGTAGATGTTAAGGGCGCCCACAAAGGGATTTTAGGTTTGTTTCAATTAGCCAAAGACGCAAAAGGGTTAGATATTACCTGTGTTGCAGACACTCACAATGTTTTAAGATCTAAAATAGTCAGGTCCTTGTTATGGCTTCAAGCAATAAAAACGGCAAGCATAGATAAAGCAAGGGGCGAGAAAAAACAACTTATACAGGCCAAAGGTGGAGAGCTACAAGCTCTTAAAAAAACCCATGAGCGCTATGCGGATGTTTTTGCTAAACTAGGCTACCCTATAGATTTAACAAAACACCAATATCCTGCAAGAAAAGTGATGTCTGCAAAAACACAAGACCTCATAGGTCTTAGTTCTAAAAAGTTTATTGGCGTAGCGCCTTTTGCCGCTCATAGAGGTAAAGTGTATCCGCTACAGCTTATCAAACAAGTGATAGCGCAATTAAACAACACTGGAGATTATGTTATTTTTTTATTTGGAGGTGGCGCCTCAGAAATAGCGCAACTAGACAAACTTGCTAGTGATTTTAAAGGGGTTACAAACATGGCGGGGAAACTATCTTTCAGTCAAGAACTGCAGCTCATATCAAATCTAGATGTCATGCTAGCTATGGATAGTGGTAATGGTCATCTTTCTGCTTTATACGATATTCCGGTTGTTACCATATGGGGGGTTACGCATCCCTTTTTAGGTTTTGCGCCATTCAATCAGCCCAATGAAAACCAACTCCTTGCAGATAGAACAAAATACCCTTTGGTGCCAACCTCAGTGTATGGCAGCACCTACCCTGATGGATATGAAAAGGCCATAGAAACCATCTCTCCCAGCGCTATTGTTGAAAAAGTACTGTCTGTATTAAAGTAAATCGCTACTAGATATCATCATAATCCAACACCACTGTTGGAGTAACAGGATGTGCTTGACAGGTAAGCACGAGCCCCTCTGCAACCTCACTATCTGTTAATATTTGGTTTTGGCGCATTTCGGCTTTTCCCTCAATAACTCTACCAATACAAGAGCTACAAATACCTCCTTGGCAAGAATATGGAGCATCCAATTGTTTTTCTAAAGCAGCCTCTAGAATTGTTTTATTTTGAGGCATTGTGAATTGTTCAGTTACTTCATCTACAATAATAGAAATAGACGTTGTGCCATCTTGCGCCGTTTCTGGAACAGCTGCCTGAGTTGTTGTAAAAAGCTCGAAATGTATGTGCTGTTTTGAAACTCCTGAAGCTACAAGTGTATTTGAAACTTCATCAATCATGGCCTCTGGACCACATACATAAAAGTCTTCAAAAGAAGTTTGTTTGTATTTATTAGTTAGGTAATAACTAACAACGTTTTTATCAATACGGCCTCGAGCTGCGTTGGTTTCTTGAGAACGGCTATAAATATATTCTACAAAGAATTGTTCTGGAAACTGCGCCTTTAATTGCTCTACAGTTTCATAAAACATAGCTTCCTGCTTTGTTTGATTTCCGTAGACCAATAAAAAAGTGCTGTTAGACTGCTGCTCTAGAGCTGTTTGAGCAATGGATAGTATTGGGGTAATACCACTACCTGCGGCAAAGGCGGCAATATGGTGCGCCTCTTGAGAATTGGGATTAAGGGTAAATGTTCCTTGTGGAGGCATTACCTCTAAAACATCACCAACTGCTAATTGCTCATTGGCATAGACAGAAAATGTACCATTCTCTACTTTTTTAATACCTACTGTGAGAAGCCCGCTTGAAGGAGCGCTGCAAATAGAGTAGGCGCGCCTTACCTGCTCACCGTTTATGATGTGATTTAATGTAATATATTGTCCTGCAATAAAACTAAAAATAGTTTTAAGCGCTTGAGGAACTTCAAAAGTAACTGCTACAGAGGTGGGCGTTACTTGTTTTATTTCTGATATTTTTAAGGCATGAAAATCGCTCATATAATTCAATTTTTTTACAAAAGTAATCAAGTCTGTTTCCTAAACCGACTTAATATTGTGTTAAATAACCCCTTGAACACTTACTAAGCAAGTGGCAGGTACTTTTTACGGTACTTGATAATTAAAGCCAATGCTCTCCAGGCTACCCAAACAATTATTGCTGCCCAAATACCTATAAGGCCCCAACCCATGTAGTTTGATAGTAATAGCACAGGAATAAAACCTAAAAAGGTAGACCCTAACAATACATTTCTTAAATAGGCCATTTCTCCTAGGCCTTTAAAAATTGCATCTAGTGTAAATGCTATTGCGTTAAAGGGCAAACAAATTAAAACCATAAAAAACATCCCTGTAAATAGACTAAGCACCAAAGGGTCTTTATTGAAAATGAGCCCCACATAGTTGTAACAAAGCACCCCGGCCAACATTAAAACTATAGCTACAACGGTATTGTAGGCGGTAACTCTTTGGGTCAACTTCCATAGAGAAGTATAGTTTTTTGCTCCAAGAAGCCTGCCTCCTAAAATATTTCCAGCAGCGCCGTAGCCGTCTAGAAAAAAGGCTGTAAACAACCAGACATTCATGGCAATGGTATGAACTGCAACATACTCTTTGCCAAGCCCTGCAGCCTCTCTTGTGGAGAGAATAAGAGCAACGTTTAGGGCTATAGAGCGTAAAAACAAATTAGCGCACATAGTTACAAGACGCTTAATTTGTGGGTGTAATGGAAACTCCAGGCGTAAAGACACCTGGGTTTTTTTTAATACCAGTAGTAAAGATAGTAGTGCCATTACCCCTTGAGCCACTAAACTTGCCCACGCTGCACCAACAACACCCATAGGAGCAACAAAACCATCTAAACCATATACAAGTAAAAAATCAAGACCAATATTTACACCGGCTCCAATGGCTGCAATTATCATGGGCCAAAAAGTGTTTTGCAGCCCTCTAAAGAGTCCGAAAACAGCAAAGGTGAATAGCGTTAAAGGAAAGCCCCAAACCCTGATGTTGTAATAGGCTATACTTAAGTCTAAAATCATACCCTTTGCATTGAGCAAGGTGAAAATTTCTTCCACAAAAAAATAGGTCGAGCCCAACACCACTAGACTCAATAGTATGTTAAAAAAAATGGCCTGGGCTGGAAAACTCCTTAAATCTGCAAGGGTTCCTGCGCCTACATTTTGAGATACAATGGCACTAATGGCGCTTCGGGTTTGAGCTAAAATCCAGATAAGAGCAGATAAAAATACGCCAACAATACCTACGGCCGCTAAAGATTCTGTACCAAACTCAGGGATATTACCAACCACGGCAGCGTCTGTACTAGATAATATGGGTTCTGCAATACCTGCAATTATAGCTGGTATGGCTAGCTGCTGTATGCGCTTAAAAGAAATGTCAATCATTGTGAGAGTAAAAGTACATTATAAAATAAGTTCATAACAATAAAAAGGGTCCTGACTTTGTTTTGGAAAGTAAATGTTGCCCAGGGGTTGATAGCCTCTATTTTCATAGAAGCGCTGGTTGCGTTTATTTTGGCTAAAGGTGTCTAATCTTACAGATACCCCCGCGTTTGATTTTGCAAAAGATTCGGCAAAATCCATGAGGGTTCTTGCGTGGCCTTGTTTTTGAAATGCCGGAGAGATTGCCAATCTATGGATATAATAGTGTTTTGTATCTTGAGTGAGCCAAGAAATAGCATCATACTCACTGTCTTTGACACTAGATATTGTTATACAGCCCACTAAGGTGTTTTGGGCGTATAAAACATATAGTTCTCCCCTATTAAAGTCCTGCTCAAAGGCTGTAATGTTGGGGTAGCTTTCATTCCATTGATAGATGTCATTTGCTATCATGTGAGCGGCACATGATTTGGTAATAGAAATAAGTTGAACAATTTCTGATGCTTTGGCTTTTCTAATCATATTTATAACGTAATTTTGTTCCCATTTTTTAAATATACCTAATTCTATGAAAAATATATTAGTCCCTATTGGATCCAATGATAATGCTGCAGGCAATTTACAATATGCAATAGATCTTGCCTACCATTGGGATGCCTACGTGTATGTTTTTTCTGCCTTTAGGGAACTCTCTAAGGTTGGAGGTCTTGCCAAGGTTAATGCTATTATCAAAGAAGATTGTGAAAACAGGCTGCAAGAGGTGTTGGAAAAAGTAGACAAAAAGGGAGTTACAGTAATAGATCATCCTGTAAAAGGGAGTGTTTTAGAAACAGTTGTGCGTTTTAACAAACATGTACCTATAGACCTTATGGTGTTGTCTCCAAAATCTAATAGTATTAGAGAAGAGGTATATCTAGGGAAAACCACAGGAACCTTAGTTAAAAATACCAACATTCCTGTACTTATCGTGCCAGAGGGCGATGTATTTAAAGGTCCTGAAACTATTTTAATGGCCTTTAAAGACGGAAATTTTAAACATAAAAGTATGTTAGAGCCATTAAAAAAATTCATGATTCACTTCGGGTCTGAAATAAAATTATTGCATGTCTCTACCCCTGAGAGTACGCCAGAGATGCAGCGTGTGAGCAATAAACTTCAAAAGCTACAAACATCTTACACCAAAAGTGAAAACGCAACTACATTTCAAGGGGTGTTAGAGCATTTCCAAAGTCATAATCCAGACATGCTTTGTGTTGTAAGGCGCAAGCAAGGTTTCTTTAAAAAATTATGGGGTAAAAATGCGGTGCTTAAAAAGGAGTTTCATACCTCAAAACCTTTGCTAGTGCTCTCTGCTCAATAGTTGCTGTAAAACACTAAAAACCTTTGTAATAACTAGATTAATTGTACTTTTGCAGTCTTAAAAATATTAAATGAAAAATATTCTTGTTCCTATTGGATCTATTGAAAATGGCATTAACAATCTTAGGTATGCAACCAGCTTTGCTGCAATGACCAATGCCCGCATTTATGTTACTTGTATCAAAACACTCGCCACAGAGCTTATCTTAAAAGAGGTGTTAGAAAATGTAAGCACCAAAGATGTTCAAGTAGTCTCTAAAACCATCAGCGGAGATATTTTTGAAGGGGTTTCTCAGCTCTCAAAGAGTCTTAAAATAGATTTAATTGTGCTGTCTCCTCAAAGTGTTGAGATTAAAGATGAGGTGTATTTAGGCAAGGTTACCACAAAAATAATTCGAGAAACAGATATTCCGCTTTTAATTGTGCCCCCAAACTATCTTTTCAGGAAAATAGATACCATACTATTTGCATTTAAAAACTCTAAGATAGAAACCACAAAAGCATCACAAACATTAAAGGCGCTTATAGATATGTTTCATGCCAAGCTAGATTTACTGCAGGTAGTTACTCCAGATACCTCGGGTAATGATCGTAAAATAAAGCCAGAATTAAAGGCCTTAGTGAGCAGAGATATCACCTCAGAGAACGCAACGGTTTTTCAAGGTATTGTAGAGCATTTTAACGCCTTGAGTCCAGAAATGTTATGTGTTTTGAGAAGAAAAGACACAGGTGGCTTCTTTAAAAAGTTACTGCGCCAAAGTGAAGTTATTTTAAAAGAGCAGTTTTTTACAACAAAGCCGCTGCTAATATTAAAAGAACACGAGTAATTAATATAAATAAGGGGGGATTAGCTCAGTTGGCTAGAGCATTTGGCTGGCAGTCAAAGGGTCATCGGTTCGAATCCGATATTCTCCACTTAAAAGCAACATCTTGTCGGTGTTGCTTTTTTTATGGTCTGTGGGGGCTAGCCAGTTGTTAAACCTTCTAAAAGGCTTACAATACTTTTATCTATACAACTCAAAGAACAGTATAAAACTACTAAAAATTGACAGACTTTTGACAGACATTTAAGTTCTTTTCGCCTTTTACAATCTTTAACAACCTATGTTGTGCCAACATATCTGCTCTAAAGAGGAATTTTAAAAAGAAAAAACCCCTACTAAATAGTAAGGGTTATAGGGAGTTATTGTTTAAGGTGTACAGTTAGTAAAGTTAGGTTGAGAAATTAATCTGCCACTCTATTAAATGTAGATGAAACAGTTTCACCAGTATCAGCATCTTCATAACTGAGCCTTAATTGGTCATTATTTATAAATTCATATTCAAAAACATCTACATCGTCGGGGGCAAAAGTAACAGTCAACTGTGTGCTTGTTGAAGACCAAGAGAATATTTCTGTGTCAGTAATACCTTCATAAAATTCAATATAACTTCCAGTTCCGTCAGCATTAAATTCTAAAGTAAGGCTGCTTTCTTCACTGCTGCTCTCTTCCAACCAACTACCCACAAACTGAGAAGTTAGCGTTGTTCCATCGTTACTGTCATCACTACTACAAGCAACGATAAGTACTGTTAAAATTAAATAGAGTAGTTTTTTCATAATGTATGTTTTGAACAAATATAAACAAAAGCATAAAGGGGATCACATTAACAATACAGCCTGTTATGTCCTATTTCCAAAAAGCTCATTAACATTAGTTAACACTGCTTAACACTGTAATCTAATAAAAAAAAATAGTTTTGTCGAAAACCATAAAAAAAGCAAAAATGATTAAATTAAAAAGTTTAAAAAAAGTATCTGTACTGTTTCTACTGATCCAAATTATTTCTTTCTCAACTTTAAATGCCCAAAGCAAAAGCCCTTTAAATGTTCAACAAAAGCTAGAGAGTCTTAAAACATCCCTTACCGAAGTGACTATTATGGATCTTGGAGGAATGGTAAAATTAAGCCAAGAAATCGAGGGTTTTGAAAATGATAAATTTTTAAGTTTAGATGAATTCCAATCTAAACTTCAATACGTAATAATGGATCCAGAAACAAAAATCTATGCAGACGACAATAAATTAATTCAACTTATTATTTTTCCTAAAAAAACATCAATTGAAACTAAAATTTATTCAGAAGGACTGATTGAAATCAGTAGTGAAGAATTCATGTCAAGAAAAATTCGTTTTGACAATGAAAATTATAATTTTTACGATAGTGGTAATAAAAAATTAACCCCTAAAGAGGCCGAAGAAAAATTTAAAAGTGGAATGTACAAGGTTGAGGCATTTGTTAATGATAATGACGTTTTTAAATTGGCTTACCTCACAAAATTGACCCAACAAGAATTACAAGAAATGATGGAGACTTATCAGAACGAGTCAGCAAGTTTCGACGCAGCATTAAAAGGTAAACCATTGCCTGATTTTGTATTTAAAGATATTTTAGGTAACACATATACACCTGAAGATATTAAAGGGAAAGTGGTAGTCATTAACTTATGGTTTACTAGCTGTGCGCCTTGTATTGAAGAAATGCCAGAATTAAATAAATTGGTAAAGGAATACGAAAATAATGATGCTGTTTTGTTCTTAGCCTTGGCACTGGATGAAAAAGGCCCTCGGTTGAATAATTTTTTAGAGAATCGCGTTTTTAATTACAACATTGTTCCTGGCGCTCAAGATTATGTAGTGAAAAAGCTTCCCCCAACTCCTTTTCCAACACATATAGTTTTAGATAAAAATTCAAATGTAGTGTTTACCCTAGCAGGTTATACGCCGCAAGTAGGTGATTTAATAAAAAGTAGTATTAATTCATTTTTAGAAAAATAAAGGTTATTGATACTTCTATCTTCATAAAAGAATCTAAACCAAGTGTATGATTTTTAATTAGTATTAAGTTTGCCAATTAAAAACCATAGTAAATTTGAATTGTGAACACACTTAGACATAAATATATCATCTATCTAATCTCTACTACAATATTGGTAACGGTTGCTACCCAGGTGTATTCTAATTTTCAAAATTATCTCGACAATAAGCAACGATTTAGCCTAGATGTTCAGGGGTCCCTTGATTTGGCAATTGAAACGTATTATACTAAGTTAGCTATGGGGGAGGCGATTGTTTTATCACAATCGCCTTTTTCGCTAGATTCAATATTTTTTAATGAAAACATAGCCAAAGACACAACCAATAATTTGTATTTGGATATACAAACAAGGGAAACCGGGAATATGAATTTTAAAAAAAATAACAGCCTTCCGGAGTCGCTTAAAATCAATTCTTTCCAAACCCTACAAGTTATTCCAGATTCAATTAACAATGTTCAACAAACAATTGATTTAGCCTCTATTGATTCTTTAGAGATTCAGCTAATGACAAAAAAAATATTTTTAACGTTAACAAATTCGAGTTTTGATATTGATTCAATTGAATATTTTGTCAAGCAAGAGCTTAAAAGAAAAAATATAGATATTGACTTTACTCTTATTTATTTAACCCCCGAAAAATTAGTTAAATCTAAAGAGCAGGATTTTGAATTGACTGCTTATTCAAAGTCTACCTATTTACTTCCAGGTCATAGCCTAGAAATTAGATTTGAAAATGCATCTTTGAACATTGTTAAAAGAGGTGGAATTGATTTATTGATTTCCTTACTAATTATCTTAGCAATAGTTGGTTCTTTATTATACCTCTACAAAGTGATTAATGAACAAAAACAGTTAACTGAGATAAAAAATGATTTAATTAGTAATATAACGCATGAATTTAAAACACCAATCACAACCATAAGCACAGCGATTGAGGGAATTTCATCATTTAACCATACCAATGACCCTCAAAAAACTAAAAAGTATTTAGACATCTCTTCCGATCAATTAAAAAAATTGAATACTATGGTGGAAAAGTTATTAGAAACAGCCCTATTAGATTCAGATAAAATAGTTTTATCCAAAGAAAGAGTAGAGGTAGTGAGGATGACAAAGGCTTTGCTTGAAAAATTTGATATTATTAAAGAAGTTAAAAATTTAAGTTTTGAATCAGATTTTGAAGAGTTTTGGATAGATATTGATATTTTTCATATGAGAAATGCTATTAATAATTTGATTGACAATGCAATCAAGTATGGAGGACAGCAGATAGAGGTAAGTTTAAGTAAAGAAGGAAAACATGTTGTTTGGATAGTTTCAGATAGCGGAGGAGCAATAGACAAAAAACAGCAAGCACAGATATTTAAGAAATTCTATCGCATACCTAAGGGTAATGTACATAATGTTAAAGGCTTTGGAATAGGGCTTTATTACACCAAAACTATGGTCGAAAAACACGGTGGGAATATAAACTTGACTGTTGTTGGGGGTAAAACAAAATTTAAAATCATCATTTAATGGCAACAAACAAGATTTTACTAGCAGAAGATGAAGTGGTTTTGGGTAACATTGTAAAAGAGAGCCTTGAATCCAGGGGGTTTGATGTTATTTTTTGTAAAGATGGCGACCAAGCCAAGAGACAATATGAACTTCATCAACCAGAACTTTTGGTTTTAGATGTGATGATGCCTAAAAAAGATGGATTTACTTTGGTTAAAGAAATTCGTCAACAAAATAAAAGAATACCTATCATATTTCTTACCGCCAAATCAAGAACTGAAGACATAGTGGAGGGTTTCGGTTATGGTGCTAATGATTATCTTAAAAAGCCATTTAGTATTGAAGAGTTGATTGTTAGGATTGAGGCCTTACTTAAAACAAATACAAGCACAGACAACTCTAAAACCGAATTGATGCAAATTGGATTGTATGAGTTTAATCTGGAAAAACAAACTTTAAAACTAGGCGAAGTCCAACAGACGTTAACGCATCGCGAAGCCTATTTATTGGATGCACTCTATCAATATAAGAATACTCTTGCAGAGCGTAATTATATACTTAAAAAATTATGGGGGAATGACGATTTTTTCAATGCAAGAAGTATGGATGTATTTATTTCAAAACTTCGTAAAAAGTTGGCGGGAGATCAAGGAGTTCAAATCCTAAATGTTAGAGGCTACGGATATAAATTAGTTTGCAAAGAATAGTGGAGCCTTTTAGTATTGTTCAAACACTATTAAAGATTATCAGAAGATCTCTCTGAGATTATTTTACCGATATTTAAACTTCACAAAAAACTATGAAAAAAACAAAGAAGATATTTAACTGGATTTTTAAAGGATTAATTTTATCCTATATTTTATTAATATGTTTCCCTCATTTACTTTTCGCAAATAAATTAGACTATAAAAACTTTTCAGTGTATTATCATTCTAATGACATTAATACAGAAGAACTAAAATTAGTTTTAGATAAGTCTGAAAATTTACTAAAGAAAACTGAATTATTTAAAAAAGGGAAAAGTCAAGACATCTTCATTTGCAATGGGCACAGTGAATTTACTTTTTTTGCCAATTTTTCAAGAAAAGCATTTGCTGTAAACTATCCTATCTCTCAAAATATTTTCATATCCAAGTCTTCAATTTCACAGAACTATACTTTTAGAAATGGAAAAGAAAATAACAAAAGGACATTAAGTGGAGTTATTGCACACGAAACTGTTCATTCTCTGTTGGAAGATAAATTAGGTTTATTAAAATATAAATTTTTTCCTTCTTGGAAAAATGAAGGATACTGCGATTTTATTGCAAACGAAAGCTCTTATAACAAACATAAAGGCGTAAAAGAAATTTGTAATGATACTGAAAACACAGACAATCCATCTTTTAGATATTTTAAATACAGAATGATAACTGAGTATTTACTTGAGGACAGAAAAGTTAAATTTGAAAAATTCTTAGATGAGGATTTTGACTTGGAAAATATAAATAACAATTTGAGGAAAAAATACTGTACGCAATAGCATTAAGGGTAACAGTGCAGTTTTTAATATTAGCTTCTATTGCAAAAATTAGAGCTATTAATAATCGTAATAGTGATTAAATAAATCGCTCTTGATTCCAAAATTAATAAATTGTGTTTGCAGCTCTACATCATCATTTTTAAAATCCCGTAAAGTAACACCTAGATTTATTTTGAGATTCGTTTTTGGATTAAGAATATAAGAAATATTGAAAATTTTAATATTAACAGTTGTTAAATTACCTTGATACATATCAATTCCAAAGTTGGTAGGTCGATCATTATAACTAAGATAAACATTACTCCCATAAGACAAAGTGTCGCCCTTAATATCTCCACCATATTTTGAGAAAATAATTTTTCCATCAAGTACAAACTTTTTCCATTTGTAATTCATAAGCAATAAGAATTCAGAGAAGTTAGCTCCTAAGGGGTGAGCAAGCGGTTGATTATAATGTGCATAATTCTGCTGAGTATTAAAATGAGAATACGTATATGGCCTAGCCAGATTATATTCAGATTGCAGAGTTAAATTATCTATTCTAAATGCATTAAATATTTTATAGCCTAATTGATAAGCAAACTTATTAGCCCAATAACCATTATTAGATTTAATCTGCTCTAAAGTAAACTCATCTAGTAATAACTGACCATACAAATAAGATGAAAAAGGTAATTTGTACTTTAGATTTACTCCTACTAAAACGTTAGCAGAAGATCCAACAGAAAACTCTACGGGTCTAAGCATTACTATTGGATTCAAAAAATTTACATCAAAACCACTATTTCCTGGCGCATGATTCATACGCCAAACAACAGCTTCATACAAACTTAAACTGAATCTCTTTGTAGCATTCAAACTTAAATAATGAGATGACATGTACTTTTTTGGATAACCCATCTGATCATTATTTCTAAAATAATTAATATCCATAAACTCAGTATACAAATTAGTATATTGCACTTTACCAAAGTTTGTTTGAATCCTTAAATAAGGATAATTAAAAGTATTATCGGACAACAAAAGTGAACGATATCCATCACCTATAAAATGTTTTCCGTGCCCAAATTGAACTGCAAACATCTTATTTGCTCTATAAGTTACATGACCAGACGACATAGCGTAATCAAAACCAATTTCTTTAAAATCTCGTGCATACCCTTGCCCTGGAACTATCTTATTTTTCCTTATAAAAGCATCAATATAATTTGGAAAAATTGCTTGATTTTCAGCAAATGAAGTATAGAAAGAGATGGTTTTTCCTAAATCACCTTGTACAATAATTCCTCTTGTATTCACAAAAGTCCCAAGCCCTTCAATTGATTCTTTGCCTATAGAAAAATTAATAATTGGAGATGCTGAAACTTTATAATCATCACCATTCATAATTATTAAATGCTCTGAAAATATTTTTTTAAAAATCCAATTCTGATAATCATATGAAAAATTAATATCTAATATTGAATCAGTATTAAAGTTTAAATCTGACTTAATAATAGGTTTGAATGAAGTCTGATAATTTGCATCATTACTATAAATTAAATGATTAAAATTAGTAGAATAATCATTTCCTAAAAAAAGATTCTGATGCTGTGCATTAGCTAAATTAAAAACTAAAAAAAATAAACTAAATATTAATCTTTTCATTTTCTCAGAATATAAAATGGAATAAGAAGAATAAAGTAGCTGACAAGAGCCAAAATAGCAATACCTATATTAACATTGAGTTCTAATAAAAAGTATGACCCAAATATTAGAAGAACACTTATAAAATACAAAATTAAAGCAGTTCTTTTATGTCCAAATCCTAAATCCAATAACGCATGATGAATATGTCCTCTTCCTGGATATAAAGGATGACGACCCCTTATGATTCTTGCAATAAAAACACGTAAAGAATCAAACAAAGGTATTGCTAAAATTACAATAGCTAATAGTGGCCCTTTATTAGGAAATTTGATAGTTTCGGTAACTAGCCCATGCTTAATGAGATTAATTGCTAATATCGAAAGTATCATTCCAACTACTAATGAACCTGTATCTCCCATAAAGATTTTGGCAGGATGAAAATTATATTTCAGAAAAGCTAACAAAGCTCCCATTAAGGTAAATGCTATAACAGCCATATCTACTTGCCCTGGTATATCTGACATAAGTAAAGCAATAATTCCAAATACAAAAGAGGTAATCACGCCAATCCCTCCTGCTAAACCATCCACTCCGTCAATTAAGTTAAATCCATTTGTAATAACAATAACTACAAAAACAGTAAACAAAGCACTTATCCATTCTGGGAATACCTGCACTCCTAAAACCCCATGCATATTATCTATTTGCAAATCTCCCAAATAAATAACTATCAATACAGCTATAACCTGTCCAATTAACTTTTTTAAAGGTGATAAATTAAGTAAATCATCAATTACACCGACAAAGAAAACAATAAGAAAACTAGCTAATAAGAATTGAATATTTTCTAACTCTGCCCAAAATAATAAAGAGAAAATAATACCTGAGAAAATTGCAATCCCTCCAAAAATAGGAGTACTTCCCTCATGTGCTGCTCTTTTACCTGCAACATCAGTTAACCTAAATTGCTGAGCAAAAAAGATA
>ENA-ORDA01002228-ORDA01002228.1-marine-metagenome-genome-assembly--contig:-NODE-2228-length-15043-cov-6.700655_pt1 | contig 15043 bp, 13 predicted proteins | sample MGYA00237778_ERZ508506 | MGnify/ENA primary metagenome ERZ508506 (study PRJEB26177, sample SAMN06267891) | marine metagenome | isolation source: Monterey Bay, California, USA | place: Pacific...
ACTCTTTTACTTTTATGATGACGGATCTGTTGAGAAGAAAATAATTATTGAGTAAACAAAAACTCACTCAATTGAGTGGGTTTATTTTTAGTGGACATCTAGGTATTCGAACTGAAATTATTTTTTACTAAAATTTAACTTAATTTTTCTAATTCATCTTTAATAAAGTCAGCTAGTTCTTTTACATAGCTGGCTGAGAAATCAAATTTGATTCCTGCTGTTTCATAAATTTCACCAATTTTTTTGGTGTATCCCAGTTTAAGTGCATTCATATAATTGTCCAAGCCTTGCTCTCCTAATTGTTTATATGAACGCCACATAGCAATTGCTCCTAGTTGCGCCATTCCGTATTCAACATAATAGAAAGGAACTTCATATAAATGCAATTGTTTTTGCCAAAGGTTAGCATGTACATTTTCATTTCCTTCCCAATCTAAAATTTGATTTCCTAGTTCTGAAGAAATTGTTAACCATTTCTCTTTTCTCTGTTGTGCAGTATGTTCAGTAGTATAAATCCAATGTTGGAATTTATCAATAGAAGCAACCCATGGTAGAGTTTCTAATGCTTTTTCTAATTGTTCCAATTTTGCTCTTTTTAAATCAGCTGCATCATTATAAAATACATCCCAATGATCCATAGATAACAATTCCATAGCCATTGATGCTAACTCAGCAACTTCAGAAGGAGTAGATTTGAATTCAGTCATTGCTAAATCTCTACTCAAAAAAGAATGAACAGCATGCCCTCCTTCATGAACCATAGTAACAAGATCTCTTTGAGAGCCAACAGCATTCATATAAATAAAAGGAACTCCAATTTCATAAAGTGGATACATAAAACCTCCTGGAGCTTTTCCATTTTTTGATTCTAGATCCAAATGTTTCATGGCTTTCATGGTTGAAAGACATTCTCCAAAATAAGGTCTTAGTCTATTGAAACACTCTACTGATAAATCAGTTAGTTCAGTTCCTCCTTCAAATGGTTTTAAGGGAGCAAGACCATCAACATCAACAGCTGTATCCCAAGGTTTGTATGAAGTGTATCCTAATTTATCTTTTCTTTTTTGTTCAAATGAATTGATAATAGGAACAATTTCTTGTGCAATAGCATCATGAAAGTTAAAGCAATCTTTAGGCGTGTAGTCAAAACGTCCCATAGCCGCAAACATATAATCACGATAATTGTCAAAGCCAGCATTTTTTGCAATTTCTTGCCTTAAAGCAATTAGTTCATCAAATAAATCATCTAAAGCTTTTTCATCCTGCAATCGTCTAGTACTAATTTTATTATAAACTTCTTCTCTTTTAACTCTATCCGTACTTTTTAATAATTGTGCTGCTTTTTGCATTGTCATTTTCTCGCCATCAACTTCTATTGACATCTTAGCAGAAATAGCACCATATTCTTGTTGTTTCTCTTCCATTACTGTAAACAAAGGAATGTTTTCTTCACGAAAAATTTCAATTTGTTTTTTAACACTTCTTAAATAGATACGGTATTTTTCTTGATCTAATTCTTTTAAGAAAGGACTTTCAAGCAATTTTACATTTAACTTGTGTGAATAAGGAGCTGTATTTGGTGAAATTTCCTTTATCCAAAATGAAAAACGCTCTCCTAATTCTTTATCAGTAGTATCAATATTCATTTTAATGTAACGCCAAGCCATATCCTCTTCCAAAACTGCTGAAAGCTCAGATTGGTCTAACATCCATTTTTCTAATTCTGAAGCAGAGGAGATTTCTCTTTCCACTAAATTATCAAATAGTGATTTTATTTTATCCCATGAATCAATTATTAAATCTTCAGGAACAAATTTTCTTATCGGTCGTGTTGGTATTGAAATAGTATTATTCATTATTTGTCATCTTTTTTAGGAGTTGTTTTTTTAGCAACTTTCTTTTTTTCTTTTGGCAATTCAATTAAACCTGCTTTTTGTAAAGCATTATACCATTGAATTACTTTCTTAATATCAGAAATATAAACTCTTTCTTCATCATAATCAGTTAAAATTTCTCTAAAATATGTGTTTAGTTCATTAGTAGAGGATTTATGAGAAATCGCTTGCTTACAATCTTCTTTTTTAGCTATATCATCAAAAATTTCTGATAATGGTTTTGTGTCATCATAAGTGTAAATCCCAATTTCTTCTAATGTATTTGCTTGATGATGTGAGTGTAATGGTCCTTTTTTACCATCTAATAATGACTCTACAATTAAAGTATTATTACCTTGTGAAACTACTTTAAAAAGTCCTGGTTTCCCAGACACATTTATTATTCCTTCTAAATTCATTTTATATATTTTTGGATTGCAAATGTATAATTTTTAAGAGGATTTGTCTGAGATTTTTTATGTATTATTGGTTTTGTGAATTTACTAAAATTAAAGAACAGAAAAGAAGTTTTTGCTTGGTCATTATACGATTTTGCAAATCAACCTTTCACTACAATAATTGTAACTTTTATTTATAGTGCTTTTTTTGTAAAAGTAATAGCGGAAAACGAGCAGGTTGGAACTACACTATGGGCAAATGGAATTGCAGTATCATCAATAATTGTTGCAGTTCTTTCTCCTATACTAGGGGCAATTGCTGATAGTGGTGGCTACCGTAAATTTTTTCTAATTTTCTTCACATGGGTTACTGCTATCTTTTCAATTCTACTTTATTTTCCTGAATCTGGTGATGTGTTCTTTGCTCTCTCCTTATTTGTAGTTGCCAATGTTGCTTTTGAAATGGGCACAGTATTTTGTAATTCGTATTTACCTGATTTGTCTACTAAAGAAAATAGTGGAAGTATTTCAGGATTTGCTTGGGGTTTAGGATTTGTTGGAGGTTTAATTGCATTGTTTTTATCCTTAATGTTATTCCCTGAATTAGATGCTTCAGGAATTAGAAAGATTAATATTTTAGTAGGAATTTGGTTTTTAATTTTCTCAATTCCTACAATTATGTTTGTAAAGGATAGGAAAAAAGAAAAGTTTCAGAAACATCATGTGTTGAATTCCTTTTCTGCAATAAAAAAGACTTTTAAAACAGTAGCAAACTATAAAGAAACTACCCAGTTTTTAATTGCGAGATTGTTTTATAATGATGGTTTAGTTACTATTTTTGCTCTTGGTGGGATTTATGCTGTTGGAACCTTAGATTTCACTTTTGATGAAGTTATGAAGTTAGGAATTGTACTGAATATTGCAGCTGGTATTGGTGCTTTTGTTTTTGGATATATTGAAGATAAAGTAGGGGTGAAGAAGGTTATTAATTTGACTTTAGGTGTACTTCTTTTTGCAACTTTAATTGCAATTTATGCGCCAGAAACAGATTATCCAAAGGAATTATTTTGGATTGCTGGAGTTTTAATTGGTTTGATGGTTGGTCCAAATCAATCTTGTAGTAGATCCTTAATGTCACAATTGACTCCTAAAGATAAGCAAAATGAGTTCTTTGGTTTTTTTGCTTTAACTGGAAAGGCCACTGCTTTTTTAGGCCCTTTGTTATTTGGGATTATCACTTCAATTTATAGTCAGCAAATGGCTCTTTGGGTTGTGGTTTTTCTTTTTGGATTAGGTTTTTTACTCTTTAATAGGATTAAATTTAAAACTTTATATTTACAAAATGAAATACCTTAGTTTTTTATTATTGTTTTTACTTTCTTCATGTACTTATAATGAATTTTTCCCTTGTGAAACAAATGAGCCTACTTTCTCGGATTGTGTAAAACCGATTTTTGAGCAGCATTGTATGGGTTGCCATTCCATGGGTAATCCTGATGGGATAATGGCTTTGACAAATTATCAGGAGATACAAAATCAGGTTATAAACGGAACTGTGATTGAAAGCTTAAAGAGAGAGTTTGGTTTTATGCCAAAATTTGGAGAACGATTAAGTGAAGAGGAAATATTAATAATTGAAAACTGGAAAAATAATGGTGCGCTTAATAATTAGTATATTTTTTATTGTGCTAAGTTTTTCAGCAAATGCACAACAGTATTTAGCAAAGGAAGCAGAAATCTCTTTCTTTTCTGAAGCTCCTATAGAAGATATATCAGCAGTAAATAATAAAGTAAGTGCTGTGTATGATGATGAAACTAAGCAATTAGTTTTTCAGCTCAATATTTCAGATTTTATTTTCCCAAAACCCTTAATGCAAGAACATTTTAATGAAAGTTATTTGGAATCAGATAAATTTCCAAAAGCATCATTCTCAGGAATTATAGAGGAGAAGAATGAGAGTATAGTAGCAACTGGTACTTTAAAAATTCATGGAGAATCCAACAAGGTTGAAGTTACAGGAAGTTTGGAAAAAACTAAAAATAACGTAATTATTAACGCTACTTTTGTTATTGAACTTACGGATTATAAAATCAAAATACCTAAAGTAGTTATGTATAATATTGCTGAAGAAATTGAAGTAACTGTAAATGCAGAACTAAAGAAAATATAGATGAAAAGAATACTATTAATTTTACTTTTTTGTCAATCCACTGTTTTTGCTCAAGATGATTTGTTGCAATTGTTGGGTGATGATGCAAACTATAAAATCAGCTCTACTTTTAAGGGGGTAAAAATCGTAAATGGGCAATCAGTTGAACTGGTGAGTAAAGGCGATTTGCTTTTCTTGATTCAACATAGGTTTGGGACTTTAAATTCTGGAGGGTATAATTTATATGGCTTGGACAATTCTCAAGTGCGTTTTGGTTTGGATTATGGGGTGAATGATTGGGTTTCAATTGGGTTGGGTAGAAGTTCATTTTTAAAAACGATTGATGCAAATTCAAAAATAAAATTAGTTAGCCAAAGCAAGGGGGAGGATGCTTTCCCTTTTAGTTTGGTTTGGTATTCTTCTGTTTTCTTTAAGCAGTCGATATGGGCAGACATGCAAAAAGAAAGTTATTTTGTAACGGACCAAATGAGTTATGCTCATCAAGTATTGATTGCACGCAAAATGAATAGTAATTTATCAATTCAGCTAAGCCCTACACTTATTCATAAAAATGTTGTGATCGAAGGTGACCTACATGATTTGCTTTCTGTTGGTTTTGGTTCAAGGTATAAATTAGTTTCAAGGGTTTCAGTTAATGCAGAGTATTTTTTGCAGTTTAATGAAGGAACAACTATTAATCCGCTTTCTGTTGGAGTGGATATTGAAACTGGAGGTCATATTTTTCAGTTGCATTTCAGTAATTCAGCTGCTATGTTTGAGCGTTCTTTTATTCATGAAACGAATGGAAATTGGCTTGATGGTGATATTTATTTCGGGTTTAATATTTCTAGAGTTTTCACTATTAATAAATAGACTTTCTTTACTTTTGCTTTGTGCGAAATAAAGAATATGATATAGCAATAGTTGGTGGAGGAATTGTCGGATTGGCAACTGCTTATCAACTTCAGAAAGAGTTTCCAACCCTTAATATTGTTATTTTTGAAAAAGAAAAAGAATTGGCCTTCCATCAAACGGGTAGAAATTCTGGGGTAATTCATTCTGGTTTGTATTATAAGAATGGTTCCTTAAAAGCAAAAAATTGTGTAGAGGGCAGAAAAGATCTTATTGAATTTGCGCAAGCAAATAAAGTGAAATATGATATTTGTGGAAAGATTGTTGTGGCCATAAATTCTGTTGAAGCTGAATGCTTGAAAGACTTAAAAGCTAATGGAGAAAAGAATGGATTAAAAGGATTGGCTTTACTTAGTACTGAAGAATTTCAAAAGATTGAACCTAATGTTGAAGGGTTAAAAGCACTTTGGGTTCCTGAATCAGGTATTATTGACTATAAAGGAATAACGAACAAACTTGCTGAGCAAGTAATTGTTATAAACCCAAATAGTAAAGTGTTAACTTCATGTGAGGTGTTTGATTATAATGCCAATACGATACAAACCTCAAAAGGAGAATTTAAGGTTAATCACATCATTTTTTGTGGGGGCTTGTTTGCTGATAGGTTAGCCAAAAAAGATAAAGTGAAGTTGGATATGCAAATTGTAGGTTTCAGAGGAGATTATTACGAATTGACTGAGCGTGCAAAATCAAAGGTTAATCATTTAGTTTATCCTGTTCCTAATACTGATTTTCCATTTTTGGGAGTGCATTTTACACGAATGACGAATGGCGATATTGAGTGTGGTCCAAATGCTGTTTTTACATTTAAAAGGGAGGGGTATAATATGATGGATTTTAGCTTGAGAGATACTCTACAAGCCCTTGGTTTTTCTGGTACTTGGCGATTGTTCATAAATCATTGGAAATTTGGTATCAATGAATACAAAAGGGCGTTCTCAAAATATTTATTTTTGAAGGAACTAAACAAGATGATGCCAAGTCTTAAAATGGAGGATATTGTTGAGGGTAGAAGTGGAGTAAGAGCTATGGCTTTGGGTATTGATGGTGAGGTTATTGATGATTTTAAGATAGTGAAAAGTAAAAAAAATATACATGTGTTAAATGCACCTTCCCCTGCTGCAACTGCATGTTTTGCAATTGGAAACCAAATAATGGAAGAAGCAAAAACACATTTTAAGCTATAATTTATGATTAAGTTTTTAGGCCTGTTATCAAAAAAGAAAAAAGTAAATCCAGAATTGACAGCATCAATTTATGTAGCTTTATTGCAAAATGTAATTGCTGAAGGGTTTGTTGAAATCAAAGATTTTATTAATAACAACAATAACCTTGAAGAAAATCCTAACTTAAAGGAAAATGCGATTGAATGGTTTTCAAATGTTGTTTTTCTAGGAAATCTGCAGAATTTAGATGTGCATTTTGAAGAGCATCAAGCAACACAATTACGTGCTTTGATTTTGGATGAAATCTATAAAGATTTAGAAGTCAATGCTCAGCATTTAGCAATTGAGCGTTTCTTAGATTATGAAAATTATTTTAAAGAATTAATGGTAAAGCATGAATATCCGCTTAATGCAATGGCGCATGCAATTTTTGACAAGTATAATATTAATGATTTTCAAGGAGATTTATTTAAAAAGAAAAACAAGCCAAACCCTGTGTTTTTTAATGAGTTAAAAAATCTTTTAAGTCACTTTAATTGGAATTGGGAAGACTATCTTGAAAAGAATAAATTAAATTTTTAGCATAAAGAAAGGCGAACATTTGTTCGCCTTTCTTATTATATGTTCTTAAATTTATATGCCTGTATAGTTGCTTGGTGATATAGCTTTTAATTCTGTTTTTATAATATCATTTACATCTAAAGTGTCAATAAAAGATGCAATGTTTTTTGCATTAATAACTGAATTTGTTCTCGTTAATTCTTTCAATGCTTCATAAGGGTTTGGATACCCTTCTCTTCTTAAAATTGTTTGAATTGCTTCCGCAACAACTACCCAGTTTTTTTCTAAATCAGCAGATATTTTAGCCTCATTGATAAGTAATTTATTAATGCCTTTATCTAAAGAGGCAATAGCAATTAGTGTGTGTGCAAATGGAACGCCAATGTTTCTTAAAACTGTGCTGTCAGTTAAATCTCTTTGTAGACGGGAAATAGGAAGCTTACTAGATAAAAAAGTAAAAATTGCATTTGCCATTCCTAAGTTCCCTTCAGCATTTTCAAAATCAATAGGGTTTACTTTATGTGGCATTGCTGATGAACCAACTTCCCCTTTTTTAATTTTCTGCTTGAAATAATCCATACTTACATACGTCCAAATATCTCTTGAAAAATCAACTAAAATATTGTTGATTCTACTGATATTGTCCATTAGTGCAGCTAAATTATCATAATGCTCAATTTGAGTTGTAGTTTGTTGCCTTTCTAAATCTAGAGCTTCTTTTGTAAAGTTATTTGCAAAACTTACCCAATCAATTTCAGGAAATGCTACATGATGTGCATTAAAATTTCCTGTAGCACCACCAAATTTTGCGCTAAAAGGAATCGTGTTTAACAACTCTAATTGCTTTTCAATTCTTTCAACAAAAACTTTAATTTCTTTACCCATTCTTGTTGGAGAAGCAGCTTGTCCGTGAGTTCTAGCCAATAAAGGAATTTCATTCCATTGTTCAACTCTTGATTTTAACAATTCAACTACTTCGTTTAATTTTGGGAGATAAATTTTCTCTACTGCTTCTTTTATTGAGTAGGGAACTGCAGTGTTATTTATATCCTGTGATGTTAATCCAAAATGGATAAACTCTTTAAATTCTTGTAATCCTAATTTATCAAATTCATCTTTAATAAAGTACTCTACTGCCTTTACATCGTGATTGGTGATACTTTCAATATCCTTAATTCTTTCAGCATCTTTTTCTGAAAATTCAGAATATAATTTTTTTAATTCTGAGAATTTATCAGTAGGAAAATGATTGAGTTGCAAAATTGAGCTGCCACATAAAGCAATAAAATACTCAATCTCAACTTGAACTCTGAATTTAATTAAAGCTGACTCAGAAAAATATTCTTGTAATGAAGATGTTTTGCTGATGTATCTACCGTCTATTGGTGTTACTGCATTTAAAGGAGTTAGGTTCATTTTCTATCTTATTATTTAGGCTGCAAATTTAATCAATTTAAAATAAGATGACTCTTATTAATTTATTTGCTTTTTACTACTTTTGGAAAATGGAAATACTTATATTGATTGGTATTGGAATTTTATTGCTTTTAGGAATTATTGGATGTTTTGTTCCGATAATTCCAGGACCTCCAATTTCATATGGTGGATTATTAGTGTTTCATTTTTTTAGTTCTTATGCCATTGAAGAAAATATCTTATGGTTGATGGCTTTTGTAGTTTTTGCTGTTACAATTTTTGATATATGGGTGCAGATTTATGGAGTGAAAAAATTTGGAGGTACAAAAAAGGCTGTTAATGGTTCTATTATTGGTTTAATTATTGGGATTTTCTTTTTTCCTCCTTTCGGAATAGTTATCGGTCCGTTTCTTGGTGCTTTTATTGGAGCTAGAATGGAAGAAAATTCGGATGGAAATAAAGCTATAAAAATTGCACTAGGTGCTCTTGCAGGTTTTTTTGCAGGAACAATGTTGAAACTTTCTGTTAGTGTGTATATTAGTTATATTATATTTCAAGCAATTCCTTCTTTATGGTAAAGTATAAAGTTTCGGCTGTTTCTTATTTAAATACGGTTCCTTTTATCCATGGATTAAAGCAAAGTGAGTTGATACACAATATTGATTTGCAATTGGATTATCCTTCTATTTGTGCGGATAAACTCATTAATGGAACTGTGGATTTGGCTTTAGTGCCAGTGGCTGTTATTCCAAAATTAAAAGATTCATATACTATTTCGGACTATTGTATAGGTGCGGTTGGTGCTGTGGATACCGTTTGTTTGTATTCGGATGTACCTATTACTGAGATTGAAAGCATTGGGTTGGATTATCAATCGCGTACTTCTGTAGCTTTGCTTAAAGTTTTACTGAAAGAATATTGGCTTTTGAAGCCTGAACTTAAAAAAGTGGATATTGGTTTTGAGGATAGTATAAAAGGCAATCAGGCTGCTTTGGTAATTGGAGACAGGGCCTTTGCTCTGAATACTAAGTATGCCTATATTTATGATTTATCAGCTATTTGGCAAGAAATGACAGGTTTGCCCTTTGTATTTGCCGCTTGGGTAGCGAATAAAAAATTACCTCAGGATTTTATTGTTGATTTTAACAAAGCCCTTAAAAATGGATTAAGTGATATTGATGCTGCATTAAATTTAAAAGGGAATAATTATCCCTCTTGCGAAAAACCTGAAGATTATTTGAATAATAAAATTTCTTATAACTTAGATTCTGAAATGAGAAAAGGAATGGAGCTTTTTTTGAGGAAGGTTACGAATCAGATTATATAAAAAAACTCCTACCAAATTGGCAGGGGTTTTTTGTGTTTATAGTAAAATTATTTTCTTTTCTTCAATTGTTGTTCTTGTTTTTTCTGCATGTCTTCTAACTTCTTTTGGAACTTAGATTTTGGTTTAGCAGGTTTCTTTTTATTTGCTTCCAATTGTGCCAATATTGCATCTTCATCAATAAAGCGTTTCATGAAGTATTGTTGAGTAAAGGTGAACATATTCGCTAAAAAGTAGTAGTACGAAAGTCCTGCAGCATAATTATTAAAGAACCCAAGGAACATGATTGGCATAAGGTACATCATCCATTTCATTTGTGCCATTTGCCCAGTTGCCATTGAAGAGTTCATTCTTGTGTACAATAAAGTAGAAATCGTCATTAAAAGCGTAAATAAACTAATATGATCTCCATAAAAAGGAATTTCAAATCCTAGGTTATAAATAGAATCATAAGAGGATAAATCATCTGCCCAAAGGAAACTTTCTTGCCTTAACTCAATAGAGGCAGGGAAGAAACGGAACATGGCAATAAGTATCGGAAATTGAAAGAGCATTGGCAAGCATCCTCCCATTGGGTTTACACCTGCTTTTCGGTAAAGAGCCATGGTCTCTTGCTGAGTTTTCATTTGATCTTTCCCTTTATTTTTCTCAGTTATTTTATCAATTTCAGGTTTTAATACTTTCATTTTTGCTTGTGATAAAAATGCTTTGTAAGTAAAAGGAGAAAGTCCTAACTTGATAATTAGTGTAAGTAATAGAATTATGATTCCATAAGAAGAAAAGTACTTACTTAAGAAATCAAAGAGATTGATAATGATGTACTGGTTTACCCAGCCAAATATTCCCCAACCCAAAGGGACTAATTCTTCAAACCCTGAATTATAGGATTCTAATGTTTTATAATGGTTTGGTCCAAAATAAAACTGGAAACTTAATTGTTCATCTCGTTTATGACTGTACGGTAATTCAAATTTAGCTGCTAAATCTTTTATAAATTTTGATCCTTCACTTTTAGTAGAAGTTAAGTAAGTTGGTTTTTCAAATCCATCTTTTGCTATAAATATTGCACTAAAGAACTGTTGTTTGAAAGCAACCCAGTTTAAACGGGCATTTATTTTATCATCATCAGTTGATGTGAAACTTAAGTAATCAACCTCATTATCTGAGCTGTATTGATATTGCAATCCAGTGTACATGTCCTGATTGGTTTTGCTTTTCTCAGTTTGTGGCGTTTTCATTTGCCATTCCAAGTTCATGTAATTTACTCCTGATGGAATGATACTTTCCATTCCTACAAAATTGATATCAAAATCAATAAGGTAATCGTCAGTTAGCGTGTATAAGTACTCTACATAATGGCTATCATCCGCCTTTAGTTTCATGCTTAAAGTATTGTTCCTTTGTTCGGAAACAAAATACAAGTCGGCAGTATTTATGTTGTGCCCAGTTGTAAATTGCAGGTTGAAACGAGAGCTATCTGCATCAAACAAATCAAGTGCTAGAGAATCAAAAGTTTGGTATTCTTTTAAAATTACGGATGTAATTCTACCCCCTTTATTTGCAACTGTAATTTTTAATTTATCATTTTCAATTATCTGAAACTCATCTTCTCCTATTGCGGCTGCAGCAAAAATTCCGTAAGTTGCTTTTAACTCTTCACTTACAATAGAATCATTAAGTGTTGGGATGATTGGTGCATTAATTACTGTTTCAGCTATTTGAGTTTCACTAATTACAGCCTCAGTTGGGGTTGTAGTTAGCGCTTTTTCTTGTGGAACTTCAGGAAAAAAGAAAGTATTAAATACTATCAAGATGATAGCCATTAATACAAAACCAATTAGTGAATTTTTATCGTATTGTTTCATTGTTAAACTAAATTATTTGTTGTTGATGCATGACTCAATAAATCCACAGAATAGTGGGTGAGGATTTGCTACTGTACTTTTAAATTCTGGATGAAATTGAACTCCTACAAACCAAGGGTGATTAGGGATTTCTACAATTTCTACTAAATTATTATTTGGGTTGATTCCTGTTGCAACTAGTCCTGCATTTTCTAATTCTTTTTTATAGTTGTTATTGAACTCAAATCTATGCCTATGTCTTTCACTTATCTCAGTGTTTTGGTAAGCATTATAAGCATTGGAACCTTTAGTAAGTTGGCAATCATAAGCACCTAATCTCATAGTCCCACCTTTTTCAATTATTTCTTTTTGTTCAGCCATTAAGTTAATGACTGGAGCACTTGTATCAGGATTCATCTCAGTTGAATTCGCATCTTTCAATCCAAGTACATTTCTAGAGTATTCAATCACTGCCGATTGCATTCCAAGACAAATCCCAAAAAATGGAATGTTGTTTTCTCTTAAGTGTTTAATTGTTGCAATTTTCCCTTCCATTCCTCTATCACCAAAACCAGGAGCAACTAGAACTCCTTTTAGTCCTGCTAATTTTTCAGCAGCATTAGTGTTATTGATTTCTTCAGCATGTATCCAATTTACTTTTACTTTGCAACTGTTTTTAGCTCCTGCATGTATAATTGCTTCAGATATTGATTTGTAAGCATCTTGCAATTCAACATATTTACCCACCAAACCAATTGTAATCTCTTGTTTAGGGTTTTGAAAATTTGTTAAAAATTCATTCCATTTTTCAAGTTTTACTTCTGTATTGTCTTCAAGTCCTAATTTCTTTAAAACAATTTTATCAAGTCCTTCTTTTTGCATTAAAAGGGGAACTTCATAAATAGTAGAAGCATCCATTGATTCAATAACAGCATCTCTTTCAACATTACAGAATCTTGCTACTTTTCTTTTTATATCAGAGCCAAGGTGATGTTCAGTTCTGCAAACTAAAATATCTGGCTGAATCCCTGCTTCTAATAATGTTTTTACTGAATGTTGAGTTGGTTTTGTTTTTAACTCTCCAGCAGCTGCTAAATAAGGTACCAATGTTAAATGAATAAAAAGCGCACTATCTTCTAGCTCCCATTTAAGTTGACGAACTGCCTCAATATATGGTAATGCTTCAATATCACCAACTGTTCCCCCTATCTCAGTTATTACAAAATCAAATTGTCCTGTTTCCCCTAATAATTGAATTCTTCTTTTTATCTCATCAGTTATATGAGGGATAATTTGCACTGTTTTTCCAAGATAATCACCTTTTCGTTCTTTTTGTATAACTGTTTGGTAAATCCTACCTGTAGTTACATTGTTTGCTTGTGAAGTGCTATGGTTCAAAAATCTTTCATAATGGCCTAAATCCAAATCCGTTTCTGCCCCATCATCAGTAACATAACATTCGCCATGTTCATAAGGGTTCATTGTTCCAGGATCTACATTGATATAAGGATCTAATTTTTGAATGGTTACAGAATATCCTCTTGAAGTTAGTAGTTTACCTAAGGATGCTGAAATTATCCCTTTTCCTAATGAAGATGTAACACCACCTGTAACGAAAATATATTTTGTTGGAAATTTACCCACAGTTTACAATAGTTTTGGTTTGTGCAAAAATACTATTTGTGAGCGATTATTCTTAACTTAAAAAAAGTTTTATTAAAAGTTTTTAAACGAATGTAAATACCTTAGAATGTGATGCTTGCTCCAAAGCTTGGCATTATTGGAAGCTGATTAACTCTTTCATATTTAACTCGGTTAAAGTAGAATATGTTTTCTCTGTTATATGCATTGGTTACTGATGCCGTCATATCAATGTTTACTTTTTTGTTTACTTTAATGCTTTTTGAAACTGAAGCATCCAATCTGTGGTAGTAAGGTAAGCGACCTTCATTTAGCTCTGCATACTCAATTCCCAAATCTCCATTTGCAGTAGTATAGTCTGTATTTATACCATCAGAAAAAGTTAAGTTTTCGTAAAATCCTTGAGTTTGTGTGAATGGAAATCCTGAACCTAAATTCCATCTAATATCTGCTTTCCAGCTTTCATTTTTTCCAAATTTATAAGAGGTTACAAAATTCATATTATGTCTTCTATCAAAGTGAGGGTTGTATTCTCTTTCCCCATCATTTCGTGTTATCAATCCTAAAGAATAAACTGCCCAGATGTAAAGTTTTTTCCCTTTATATTTTACAAGAGCATCAACTCCTTTAGCAATCCCGCTTTCAACAATAAACTGAGGATCATCATCAGAAGTCATATTTCTATTGATATTTATTAACTGATAAAAATCTTTAACATATCCTTCTAATTGAAAGTCAATCTTATTGCTAATGTCATATTCAATTCCAGTGATTAAATGTTGAGCTTTTTGTAATTTCTGATCGTAATCTCCATCTAAATCAACATCAGTTGAAATTATTCCTGTGAATAAATTCACAACATCTCTATCTGAAATTGTGCTTTGCAAATTCTGAGAGTACTGTCCAGCTGAAAGCTTAAATCTCATTCTGTCAGATGCAATATATTTCATTCCTAATCTAGGCTCTGGAGACGCTCCAATGTTTCCGTAATATTGCAATCTAAACCCTGGCTCAACTATCCATCTTGTTGAGTTGAATTGGTAGTTAAGGTATGCTGAAAAATCACTAGTATTTACTGGAATTCCTACTTTTGAATTTACTGAATTGTATGTCGTGTAATCTGTTTGAAAACCATGCACATCAAAACCATATTTCACTTTTCCTTTAGGTTGAAAGTAGGTGAAATTCATACCCATATTGTAGCCGTTTATTTCACTTGACCTTTCTCTAATTGTTCCGTTACTCTCAAACTCTTTTAGTATAGTATTGTATGATGACCATGCAAAATTACCTTCAATAAGAACTGGCGAGCCTCCAGGAATTAAAATGAATTCAGAACCGATTCCTTTTGAGTTCCAATTTAGTTCAGAAATTCCTTCATAGTTTACTTTGTCCGCAAAATTAAATCCAAACACATTAAGTTTTGATCCGTTTTTTCCTTTTGTAGAAACTTTTCCGTATAAATCAGTATAAGAATAAGGTAGTCCTTTTTCATCAAAATAAAGTGTTGGGTATTTGTAAAAAAGCTCAGAACTTTTATCAAGATAAGAAGTTTTCCCAGAGAAAATAAAAGAAGTATTCCCTTTACTACCTAGTGGACCTTCAACAAAAAGTTTAGACCCAAAGGTGTTTGCAGAAAGTTTTCCTCCAATATTTTTCTTGTTTCCATCAATAGTTTTGATATCCATAATTGAAGAAACTCTCCCACCATATTCTGCACTAAAACCTCCAGTGTAAACATCAGTGTTTTTAATTAT
>ENA-ORDA01002229-ORDA01002229.1-marine-metagenome-genome-assembly--contig:-NODE-2229-length-15042-cov-3.698229_pt1 | contig 15042 bp, 10 predicted proteins | sample MGYA00237778_ERZ508506 | MGnify/ENA primary metagenome ERZ508506 (study PRJEB26177, sample SAMN06267891) | marine metagenome | isolation source: Monterey Bay, California, USA | place: Pacific...
ATCCATCACCGGTGCTGAATCCACAAAAACTCGGCCGTCAATTTCCCCAATTTCCTCACGAAGATGGAACATCAATTGAGTTAGTTTCTCTTTTATAACGGTATGATAATCTTGGCCATATGCATAGGTGGAAATTTTAGGAGCCTCAGGATCACTCTGTTTTTCTTCGGTATGATAATTTAGCAATAGAGAAACAACGCTTTTTGCTCCTGGTACTAATACTGTTGGATCAAGTCGTTTGTCAAAATGGTTTTCCATATAAGACATTTTCCCATGTCTCCCTTCTTGAAGCCATTGTTCTAATTTAGGAGCCTCTTCTTGAAGAAAACCTGCCTTTGCAATTCCACAAGAAAGAAATCCTAAGCCCTTGGCTTTTTCTTTTATTATTTTAGAATATTTTGCTTTTTGATCAAGCATTAAATAAGAAGCTATTAAAACAGTCCGCCTTGATTTCCTTTAATTCGACCCAAATGTTTGTAGGCTAATTCCGTGACTTCTCGCCCTCTAGGCGTTCGAACAATAAAGCCTTGTTGTATTAAAAAAGGCTCGTATACTTCTTCTATGGTTTCTCCGTTTTCGGAAACGGCTGTTGCTAAAGTGGTAATCCCTACAGGCCCTCCTTTAAACTTGTCAATAAGAGTGGTTAAAATTTTATTGTCCATTTCATCCAAACCATGGGCATCTACCTGTAAAGCTTTTAGGGCAAATTGGGTGATTTTCATGTCGATAGTACCATTCCCTTTAATTTGAGCAAAATCACGAACACGACGCAACAGCGCATTAGAAATTCTCGGTGTTCCTCTACTTCGTCCTGCAATTTCAATCGCCGCTTCTTGATTAATAGGTACATTAAGTATTTCTGAACTCCTCTCTACAATGGTAGAAAGTAATTCTGTAGAATAATATTCCAATCGGTTACTAATTCCAAAACGAGCCCGCATTGGAGCCGTTAAAAGTCCAGAACGGGTTGTGGCTCCCACCAAAGTGAATGGCTCCAAATTAATCTGAACTGTTCGTGCATTAGGTCCAGATTCAATCATGATATCAATCTTATAATCTTCCATTGCAGAATACAAATATTCCTCTACAATAGGACTCAGACGGTGAATCTCATCGATAAATAATATATCTCTAGGCTGAAGGTTAGTTAGTAAACCTGCCAGGTCTCCAGGCTTATCCAATACAGGTCCAGAGGTGAGTTTGATTCCTACTTGTAATTCATTGGCTAAAATATGGGCCAAGGTGGTCTTTCCCAAACCAGGAGGGCCATGAAACAAGGTGTGGTCTAAAGCCTCATCTCGTAGCCTTGCCGCTTCTACAAAAACTTTTAAGTTTTCTAAAATTGCATCTTGACCAGCAAAATCGCCAAAACTTAATGGCCTTAACGCTCGGTCTATGTCTTGCTCCTCTGGAGTAAAATGCTCATTAGTAGGGTCTAGATTTTCATTCATTCTTTCAAAGATACTCCATTCTTACCGAAAAATGAATCTTCCTTTAATCGACCTACTTCTAAAAACATTTTTCTATATCTTAATTAAATAAATGTGAGAAGTGACGTTAAAATAATCTATGTCTTCACATATTTTTAAAAAGGGGGAAAACAAAAGCGCCTTATTCACTGGAGTGAATAAGGCGCTGTTCATTATAAGAAAAATTATTAATGTTGTAATTCCTCTTCATCTTCTTTTAAGGGAATATGTTGTGGGATATAGTCTTCTTCAGAACCCGGCTTTGAGTAGTCATAAGCCCAACGGTGAACATGAGGAATCTCTCCTGGCCAATTACCGTGCATATGTTCTACAGGAGCAGTCCATTCCAAGGTGTTTGATTTCCAAGGGTTCATTTCTGCTTCTTTACCATAGAACATACTGTGAATGAAGTTATACAAGAACACTAACTGCGCTGCACCTGCAACTAGAGCAAACACAGTGATTAGCACATTAATATCAGCTAAATCGTCAAAATAAGGGAAAGCTGTATTAGTGTAGTAACGTCTTGGTAAACCTGCCATTCCAATAAAGTGCATAGGGAAGAAAACACCATAAGCACAAACAGCTGTTACCCAAAAATGAAAATATCCTAAGTTTTTGTTCATCATACGTCCAAACATTTTTGGGAACCAATGATATACACCAGCAAACAAACCATATAAAGCTGAAATACCCATTACCAAGTGGAAGTGTGCCACAACAAAATAAGTATCGTGAACATTAATATCTAATGTACTATCTCCTAAAATAATACCCGTTAAACCTCCGGTGATAAAGGTAGAAACCAAACCAATAGAAAAGAGCATTGCTGGGTTCAATTGAAGGTTCCCTTTCCATAGGGTTGTAATATAATTAAACGCTTTCACTGCCGAGGGAATGGCTATTAATAGGGTTGTGAAAGTAAATACAGATCCTAAGAAAGGATTCATACCTGAAATAAACATATGGTGTCCCCAAACAATAGTAGACAAAAATGCAATTGCTAAAATTGAGGCAACCATTGCTCTGTAGCCAAAAATTGGTTTACGTGCATTTGTTGCTATAATTTCTGAGGTAATTCCTAAGGCGGGTAAGAGTACAATATATACTTCTGGGTGACCTAAGAACCAAAATAAGTGTTCATATAATACAGGAGACCCCCCTTGATAATGCAAGACCTCTCCTTGAATAAAAATATCTGACAGGAAAAAAGAAGTTCCAAAGCTTCTATCCATGATCAAAAGCAAGGCTGCAGACAACAAAACAGGGAAGGATACTACACCAATAATCGCAGTTACAAAGAATGCCCAAATTGTTAAAGGCAGACGAGTCATGCTCATTCCTTTAGTTCTAAGATTGATTACAGTAACTATATAATTTAGAGATCCTAACAATGAAGAAGCTATAAAAATTGCCATTGATACTAGCCATAAGGTCATTCCAGTTCCAGAACCAGGTTGCGCTTGAGGTAAAGCACTTAATGGTGGATAAATTGTCCAACCTGCAGCTGCAGGACCAGCTTCAACAAAAAGTGAAAAAACCATGATTACACTTGACAGAAAGAACAGCCAAAAAGAAATCATATTTAACAAACCTGATGCCATATCACGTGCTCCAATTTGCAATGGAATAAGGAGATTACTAAAAGTACCACTCAAACCTGCCGTCAATACAAAAAAGACCATAATGGTTCCGTGAATAGTAACTAGAGCTAAATAGACATTTGGATCCATAACACCATCTGGTGCCCACTTTCCAAGAAGTACTTCAAAAATTCCAAAAGGTTGTTCTGGCCAAGCCAGTTGTAAACGAAATAAAAGAGACATGGCTATACCAATAATCCCCATGAATAAACCTGTAATCAAATACTGTTTAGAGATCATTTTGTGATCTTGACTAAAAACATATTTAGTTACAAAGGTTTCTTTGTGATGATGCCCGTGATCCTCTTCGTGTACTTGCGCTGCTGCTGTTGACATATCTATAATTTTAAGTTTTAATCTATTGAATAACTTCTGCAAAGGTTTGTTGATCAGCAATCCATTTCGCGTAATCTTTTTCTGATTCTACTATTATTTTCATCTGCATATTGTAATGTGATGCACCACATATCTTATTGCACAATAAAAGATAATCAAATTCGTATGGATCTAAAGCAGTATCGCCACTGGCAACTAACTCTTTACTTTTTTCTAATCTGATTTTGTTAATCTTCTTAACCTTGGCAATCATTTCTGGATTTAATCGCATCTCCTCCGTAGTAGTTTTCGGTGTAAATGCAAATTCAGTAATCATCCCTGGAACACAATTCATTTGAGCTCTAAAGTGAGGCATATAAGCAGAGTGTAATACATCTTGAGAACGCATTTTAAAAATCACCTCTCTGCCTACTGGCAAATGCAATTCTTGAACAATAATATCATCAAAACCATTAGGATCAGTTGCATCAATACCCACTAAATTCTTACCGTCAAAGTCTTGAAGGAAACGTACATTTACATCGCCTAAAACTCCATCTTCTCCTGCATAACGTGCTTTCCAATTAAACTGCTGAGCATATAACTCAACAACCAAAGCCTCGTCATTTTCTTCAACAGTCATGATATCTGTCCAAGTGTAAAGACCATATAATATAAGCCCTGCTAAAGTAATCACAGGAATAATAGTCCATATCATTTCTAATTTATCATTGTCTGCATAGAACAATGCTTTCTTACCTTTCTCACCGCGATATTTGTATGAAAAATAGTGAAGTAACGCCTGAGTAATAGTTTGAACAAAGAAAATCAATGCAAAAGAAATCCACATCAATTGATCGTAATCTCCTCCATGTTCTGAGGCCGCCTCTGGTAATAAAACATCACTGTATGCCCAGAAAGAATATAGCGTTAAAACATAAATGAAAATTAGGAAAGCAAACATTAGCTTTCCATTCAAGTCATTATCCTTGTCATTCGCCACTTGTGTATTCACTTTCTTTTCTTGCGATAGCTCAAAAATCTTTGTGATTTGCCATAGCGCAATAGCGATTAAAACAAGAACAGAAAATATCAATAAAACATTCATTTATCTTTTCGATTAAATTTTTTAATAATGAAAACGCTCACTTTCACCCATATAAGGATCACCTTCAGCCAATAAAGGTGCTTTTGTTAACTCTTTGAATACTACAAATATGAATAGACCCAAGAAGAACAAAAATCCTCCTATTTCAGCAGCGCCAATAAACCACTGGTCTCCAACAGCTGAAGGCATAATCATATTAAATACATCCATATAATGGCCTAAAATAATTACTATACCGGCCATAACAATAAAGTAATTGATTCGTTTGTAATCACTATTCATCAAAATCAAAAGAGGGAAAACAAAATTCATCACTACCATACCAAAGAAGGGTAAATTATAATCTTCAATACGGGTAATAAAATAAGTTACCTCTTCTGGAATATTAGAGTACCAGATCAACATAAATTGTGAAAACCACAGATAGGTCCAAAAGACACTTATCCCAAACATGAATTTTCCTAAATCATGAATATGGGAATCATTCACAAATTCCAAATATCCTTTTGACTTTAGATATATTGTAACTAATGCAATTGTAGTAATTCCAGAAACAAACATACTCGCGAATACATACCATCCGAATAATGTACTGAACCAGTGTGGATCAATAGACATAATCCAATCCCATGACATAATAGATTCTGTTACAATATAGAAAACTAAAAATGCAGCCGAAATTCTAAAATTCTTTTTGTGATTAGAGATGTCTGTAGCTTCGTCTTGAGCAAGTGAAAATTTTCTAGAAAAATAACGGTACAATGACCATCCCGAAAGAAAGAAAATAGCACGTGCCAAGAAAAAAGGAAGGTTTAAAAAACCTGTTTTTCCTGCAATTAGCTTGTCGTGAGCGACTACCTCTGGATCCATCCAAATAAACAAATGGTTAAAATGCATTCCTGATAAAGCGAGGATAACAATGACAATTATTCCGCCTGGAAGAAGATATCCTGTGATTCCCTCCATGACTCGGAACAAGACAGGAGACCAACCCGCTTGCGCAGCTCGTTGAATACCATAGAAGGCTAACACACCAAGTGAAATCATGAAAAAGAAAAAAGCAGCTACATAAAGTGCAGCCCAAGGCTTATTGCTTAATTGATGAAAAAGATGCTCATCATGGCTAGCGTCATGACCTTCATCATGTGTTGCAGCTCCATGATCTTGAGAAGCAAGCTGATGATTCTCTGAAGAAGCATGTGATGTATCTTCAGCATGACTCTCTGTAGAAGTTTCATGTGATTCTCCATGTCCATCACCGTGGCTTGAAGCCACCATAGCTTTTGCTTCCTCAATGGTAGCTGGCGAAGTTAAAAAACCATACGTTAGTCCCAAGAAACCTACAATCATAAAGACAATTGATAAGTTTCTAAGTTTATTTGGAAAGGTATACATCATTCGAATTCCTTAATATTATTTAACAAGCTTACTTCTTAATTCCATTACATGTTGAGCAATTTGCCAACGCTCTTCAGCATTAACTTGACCAGCATGAGATCCCATTGCATTTTTACCATACATCAATACATGATAAATACTCCCTGGGGTAATTTCTCTGTCGGCATAACTCGGAACTCCTAAAAATTTCTCTCTAGTCATTAAAATTCCTTGTCCATCGCCTTTATTTCCATGACAAACTGCACAATAAATACTATATAGTTCTTTACCATTTGCTTGGTTTGCATCAGTGATTTCAATAGTAGAATTCAAATTTGCTTTTGCAGCTTCATATCCTTCATTCGTGTCAGGATAGTCATAAGGCTCCCAACCTCTAGCAATAGAACCCTCAACTGGTATCTGTGCTTCAATACCATTAGCAAATGCATCAGAATCTGCATATGTTTCATAGCCTACTGGCTCATACATATTGGGGAAATACTGGTAATTCGGACGTGAGTTGTCTGAACACGATTGGATTCCTAATACAAGAATCAGTAACGCTAAAAGGCCTTTGTAATTCATCTATTCTGGCTTTTCTATGATTGATACATCTATTGCACCTGACTTCTTCAAAAGTGCCGTAAGCACTTTCTCATTGTCATGAAGTTCAATTTCTATTAAAAATTTATCATCCGTGGTTAAGGGATTTGGATTTTCTGCTTTTTTGAAAGGCCATAATTTACTTCTCATATAAAAAGTAATCACCATTAAATGCGCTGCAAAAAATACCGTTAATTCAAACATAATTGGGACAAATGAAGGCATATTTTCTAAATATGAAAAGCTAGGTTTTCCTCCGATATTTTGTGGCCAATCTTCGATCATGATAAAATTCATCATGGCAACGGCAACACATAAACCTATACAGCCGTATATAAATGCCATAATAGCGATACGCGTGTCTTCAAGACCTAAAGCTTTGTCTAGACCGTGTACTGGAAAAGGGGTATACACCTCTTCTATATGATGCTTATCTGAACGAATAGCTTTGACAGCGCTTAAAAGCACATCGTCATCATCGTAAAGTGCGTGAACTACTTTGTTAGTCATGATTACCGTCTCTTAATTTTTTATACTTCTCTCCAGAAGATTTTAATATTGTTTTAACCTCTGCTTGAGCAATGACAGGGAATGTTCTTGCATACAATAAGAACAACACAAAGAAAAATCCTATTGTACCTATGAATATCCCAATATCAACAAATGTTGGTGAGAACATCGTCCATGAAGATGGAAGATAATCTCTGTGTAATGAAGTTACAATGATAACAAAACGTTCAAACCACATCCCTATGTTTACCACTATCGAAATAATGAAGGAGAACATAATACTTGTTCTTAATTTTTTAAACCACATGAATTGCGGGGAAAACACATTACAAGTCATCATTGCCCAATAAGCCCACCAGTAAGGACCAGTTGCTCTGTTCAAAAAAGCATACTGTTCGTATTCCACTCCAGAATACCATGCAATAAACAATTCTGTAATATATGCGACCCCTACTATTGAACCTGTAATCATGATTACAATGTTCATCAATTCTATATGTTGTACAGTGATATAATTCTCTAGATTCGATACTTTTCGCATGATAATCAAAAGAGTATTCACCATGGCAAATCCAGAGAAAATAGCTCCCGCAACAAAGTATGGAGGGAAAATGGTAGTGTGCCATCCTGGAATTACAGAAGTTGCGAAGTCAAAAGATACAATGGTGTGAACTGAGAGTACTAAGGGAGTAGCCAAACCAGCCAAAACCAATGAAACTTCTTCAAAACGCTGCCAATCTTTAGCACGTCCTGTCCATCCAAAACTTAACAGACTATAAATTTTCTTTTGAAACGGCATTACTGCTCGGTCGCGAATCATTGCAAAATCAGGGAGTAAACCAGTCCACCAGAATACTAAAGAAACTGATAAATAAGTGGAAATTGCAAAAACATCCCATAAAAGAGGGGAATTAAAATTCACCCACAAAGATCCAAAACCGTTTGGAATTGGTAATACCCAGTAAGCTAACCATGGTCGTCCCATGTGAATAATTGGAAATAGTCCCGCCTGAATTACAGAAAATATGGTCATAGCCTCCGCTGAACGGTTAATTGCCATACGCCACTTTTGTCTAAATAATAGCAGTACTGCAGAAATCAAAGTTCCTGCGTGTCCAATTCCTACCCACCATACAAAATTGGTAATATCCCAAGCCCAACCTACGGTCTTGTTTAATCCCCAAGTTCCAATTCCAGTAGATATGGTGTAAATGATACAACCTACTCCCCAAAGAAAAGCTGTAAGTGCTATTCCAAAAACAATCCACCACTGCTTGTTGGCAGTACCTTCAACTGGTGCTGCTACATCCACAGTTACATCATGGTAGGACTTATCTCCAGTGACGAGTGGTTTTCTAATGGGTGCTTCGTAATGCGATGCCATACGGTCTATTTTTCTAAACTAATTATACCTCGTCGGTATTTCTAACTTTAACATGATACATCACATTGGGTTTTGTTCCCACGCTCTCCAACAAGTGGTACATGCGATCATCCTCGTGTAATGCAGCTACTTTACTTTCTTTATCGTTGATATCTCCAAATACCATTGCTCCGGTAGTGCATGCATTGGAACAAGCAGTTTGGAAAGTACCATCTTTAATTTCTTCTCCTTTTAGTTTGGCGTCAAGAATTGTTTTTTGTGTCATTTGAATACACATCGAACATTTTTCCATAACTCCACGTGAACGAACAACTACGTCAGGATTCAATACCATACGACCTAAGTCGTTATTCATATGATAGTCAAATTCATCATTCTTATTGTACAAGAACCAGTTGAAACGACGTACTTTATAAGGACAGTTATTTGCACAATAACGTGTTCCAACACAGCGGTTATAGGCCATGTGGTTCTGACCTTGTCTTCCATGAGAACTAGCAGCAACAGGACATACTGTTTCACAAGGAGCGTGATTACAGTGCTGACACATTACAGGTTGGAACGCGATCTGCGGATTAGCAGAAGCTTGTTCCATTTCACCAAAAGTACTTAGTGAATCTCCAATTCCAGAAATTGCATCTTTAGTTTCATTATCTCCCTCAAAAGTTGTTGCTGACGAATAATAACGGTCAATACGCAACCAGTGCATATCTCGTGATTTACGTACTTCTGCTTTCCCTACAACAGGAACATTGTTTTCTGCATGACAAGCAATGACACAGGCACCACATCCAGTACATGAATTTAAATCGATGGATAGATTGAAATGATGCCCTATGCTTCGATCAAATTCTTGCCATAGATCAACCTCTGGTGAGGTTACATCAAATTCAATATGATTTTTGGATACTTGAGGAATTTTATTCCAATACTTTTTGTCTTTGGTATTGAACACCTCAAGGGTAGTTTCTTTTACAATATCACCACGTCCCATAAGGGTGTTGTGCAATTGAACACATGCAAATTCATGTTCTCCATCAGCAGCTCTAATTTGTACTGCTTGAACTTTTTGAGACCCTTCATACAAAGCATAAGCATTCACTCCCGTTTGCATTTCAGGTTTCAGCCCCATTCGCTCTCCATATCCAAAAGACAACCCAACGGTTCCTTTTGCTTGACCTGGCTGAACGATTACAGGTAATTTTATTGTTTTTTCACCTACAGTTATCGTGGCATAACTTCCATTTAAAGCTCCATTTGCAGTATTGGAGTTTACCAAACCTAATCCGTTGGCATCAGCCATAGAAATAGTTAGGTAGTTATCCCAACTTACACGTGTAATTGGATCTGGAAATTCTTGTAGCCATGGATTATTTGCTTGTTGACCATCTCCCATTCCAGTTTTGGTATATAAAACCAAACTCATTTCTGGGGAAGTAGCTGTTCTTAGCGAAGCAACATTTAATCCTGAAAAATCAGCCGCTTTATTTTGCGCTGAAGTAGTTGAAGAGAAATAACCATCATGTAATGCTTTACTCCATGAGGTTGAACCTAAAACAGATTCGTTCCAATGCGCCTTGATTACTTCGTAATATTTTGTATTCTGACCGCTCAATTTCAATAGTACGTCTTGAAATTGTTGTGTATCAAACAAAGGTCGAATCGTGGGTTGTGCCAGGGCAAAGTGTCCTGCCTTCATTTCATAATCACCCCAAGACTCAAGATAATGTGGTGTAGCCGCAATAAACTTTGACGCAGCAGCAGTTTCGTCTTTCTTGGAAGCAAAAGATAAAGAAAATTCCAAATTCTTGATTGACTCTTCTAGCGCACTACCATTTGCAGTGGTGAATACTGGGTTTACACCAACTGTGATTAATCCTTTAACAGCTCCACTTTGAATATCAGCAAAAGCTTTATGCGCTGCAGCTGAGTTTCCTTGACGAATTAACTTTGGGCTTTCGGGTTGGAATGCATTACTTTTTAATAATGTATTGATAGCTAAAACGATACTTTGAGCCGTTTCATCTTCAATTCCAGTTACAATTACTCCATCTGAACCTGCAGCTTTCAACTTTTTAGTGGCTTTATCAGCTGCTTCTTTTAATGCAGCAGACAAAGTCCTACTTGAAGAAGATCCTGTCAAGCTATCGTAGATGTATGCTAAAATATTTTTTTGTTCTCCTGGTGTACAGGGAACACGATGGTCCGCATTGGCTCCAGATAAAGACATATTGGATTCAAACTGGGCATGCCATAGCATTTCTGCTTTTCCATGATCTTTGTGTGGTACTTTAGCAGTTGCATATCCTTTCGCATAACCACCCCCTTGCCAATCACCAAGAAAATCAGCATCAATAGCTACCAATGCTTTTGCTTTTGAAAAGTCATAATCAGCTAATCCTCTGCTTCCATAGTGGTTTTCGTAGGCATTAAGCGCTTCTTCTGATGAAATTGCATCGTAGGTCACGTGCTTAATGTTAGGATAAGCTTTTACAAAATCATTAATGATTTTGTATGAAGTTGGACTTGCTAATGTTGGAGTCAATAAGATAACTTCTTTATTGGTTGCAGCTAATGCTTTCAACATAGCTCCTGTTTGGAGATAAAAATTATCCCAACTGATCTCCTCACCGTTTGCCTCTGGTCCTTGAAGACGCATAGTATCATAAAGTGATAATACCGAAGCATGAACACGTGCATTTGCCACACCAAGTGTTGGTGCCTCTGGGTTACTCTCAACCTTGATTGGTCTACCTTCTCTTGTTTTGATTAAGATACTTCCAAAATCAAATCCATCAGCAATTGTAGTTGCATAATAATTTGCAATACCGGGTCTTATTTGTTCTGGCTGAACAACATAAGGAACCGATTTGATGACTGGGCCTTCGCAAGCTGCTAGGGTTGCTGCCGCAGTACTAAAACCAACATACTTTAAAAAATCACGCCGTGAAGTACTACTGTCTTCCAACGTCTTTTCATCAGTTAAAAAATCTTCTGGAAGTTTGGAAACAAATTCATTTTCCTCCAACTTCTTAACCTCTTCATTCTCAGGGTTAAGTTGTTCAATGTTTTTCCAGTATGTTTTATTTGATGCCATAAGCCTTTCTTGATCGCCTTTTAATAGTGACATTTACCACATTCTAAGCCACCCATTTGAGCAACTGTTAATTTCTCTACTCCGTATTTCTTGGAAAGGGATTCATGAATTTTAGCGTAATATTCATTACTTTCCACTTTTACATTTGTTTCTCTGTGACAATTAATACACCATCCCATGGTTAATGGAGAGTATTGATACATAATTTCCATTTCCTCTACAGGACCGTGACATTTCTGACATGCAATTTCTCCAACTTCAACATGCTGAGCATGATTGAAATAAACAAAGTCTGGTAAATTATGAATACGCACCCATTTTACTGGCTGTGTCTCTCCAGTATATGCTTGATTGGTTTCATCCCAACCTACTGCAGCATATAGTTTTTTAATTTCTTTGGTATAGAAGTCTTTAGTATATCCATTCTCAAAATCTTCTTCGCCATTGTATTCTGCAATATTTTGATGGCAATTCATACATACATTTAATGATGGAATCCCTGAATGCTTTGATACTCTTGCTGATGAGTGACAGTATTTACATTCAATCTGATTTGCTCCCGCGTGTATCTTGTGTGAGTAATGGATTGGCTGCACAGGCATATACCCCTGGTCAACTCCAACTTGCATAAAAAAGCCGTATACAAAATAAGCACTGCTCAATAATAGTAGGACTACACTAACCATTACTAAGAATTGGTTTTGAACAAAAGCAACCCAGATTGGAGTTCTTTTTGGTTTTGCAGGTGGCGTGATATCAACTCCGCTAGCCGCTGCAATTCGAATCAAAGTCTTTTGAACCAAGAAAAGCATTACGACTAAAACCAAGAAGATTAGCGCTAAGGCAATTAAAATAAGTGTGTTGCTAATTCCAGAATCTCCTGCTGAAGCTGCAACTGGAGTGCCAGCTACTGCTACTGGAGCAGGTGGTGTGTAATCTGTATAGGCAATAATATTGTCAATATCAGTTGTAGATAGCTGAGGGAAAGAGGTCATTACTGAACCATTATATTCTTCGTAAATCGCTACAGCTTGTGCATCACCAGACTTGACCATGGCAGTACTGTTCTTTATCCAACTGTACAACCACTCTTTATCGTATTTGGCAGAGACACCCTTCAAGGCTGGGCCTACTGCTCTTTTATTAAGTTTGTGACACGCAGCACAATTTGCATTAAATAGTTTTTTACCTGCTTGTATCGCAGCATCGTCTTGTGCAAATGCTGAAAAAGAGGTCAAAAGACTTATTAAAAATAACAACGGGAAAATGAAGGATTTGATATCTCTATTGAGATTTATCCTAACTGCAGTTTGTATTGTGTGCTCCAAAATTTCTTTCTAAAATCCACCACAAAAATAAGATATAGCAGCCTTTTTTAACACCTTAGAAAATAAGATTTTTATAATTTATAACCGTTCTAAATAAGGACTTGAGTTTGTTAAATTAAGTTGTTCTAAAAATAAATTTTTGTTTTTTTGCAGTATGAAAAAAGTAGCTTGTAAATCCCTTTATTTATTGTTTTTCTTAGGAATTAATTTTTTTTCTCACGCTCAAGAGGGTGATATAAACATTAAACAAGATCCTAAAATAGACAGTTTATTAAACAAAAAAATAGAATTAGATCGAGAACGCTATTCAAAAGAATATTACACACTTCAATTGTATTACGGAACCCTTGAAAAAGCAAACGAAATCTTAGATGTTTCTAGAGAAAAATTTCCAAATATTACAGCAGAATTAAGTTTTGAAACCCCAAATTACAAAGTGCATGCGGGGCGATTCAAAGATAAGATCAAAGGCCTAAAGACACTTGACACACTAAAGCCAATCTTCCCTTCTGCATTTCTATTGGTAAAGAAAAAACCTTAAAGAGATTTTTTAACCGCTATTTCTTGGAAACCTTCAATGACATCATCCACTTTAATGTCGTTGTAATTTTTGATCTGTAGTCCACAATCATATCCTTTTGCAACTTCTTTTGCATCATCCTTAAATCGCTTTAACGAGATAAGAGAACCAGTGTGTATGACAACACCTTCTCTAATGATACGAATTCCAGAGTTTCTCAAGATTTTTCCTGTAGTTACCATACATCCTGCAATAGTACCAATTTTAGAAATCTTAAAGGTTTCACGAATTTGTGCAGTTCCTGTGATTTCCTCACGCATTTCAGGTGAAAGCATCCCTTCCATTGCATCTTTGATATCATTAATCGCATCGTAAATAATGGAGTAAGATCTGATATCAATTTCTTCTTTATCTGCAATCATACGAGCATTCCCCATAGGACGAACATTAAATCCAATTACAATAGCATCTGATGCAGAAGCTAAAAGAACATCTGACTCAGTGATTGCCCCAACACCTTTATGTATGATGTTGATCTCAATTTCACCAGTCGATAATTTCTGCAATGAATCCGTCAATGCTTCAACTGAACCATCAACATCTCCCTTAAGAATAATATTTAATTCCTTAAAGTCACCCAAAGCAATCCTTCTTCCAATTTCATCTAGCGTAATATGACGTTGAGTACGAACACTTTGCTCACGAATTAATTGGGTTCTTTTTGAAGCGATTTGTTTTGCTTCTTTTTCATCTTCTAAAATCACGAAATTATCTCCTGCTTGGGGAGCTCCGTCAAGACCTAGAATTGAAACCGGTGTTGCTGGAGGTGCTTCGTTTAGATTTACACCACGTTCATTGACAATGGCTTTTACTTTTCCACTGTGCTTCCCCGCAAGCATATAATCTCCCATTTTCAAGGTTCCATTTTGAACTAAAACAGTAGACACATACCCACGTCCTTTGTCCAAAAAGGCCTCTACCACAGTTCCGCGAGACTTTCTAGTTGGATTGGCTTTTAATTCGAGAAGCTCTGCTTCTAATAAAACTTTTTCTAGAAGCTCATTTACTCCAATTCCTTTCAAGGCAGAAACATCTTGAGACTGGATTTTACCACCCCATTCTTCTACCATTAAGTTCATCCCTGCAAGGGCTTCCTTAATTTTATCTGGATTGGCATCTTGTTTATCAATTTTATTTATTGCAAATATAATTGGAACACCAGCTGCTTGGGCATGACTAATTGCTTCCTTTGTTTGCGGCATAATATCATCATCTGCTGCAACAACAATGATGGCGATGTCAGTCACTTGTGCTCCACGAGCACGCATGGCGGTAAAGGCTTCGTGTCCAGGTGTATCTAAAAAAGTGATTTTTTGTCCACTTTCTAAGGTCACTCCATAAGCACCAATGTGCTGAGTAATTCCTCCAGACTCTCCTGCAATTACATTCTCTTTTCTAATGTAATCAAGCAAAGATGTTTTTCCGTGATCTACATGCCCCATTACAGTTACTATGGGCGCACGATGCATCAAATCTTCTTCCGAATCTACTTCATCTACAATATTTTCTTCTAAGTCTGCTTTTTCAAAAGAAACCTCATAACCAAATTCATCTGAATCAGAGAGGTACATATAATCATTATCTTTGTGTAAATTTATAAAATAGGAGCTAGGATGGGAAGAGTTTTT
>ENA-ORDA01002230-ORDA01002230.1-marine-metagenome-genome-assembly--contig:-NODE-2230-length-15038-cov-3.676359_pt1 | contig 15038 bp, 9 predicted proteins | sample MGYA00237778_ERZ508506 | MGnify/ENA primary metagenome ERZ508506 (study PRJEB26177, sample SAMN06267891) | marine metagenome | isolation source: Monterey Bay, California, USA | place: Pacific...
GCGAGTCTTGTTGATGGGCCCTCGACGATTTTTCGAGAGTGTGACTTGATCGTAAAGGTCAAAGAACCTCAGCCCGACGAGTGCCGTCAGTTGCGACGGGGACAGATTTTGTTTACCTATTTACACCTTGCGGCTGATCGACTTCAAACAGATCTATTGCTCGAAAGCGGTGCGACCTGCATTGCCTATGAGACGGTGGAAGGGACGAGTGGCGGACTCCCACTCTTGGCACCGATGTCAGAGATCGCCGGTCGCCTTGCTGCGCAGGCAGGCGGCGACTTTTTAAAGAAGTCCAGTGGTGGACGTGGCGTGTTGCTTGGTGGTGTGCCGGGTGTGGCACCCGCCAAGGTCGTTGTCATCGGGGGAGGTGTCGTTGGGACAAATGCTGCGCGTGTGGCACAAGGTATGGGCGCACGGGTTGTTGTGCTCGATCGGTCTTTGGATCGACTTCGCTACCTGGATGATATTTTCATGGGCCGTGTCGAGACTGTCTGGTCAAGTGCTGCTGCGCTCGAAGAGCAGGTTCTGGATGCGGATCTCATTATCGGCGCGGTGCTTATTCCGGGCGCCGCAGCGCCAAAGTTAGTGGGCCTAGATCTTGTTCGTAAACTGCAAAAAGGCAGTGTTATGGTCGACGTTGCGATTGACCAAGGGGGGTGTTTTGAGACGTCACGAGCCACCTCCTACGAAGACCCTACTTACGAGATAGAGGGTGTGGTGCACTACTGTGTGGCGAACATGCCCGGCGGCGTTGCACGCACGGCCACGTTGGCCCTGACGAATGCCACGCTTCCCTACGTGATGCGCCTTGCTGATCGTGGCCTCGATGCGCTGAGGTCTGATCCTTGTTTCGCGCTAGGACTGAACGTGCACGAAGGTTTGTTGACGCATCAAGGTGTCGGGGAAGCGTTCAACTTTGATACCGTCTCACCGGAAGATGCACTGAAAGTCTGAGCACATTCGTTATAGTGCGATCACCGCCGTCAGTCAGCCCATTATGAACTGTGCATCACTCAAAAAAGCGTCAGCGCTGTCACCGCATTTAGCGGGGGAGATGCGTTCAAACCACGCCGGTGAAACGGGTGCGGTTTGGATTTATAAGGGTATTTTGGCGCTTTCTTTTGACGCGGAGATTCGGTCTTTTGCTGAGCATCATTTGGCGACCGAGCAGGAGCACCTCGCGTTTTTTGAGGGCTGGTTGTCCTCGGGCCACAAGAGCCTTCTTTTGCCGTTGTGGCGTTTATCGGGTTTCATTCTCGGTGCGGTGTCTGCCCTGGGAGGAAGGCGCTGGGTCTATGCCTCAATCGAAGCGGTTGAAACCTTTGTTGTGCAGCACTACGAGTCCCAGTACTCGGCGCTCGATGAGTATGGCGATGCTGTTTTGTCCTCTGCAATTCGTCAATTTTGCTCGGATGAGGCGTCTCATCGAGATGAAGCCGGGTCTGAAGCGTCACAACGCTCTGCGCTACTGAGCGCCTGGTGCTCGCTAGTCAGCGTTGGGTCTGAGCAGGCGGTCAAGGTCGCTCGAAAACTTTAATCCTTACGACATGCATTGCTGCTAAGACTCCGATCTCGACGGACAGGCAGCGGTGTTTCGTTTTATGATAGCCGCCTTAGTTTGTTGTTCTTGATCCGCTGTGATTCTGAGAACGACGCTGCAGAAGGATGGAACATGAGTGCCGAGTTAGTCAGAGCGCGCATCGATGAAGGCCCCGTGGCACCGCTCATGTGGTTGGTGATTTTACTCGGTTTTCTCTTGAACCTGGCTGATGGTATCGATGTCGTCGCGATGTCAGTGACGGCGCCAAGTGTGGCGAAGGCGTGGGGTCTTGAACGGTCGATGCTTGGACCACTGTTTAGTTCGGCGCTCTTTGGCATGGCAATTGGCGCGGCGGGTCTTGCGCCCCTTTCTGATCGTTTAGGTCGGCGCTTGCTGCTTGTCTCAGCGATGTTTTTGGTTGGCCTGAGTATGATCGCTGTCCGTTGGATTGCGCACACCGAGTCAGTCGCTGTGTTTGCGTTGCTGCGGTTTGTGTCAGGCCTTGGCATCGGCGTTATTTTCGGTTGCACGCCGGCGCTCGCCTCAGAATTTATGCCCCTAAGATTTAAAAGCCTTGCGGTATCGCTCGTGGTGATGGGCTACCCGGTTGGCGCTATCTTGGCAGGCCCCATGGCTAACGCACTTATTCCGCAGTTAGGTTGGACGGCAGTATTTACCGCAGGCGGCCTGATAACACTGACATTTGCAGGGATGACCTGGGCTCTTTTACCCGAGTCCCCTGAGTTTCTTGCGAGTCAGAGAGGGCAGAGACCGGAGCGTGAAAACGAGGTCAATCGACTTCTTTTGCGAATGAATCGGAGGGGTGTAGAGGGTCTCCCAAGCCGGGTCTACGCACCTAATACGATTCCTGTCGCACAAATCTTAACACCGGAGCGCCGATTAAAAACCTTAGCGCTCTGGGGCGTCTACTTCATGGGCTTTCTCGCCATGTACTTTATGCTGTCCTGGATTCCCACTCTGTTTGTTGATTCGGGCTACACCCGACTACAGGGCATTGACGCGCTCACGGCTTTTAATCTCGGCGCGATTCCGGGTATTTTGGTGCTTGCCGCACTGACTACCCGATTACCCTTGGTGCCGCTGTTATCACTTTTTTTTCTGGGAGCTGGAGGCGTTCTCGCCTTTGTTGGTCTGAGCGAGCCTAGGGAACTCGATGTGTTGATGCGTTTGATGTTTGCTGGGGGTTTCGTTTTGCACGGCGGTTTTACCTGTCTTTACGCACTTGCGACGCACGTTTATCCGAGCGATATTCGCGCTGCGGGCGTGGGCTGGGCCGCAGGGCTCGGTCGCACTGGCGCCATCGCCTCACCGTTACTTGCGGCCGCGTTACTCTCCGCAGGCTGGGGTATGTACGCCTTGTTTTCGCTCTTCGCCATACCACTCGCGCTGGGTGGTTTGTTGCTCTGGGTGTTCGTCCAAGATGACTGACAAATGCGGATGGTTTCCTCGTGTAGCGCACGGTGACGATCGGACTGCCCTTATCGACGGGGATCAAATACTGAGTTATTCGGCCCTTAGCGCGCGCGTTAACCGTGTTGTTGGAGGCCTCCTCAATGGCGCTGAGTCGCTCCACGAGGAACGGGTTGGATTCCTTTACCCAGCAAGTTTTGATTACGCCGCGTTGATTATTGGGGTCGTGGCGGCCGGGGGGATCGCCGTACCGTTGAGTGTTCACGCGACCACAGATGAACTGGCACATTGTTTGTCTGTTACCGGTGTGAAGCGCCTTGTATTGCCTGAGACCCTGCGATCTGAAGCGTTCAATGATGTTTGCGCTGGCCTCTCGGTTACGCAACTTACGATTGATGCACTCCCAAGCGCGGTTGCGCCCGACGCTTGGCCCATTAGGTCAGAGCAGGGCGCGCTTATCGTCTTCACCAGCGGTACGACCGGAAAGCCCAAAGGCGTTGTCCACACGGTCGCCAGTGTCTCTGCCATGGTGACCTCACTCATCGAGGCCTGGGGTTGGCTTGAGGACGATGCCATCCCCCTTTTTCTGCCGCTTCATCATGTGCACGGCATCGTCAATATTCTGCTATGTGCGTTGTGGAGAGGCGCGACTGTGCACCTCTATGCACGATTTGATCCAGAGCGCGTATCTCAAGCGGTGGCTGAAGATCGCTTTTCGGTCTTCATGGCGGTTCCAACAATCTACGTGAAGCTCATCGCCTATTTAAAGACATTGTCAGACAGCGAGTGCGATCGAATTACCGAGGGGTTTGCAAATATGCGCCTAACGGTATCGGGGTCGGCGGCGTGCCCAGTCTCGTTGTTTGAGGCGTGGGAAGGGCTGACATCACAGCGGTTTTTAGAGCGCTACGGAATGACAGAGTTGGGTATGGCGCTGTCCAACCCATACATGGGCGAGCGGCGGCCAGGGCATGTGGGGCAGCCTTTGCCCGCGGTGGTGGTTAAGCGTGTCGATGAGTCCGGCACTGAGGTGGTGGATCCGGCCACCCCAGGGGAGCTTGCGGTAAGGAGTCCGACTGTTTTCCGAGAGTATTGGGGAGATCCAGAGGCCACGCGAGCCGCGTTTTCTGACGGCTGGTTCTTGACCGGCGACATTGCAGTACGTGAAGACGGTGCATACCGCATCCTCGGGCGTGCCTCGATCGACATTATCAAGTCGGGGGGGTATAAGTTGTCTGCTTTAGAAATCGAAGCGACCTTGCTCGAACACCCCAGCGTGACCGAAGTTGCCGTGATCGGTGTTCCCGACGACGAATGGGGTGAGATTGTTGCCGCGGCTATCGTCCTAGACACACCAACAGAAGAAGCAACGCTGATCGCATGGTCGCGCGAGAAGATGTCGGGGTACAAAGTGCCTCGCAAGTGGGTTGTGACCGACGCTCTCCCCAGGAATGCGCTCGGCAAGGTGACTAAGCCCGCCTTGAAAGCATGGTTTTAGGGCCGGTTGTGTCGCGCCCGTTCGTTTCGCCGGTGAGATAGCGATCGATGCCGCGAAAGATTATCCACATTGACGCCGACTGTTTTTACGCCGCGATTGAAATGCGTGACGACCCGTCGCTCCGTGGCATCCCAATGGCCGTTGGCGGCAGTGCAGACCGACGAGGTGTCCTCACGACCGCCAACTACGACGCGAGGCGTTATGGTGTGAGGTCGGCGATGTCGACGGCCCACGCGATGCGCTTGTGCCCACACCTCACCGTAGTGCCACCCCAGTTCAACAAATATCGAGACGCGTCTCGCGCCATGCGTACGATTTTTGAGGAATACACTGACATGATTGAGCCGCTCTCGCTCGACGAGGCCTACTTAGATGTGACCGAGTCGAGTGGTGCGCACGTGACTGCAACGCGAATGGCCAAAGAAATTCGCGCCAAGGTTGAAGATGAGCTCGACATTACAGTGTCTGCGGGTGTCTCGGTTAATAAGTTTATTGCGAAAGTAGCCTCAGACTGGCAAAAGCCCAACGGCTTGACCGTCGTGACCCCCGAGCAAGTGGATTTATTTGTAAAGGCGCTTCCGGTTCAGAAAATTCCGGGCGTCGGTGCGGTGACAGCGCAAAAAATGCATCGCTACGGATTGAAGACATGCAGCGACATTCGCGACTGGGAGCTTCACGAGCTTATCCGACGGTTTGGAAAGTTCGGCGCGGTGCTTCATGAGCGCGCTCGTGGTAACGATGAGCGTCCGGTCCAATCCAGTCGCACCCGCAAGTCGATCAGTGTAGAGACCACGTTTAGTGAGGATCTGGCCGGGCCGTCGGTGTGGGAGTCCGTCGTCGATACGCTGTTCGAGCAGCTTTTAGAACGGATTGCTGCGGCAAATGCTGTTGAGAGTATTCATAAGGCCTTTGTAAAGCTGAAGTTCTCAGACTTCAGTAGCACGACTGTTGAGCGTGTAGGCACTACCGCGGTGGAGTCAGACTATAAGCAGCTCCTGACACAAGGGTGGAGTCGACGTGAGATGCCGGTCCGACTGATTGGTATTGGTGTCCGACTTCAAGACGGCTGGGAGAACGCGTCAGGACGGCTCCCCTTTGAACAAAGCGACTCGGACTAGCGCATCACGCTTGGGGTTCGCTCGACACCCGCGTATCCTTAACGCCCTGTGTAACGCGTGGGGTTTGATGCATGTCACGAATGATTTCTAAGTTGAACGCCGTTGTTGTCGAGGTGACTGATTTGGCGGCGGCGATGCACGATTATGAGGCCCTAACGGGCGTGGCCGGGGTCTTAGGGCCATTTCGAGGAGACGACAGCGCCTGTTTTCAACTGACTAATGTGTGTTTACGACTGGTGACGACCGGGGGTCGGCAGGGACTGAAGCAATTGGTTTTTCAGAGCGGCGACCTGGCGGCTGCAAAGCAACGACTCAAAAGTATGGGTATCTCGGTGATCGACGCCGAGTCAGACGACGATTTTTTGAGTCTCTCGTCGGATACCACTCGCGGTATCAGCTTAGCAGTGACAACGGCTATGGACAGCACGGTATTGAACGAAGCTACAACACCCCTAATTGCTGGGCTTGATCATGCAGTGATTGCAAGTGGTGACGGTGATTATACGGCTGCATTGCTCAGCGCGCGGCTTCAACTCGACATGCGTCTTGACTTGACGAACCCAGACTGGGATTCACGCCTGATGTTTTTTCGCTGCGGGGACCTCATTATTGAAGTCTATCAACCCTTATCCAAGCCTTTGCCAGTAGCGCAGGATCGATTCTTTGGCTTGAGCTGGCGAACACTCGACATTGATGAAACGCATGGATTACTCAGCGCGCGTGGATTTAATGTGTCGCCTGTCAAAGCGGGGCGCAAGCCAGGCACACGCGTGTGCACCGTACGCGACAAAACGCACGGCGTGCCAACGCTTATTTTGGGCAGCAACTAGCGCCTTTCACCGAGGCCGCGCTGTGTTATCCGTCGAAAGAGGCGGCTAACGCTTTGATGACGGCGTCGGCATGCGCATGGTAGTTGGTGTCGACGGCGGCCGGGGCATTGCTGTGGAGTGAAATGACCACATCCCGCTGAGGATCGATGTAAATGCCTTGTCCAAAGATACCTGAGGCGGCATAGGCACCATTAGCCTCGAGCCACCACTTGTACCCGTAACCCGCATACCCTTTCGACGGTGATGTGGCTTCTTTCATCCAGCCTTCGGGAACCAACGACTCACCGGTCGCATTGACCGCACCTTTTTTCACGAAGATGCCAAGGCGTGCGTAATCTCGAATCGACGCGCTGATGCAACAACCGCCGGTCTCACCAGCAAAGGGCGCCGATTGCATCCAGTTGCCCGCATGCTCCATACCAAAACCTTGCCAGACTTTCGCATTCATGTAGTCAGTGGCGGAGTTTCCAATAGCGGCCCGCAGCACCTCGCCCAAAAGGTTGCTTTCAGCGGTGTTGTAGTTAAATACGGTACCTGGCGCGTGGTTCTGCGGCAGTGCTGCGAGGTAATCAGTGAGTGCTACACCCTGCAGCGATCCTGCTTTTGATACATCGGAGTTCGGGTCTGTGTAGTTCTCGTTCCAGGCAACGCCTGACGACATTTGGAGGATGTTTTTGATGGATACTGCACCGTAGGCTGATCCTTTCAAACGTGGGAGGTAGGTCTCTACCCTGTCTTCGATGCTGTTGATAAATCCGTCTTTAATCGCCGCACCAATGAGCGTCGAGGTGAACGATTTTGTGACCGAAAATGAAATCCAAACAGACTCCGGATTATGGTCTTCGGCATAATGCTCAAGACGGATGGTATCGCCCTCAACCACTGCGATTCCCATCAGCGGCTCGCGCGCCAGGAAGTCGCGTACCGAAAACGTTTCCCCCGCCACTTGATAGGATACGTCAGCCAGTGACCGGTCTATTTCGGTGCTCAGTGGGTAGGGTGATTGTGCGGCAAATAAGGGGCGTGTGGGCATCCATGCATTGATATGGGCGAATGCGACTCGTCGATCACTTGTGGGATAGAGCAGCACGTTTGCGTCTAAGTCGCCCATTCTTAGGCGTTCGATAAAGGCCGCGACTTCTTTCTGAGTAGCGGCTTGAGCGGACATTGTGAAGACCATCAATACCAGGAAGGTGTAAAGCGCTTTCATGCGTTGTCTCCGATTACTTTCATTGCTTTGGTTAACGGGTTTAATATTCTCTAACGGCTTTAGTAATGGTGTTACTCAGCCGTGTCGCGATAGCGGTCAAACCAGGCGAGGATGTTATTGACCTTCGCAATGAGGTTTGATGGACGCGCGTAAATGCTGTGGCTCGCACCGGGAATTCTGACCATTAGCGTGTCGATACCTCGATGCTTAAGTGCCTGGTAGTACTGCTCGGTCTCGCTCATGGGGGTGCGGTAGTCTGACTCTCCCGTCAGGAGCATTGTGGGTGTTGAGACATTACCGACTAACGAGAGTGGCGAGCGTGCCCAGTAGCTCTCATAATCTTCCCAAGGAGGTGCATCGAACCAGGTTGTGGCGAAGAAGTAGTTGCGGTCCGCTGTCAGTACAAAGCTTGCCCAGTTGATGACGGGTTTTGCCACAACGGCGGCGCGGAAACGATCGGTTTTGCCCACAATCCAGGCTGTCAATACGCCACCGCCTGAACCCCCGGTGACGAACAATTGCTCGGGATCCACATAACCTTGGTTAATGACGGCATCGACGCCTGAGATCAGATCGTCGTAGTCAAATCCGGGGTAGGCGAGATCAATCTCGTTGGCAAATTGCTCACCATAACTCGTGCTTCCGCGTGGATTTGTGTAAAGGACCACATAGCCCGCCGCGGCAAATAACTGTGCTTCGGTCGAGTAGTTGGGCCCGTAGGCTGAGTGGGGGCCACCATGAATCTCGAGAATCATCGGGTAGGTCTTTGCTGGATCGAAACCGGGCGGTTTCATGACCCATCCCTCGATCATCATTGCGTCGTGTGAGGAGCGCCACGTGATGCGCTCAGCGCCCGTCATCTGGCGCTGACCCATAAGGTCACCGTTGAGGTCTGTAAGCTTAAGCGGGGTTCTCCCGGGTCTCATTAGCGCAACGTCGGCAGGTCGATCATCACGTCCGAGCGTGTACGCAAGACGACCCTTACCGCCGATGGAGAAACTCCCACTGGTGTAAGGACGTCCGATGGCAGTGCCACCTACTACGATATTCGTTTGGCGTCGCTTTCCTGTTAAGTCAATCTTAGCCACGCGGGTCATGCCTAAGTCGGTGTAGCTGATCCAGAGACTTTTACTGTCTTTTGACCACTGTATGTCGGACACCGATCGGTCTAAATCAGTGGTGAGCGCGCGGCTCTCTCCGGTCGTAAGATCCCTGATTGTGAGTTTGGCACCGTTGTACCCTTGTCGGATGTCCGCGGTCTGGGTGTAGGCCAAGTAACGGCCGTTGGGTGAGACCACGGGATGACCTTCAGGGCCTGCCGTGTTGGTGATCTGAGTGATTTGTCCCGTGAGCAAAGCGATACCGAACAAGTCACTTTGTCTCGGGTGATATTCGGCGTCATCGCGTCGATTACTCGAAAAAATGATCGATTGACTGTCGGGGCTCCAAGTAATCGCACTGCTGATGGGAAAGTTACTCGACGTCATTTGACGTGGCGTCCCACCATGGGCGGGTACGACAAATACTTGCTCACTGCCCGAGGGTAAGTAGCCACCACCGTCGAGTCTGAAGGTCATTTTATCCACGACATTGGCAGGTTCAGCCCAGGTCGCGCCTTTGGGTTTATCGGGCATGGTTGCCAGCATCGGTGGCTTGGTAGGCACGAGCCGAGTAAACGCGATCTGCTCACCATCTGGTGACCAAACGATGCCGCGTGGTGATTGAGGAAGGGCGGTCACCCTCGCAGTTTCACCCTCGTCGAGCCATTCCACGAAAAGTTGCGTTTTACCCTCTGCATTCGACAGGTATGCCAGCCGGTCGCCGGAGGGAGACCAGCGTGGCGAGCTGAAGTTGCCTTGGCCGCTGACCAGTGGACGGTGGTTTGTACCGTCGGTGTCGACTACCCAAATTGCGCGTCGAGCGCGATCGGTCATGATGTCCATGGACACACGAACATAAGCGACTTGGGATCCATCGGGTGAAACGCGAGGGTCGCTGGCGTATTCAATTTCGAACACATCTTCTGGACTAAAAACAGGTAAGTCCTTGGCGGTCAAGACGGCGCTGCTTAAAAGCGCAACGAGACTTAAGATTGAGTTGAAACAGTAGGTGGAACAAAAAGGGAGGCTACGCGATACGGGCATGACAAGGACACTCAGATCAGTGAATTTGCGCCCAGAATATCACTAAAGTCGCGCGAAATTGGAAGCGCGCTCACAGACTAAAATCAGACACTACCTCAGGGTATGCAACGGCCTGCCCCTGCGCTCGTAAATGGACTTCCAAAGTCAGGGTGCCGGCACTAAAGTAGCGATAAGACAATGGAGGACTGTTGCTGTGCGTAAGTGCATCACACTGTTGGTGGGTGTCTTGGTCTTGTCGGGCTGTGCCACGGTTAAAGAGCGCGAAATAGCGTCGCTTAAAAAAGAGTTAGGCTTGGACACGGCACCGTATTTTCCCAAGTGCCTGACTGAGGAAGTATCGCCACGCGCGGCGATGAGAGCCGGTGATTACAGTGGTATTCACACGGTAAACAATCCACAGGGCGATGTCCCTATCGACCGGTGTGTGCGCTGGGACACCACAGAGCCTCCCGGTAAGTTAAAAGATAAACCCGAAAAACTCATTCTGACACCACCGGGAAAGATCGACTCGCCAAATGAAAAGGCGATCGAAACGGGCTAAAAAAACGTTACAAGATATAAAAAGTTATCAAAAGCCCGTGAAACCATCTAAAACCCAGAAAAGGAGCGTATTAGTCTCTCGCCAAAACCCAAATCGGTGAACTCCAGGCCATTTCGGTAATGGTCGCTGGCACATCCGCTGGGGGCTCGCGTCCAAGCCGCAGACTGTCATAGGTTGTCCAGCGGCACGTCGGTATCTGAATGACCCGCGCGTAATAAAACGCGTGGTGGGACGCATCGTAGTCAGGGTCTACCCAGGTCGTGCGCAACTCGGGCGCCCCCGCAGAGTTAGACCAGGCACAATTACTGAGATCGACAGGTGCTTTAGTCGCGATGCAGGCACCATTGGTATTTTTATCTGAGCAAGCAGTATCAAAGACCTTCTCGTGGGTCTCTCCATCTTTGAGCCAGCCTTTAATGATCTGTATTTTTGCTAATGGGGCATGGTCAGGATCTTGAGTGGCCCAGACAAAAAGCCGGGGTGCATCGTCTTCAGCGATGAGGGTGCCGCCCATGGGAACACCTTTTGCATAAGCCGCTTCTAGATCACCCGTTTGGGCAAGGTCGTCAGGTAAGTCGGCACCTGCGAAGAATCGCAACAGGGGGCGCGTGCCACTGGTTGCATAGACCTCTCGACGGCTCATGGCGCCAAATAATGCGTCACGGGTGTTTTCGGGTGCCCACACGGCAGCCAGTCCGCCAGGGTTGGCGACCTTGGGTTGTCGTATGCCACTCTCGAGCCGGTTTCTGGCCGGGGAGCCCACATAGGAGTTAGCGCCGCGATAGTCCCACTCTTCGGTGTCACCCGGATTCGAGTTGTGGGTGTCGGTCGACGCCATGAGACCGAACTTCATCGGGTTGAATCCCAGTGATCCCTGTAATGCTAATCCCTTCTTTAGGCCGTCACGCGCCATCGAGGTGGGGTGAATGCAGCCGGTGGCCTGCCCCTCTTCACAAACAGGGAGGAACTGCTCAAAACCGCATTCTTCGTCGGTGGCACCAAAGCCGAGTGCACACTCGGAATTACCTTTGATTTGGAACATCTCAACCAGCGGCTCAAACGTTTCTCGCAGATGCCAATCCTCCCGGGTGTAGGGAATACCGTCGATGGTCTCACTCGCGAAGGCGAGTCCCCAGCTTTTATTGGGGTTGTGTGGGATGGTGAGAAACTCGCAGCCCTCACCGCAAGTCGCATCAAGTTGTTTCCAGAGGTCAATTTCGGAGTCTGCGTCGTAGGCGGAGACGGCGTAGGCAGGCGTCACACTGGTGCGGAAGATAACGTTACGGTGATGCTTGCCGCGATCGACCATGGCAGGGGAATACTCATAGCCGGCAAACGCAGTAAACACACCCGGTTCGTTGTGTCGCTCGGCGGCGGCCTTGATCGCGCCCCAAGTATCGAGGTGATACTGCCGCTCCACCGCTTTTTTATTGCCAAAGTAGCCAAGGTTTTCGACCAATGGTCGGTTTTCAACATTACCTCGTAGCTCTAAAAATGAGAGAAGAGTGGGTTTGTTGATGAGTTTACAGTTCTCCGCGATTTCGGGCGTTGCCGGCTCCAAGCACGCCATGACCCGTCCAAAGCCCTCGGCGTGATCCGTCACTGCTGCAAAGTCCAAGGGGCGGGTAATTTCGATGACTTCACTCGTTTCAAGGTGAGCTGATTCACCTTTGGCGAACCGGTAGGTCGCATCAAGGTCACGTCGGTTACCAAAGAGGTAGGCGTCGGCAGACAGACTCGAGTGAATGTGCAGGTCCCCAAAGTAGACATTGTTAACGGGGTTTACTGGCTGAACAGACAGGGCGCTTTGTGGTGGTTTGTAGAAGACCGTCTCGTCTTGGGCCGCCACTTCAGCACGAATCGCTGCGCGCTCTTCATCACTTGAAGGAATAAACGTGATATTCGTCATCAGGTAGTCGTAAGCGAGCCACCCACAGAGGACGACCACGGGTGTTGCGAGAAGTAGTCTCTTTTTGCCTGTCGACATCGATCTGCATTCCTCTGTTTTTGTTCTGTTTACGTTCTATTTTCGTCGCGGGTATCGCTATTTGCTTATCGAAGCGTTCGCAAACTAGACGTTTCGTTGTTGCTAAGTCCGTGCAGACTTACTTTATGCCATACATCCAGCGACGCGTCATTCAGGTCCTCTTCCGAGTAGACGATAGTTGGTGCTGACCTTTTGTGAGCGGGAGGGCGAAGCACTGATTCAGCGCATAAAACAGGAAAAATGTGTCAAAACAGAACTTTTTTGAGGGTTTTGAAAAGGCTATTTTATTTTAAGTTATTGATTAATATTAATTTTTAATGTTCGGTCTGCCTTTGGCTTGTCACAGTTGTGCACACCTATATACTCGAAGGTGCATGTGGTAGTTATGACACTTTTGTCAGTTAACACAAAGAAAACGCACACGCCCTCAGAAGAAGGGTTGGTGCGACCAGACCTTAAAGGAAGCTAATATGATCAAGTCATTGTCGAGAGGGCCAGGTTTTGCATTGGCAGCGCTGACGGTTGCAGTTGCTACAGCGTCCCCCGTTGTATCAGCTCAGGAAGGTTTAGAAGAGGTCATCGTCACGGGATCTCGAATTCCGGTCGATGCTAACTCTATTTCTTCGGTCCCCGTCCAATCCGTATCCGAAGAAGATATTCGTAACTCTGGTGAAATCAACATCGCTGACATTGTTGCGGATATTCCCGCGCTCGTGTCATCACTCACCGCAGAGAACTCAACAACCGGGTCAAACAGCCTTAACCTCAGAGGTTTGGGTGGCGATCGCTCACTGACGCTGGTCAATGGGCGACGACACGTATCGGGTTTCCGCGGCAGTCAGGCCGTCGACGTCGGTACTATTCCGCGAGCACTGGTTAAAAGCGTTGAGGTGACGACCGGTGGCGCGTCTGCGGTTTACGGTGCGGACGCGGTTACCGGTGTTGTGAACTTTATTCTTAAAGACGATTTCGAAGGTTTCCAGATTGACGTATCAGCGGGTCGCCCTGAGGCGGGAGCTGGACAAACGTCGGTGGTCGATGTCGCCTGGGGACAAAACTTTAATAATGGTCGCGGTAATGTTGTTTTGACGCTGAGTTCTGAGAATGACAAAGGCATAACGATTGGCGACCGAAGCTGGTCCCGCGACAATGGCATTGACGAGACGCTGGCCAACCCAGATCCCAATGGACCCGCGCGCGCCGTGGTACAGGATCCTCGGTTCTGGCTAACCTCGCAAGAGGGTTCTGTCGCTCCCGGCTTTGGTGGGCGAGGTGATACGTATATTGATCTCAACAATAATGGCATTGCGGACTGTCAGGAATCAGAGGGTGGTCGAGTAGGCTATCTTGCTGGCTGCTGGATTACAGGGTCTGACGGCACCGTACGTGTCAATCAAGACGGTACCGTCATTGACGGCCTCTGGGGGACGGGCGGTGACGGAGGGCGTGTCAGCTTCAACCGTGACTCACTGTACCCAAAGACAGACCGCCAAGTGGTGAACTTTAACGTCAACTACGAGTTCAGCGATACGCTTAGAGGCTTCTTGGAAACAAAGTACGTGCGCGCCGAAACGATGACGTTTACGGAGCAGGATACGTTCTACGACACGTTAGCCATTTTGCCTGACAACGCGTTCTTACCGGCCGAGCTTCAGCCGGTTATGGACCAAGTGGGTTACCTTTTACTGACTCAGGATCCGCTGGATTTCAGTGAAAACAACCCCGAGAAGTACACGCGAGAGACGACCCGCTTTGTCGCAGGATTGGAATGGCAGCCTGTGGACGGCCACTCGATCGAGTTCTCTGTCAATCAGGGTGTTTTTAATCAGAAATCTCAAACGTCGGCCATTTACCTTGATCGACTATATGCGGCGATTGACTCCGTTGTTGATGCGAACGGAAACGCAGTGTGTCGTTCTGATCTAGACCCCAGCGCCTCCTACGAGATCGATTACTTCGCCGGTTCCAATGGCTACGCTGACGGCGCTTACTCCAGTAACGCCTACTATACATTCACGCCTGGAAGCGGTCAGTGTGCGCCGCTGAACCCATTTGGGACTTACTCGGCCAGTGCTGAGGCGCAGGACTTTGTGACGGCGTCACTAACGGACGAACTTGAAATAGAGCAGTTTGTTGTGAACGTGACTGCAGTGGGATCATTTGACGTGCTGGATAGCGTTTTAGATGGACCGCTTGGCTACGCGGTGGGTGTTGAATATCGGGACGAGTCGAGTGACAACAAACTCGATCCGATAACACTGGGTGTTCTCCCTGCAACCTCGTCATTCCAGCCTGGCCAACTGGTCAGTGATGTATCGCCTTGGCTGAACTCCTACACCTCGTTTGACAATACCCAGCAGTTCAACACCAAGGGCGACTACGACGTGACTGACGTGTTTGCTGAGGTGCGTTTACCGATCTTTGTCGATCGCCCGCTCGCGCGTGAGCTCACTGTGGACGGCGCGGTTCGTCAAGCGGACTACTCAACACTGGGTCAGGCGACCACGTGGAAGTTTGGTTTGACTTGGGCCCCCGACGACGATATCCGTTTCAGAGCGACAGTCTCAGAGGCGGTTCGTGCTCCCAATATCTCGGAGTTATTTGACCCTCGGCTGCCCATATTTATCGCTGCAACTTCGGATCCCTGTGCATCGACCAACGTGAACAACGGCACCGCTGTTCGTGAGGCTAACTGTGTCGCGGCGCTCTCTGCGTCTGGTGTCTCTCAAGACACAATCT
>ENA-ORDA01002235-ORDA01002235.1-marine-metagenome-genome-assembly--contig:-NODE-2235-length-15023-cov-3.398301_pt1 | contig 15023 bp, 4 predicted proteins | sample MGYA00237778_ERZ508506 | MGnify/ENA primary metagenome ERZ508506 (study PRJEB26177, sample SAMN06267891) | marine metagenome | isolation source: Monterey Bay, California, USA | place: Pacific...
AGTTCATAATCTGTAATCCGTAACTTGAGGGGCTTTGCCCACTGGCTTGAGACACTCCTTTAACTCTACACACAGTAGCCTGATGGTAAGCGTAAGCACCCTTGACACTTAATGTGCCTGTGCTTGTAAATTCCATAGCAGGTCCAAGGTCTCTGAATCCAGCGGCTAATGGGGCAGAACTCTCACTGTCTTCCGCACATACTGCGAAAGCGCTGGTAGAGTTACAACCGGGGACAGAGATAGTTTGTAGGCCGCTTGGTGTGTTAAAATTGGTGTAAGACCTTCCCACTCGCTGAGTTGATACCTTTCTGGCTAAACTGTCAAACCCATCAGCTTGAAACCTTACGTCTCCAGCGTTTGTTAGAACAATCAAGCCATAAGAGGCTGCTTGAGTTTCGTTAGTAGGTCCTTGATTAGATGTACCTGTTCCTGTACCATTACCAACAATAGTCACTGTACAGGTTTCAGAAGCCACAAAGCCGTGTAGATTGACTGTCATAGTGATTACCGCAACAGTCTGAGAGCCTGATGGTAATACTGGTGGTTGGTATCTAACAGAACCAAAGTTAGTGGTTGTACCTACGCTATTACCATTGTTATCTATAAAGATACCCTTATTACAGGATAGAGTTATAGCCCCTGCTATGGGGTTATCCGCTATCTGGTGGTAATACCGCATATGGCAGAATACTTCCATGAAGGAACCCGGAGCTTGATAATAAGTAAGGCTTGAGGTGGGACCATCTCTACCGTTTGTTCCATAGACAGTGCTACCGATCTTTTTGTTTACACCCAGACCAAACACATCGCTAGTGTCAAGTGGTGGTACCATCGTTGAGTATACAGATAGAGTAGAGCCTGAGAGAGAACCGTTTCGGGTACCCTTAGGGACATCAGTTTCTGATTTCCTGAGGTATAGGTGCCGCCACTCTTGTAAATTGGACCCATTGATGTAAATTGATCAAGGAGTAAACCCTGAGAAGGGAAAGTTATATAGTTTCCGGGAGTAGCTATGGTTGAACCAGATAAGCTGCTAGGCGCTGATGTTGCCGAGCCTATACTGGTAGCCTTTAGTCCACCACCAGAGTAATGCGTTGAGCTAGAGGCATAGCGTATAACATCTGAACCAAAGATTATTGGTGTGTTTATATAGGCGTTAGTACCCGAGACGCTAATGCTGATTGCTTCCCCGCCGGGCATTGAAGCCAACGAGAAAGCGTTGTAGTTAGATTGGGCTACCCCTATGGAAAAACCCACGCCTTTTCTGAGATCTTTCGACTTGACTCTGTCTGTTTCAGCCATAAAGACTCCTTATGAAAAATAAGGGGGTACCGAAGCACCCCCCGTTATTATTAAAGTTTACCAAGTTTAATCCTGAGCTTACCTCCTGCATATATCTCAATTCGATTCTGACCACCGTTAAAGTACATTCGGTCATCACCAATACCTTGGGATATCTGCAACTGCTCTGCTTGGATAGCATCTGCTTTGACCATAGCGGTGTCAACATAAGAGACCTGATTCCAGTAGGATGTGCTATTTGGGTTATTCCTGCTGCATCGGTAAGCATTGCTAGTTCCGTTACTGGCATGGCATACGGCATAGGTGCTAGCTTTTATAGAAGCAACATCTAAACCTATCCCCTGCATATCTGATACAGTAGGTTTACCGCCCCCATTGAAGAGGTTAATTATCCCAGAGTAAGCACCAGAGGCACCTTGCTCTCCATCTTCACCAATACCTGAAGATAAAGCAGGTGCTGACCAAGAGCCAGAAGATATATTGGTGCTGCTTGTCCCAGCTTCCGCTGTAACCGTAGCAGTTATAGCCCAAGTATACTTACTGGAGTTACCCATAGTGGTAGACCAACCGCGTAAGTTGGTTGCGCCCATAGCACCTGAGTTCCAGTACCATGTGGTTGACCCTACTATGTCTGACGGTGGGCTGGTATTAGATGTATGCCCTTTAAACAGCTGGATCACTTGGCTTTGAACACCGTTCTCGCCATCATCGCCTTTGTCACCTTTGCCTCCATCATCTCCGGTTTCGCCCTGATTACCCTGGCTACCTTGTGTAGATTTAGAGAAACTCTGGATGCGGCTTACAGTTTTAGAATCGCCATTAGCATCCTTCACTATAATGTTAAATAGTATAGATCCTGTGTCTGCACCAGTAGTAAACCCAGTGATTTGCCCGTATCTTCTTGTGTAAGAGGAAGGGCTGGATGCAGAACCGGGAGTAATGTTGGGCGAAGAACCAGTAGATACTGTGAAACCATTAGTGGCAGCACCATAGACACATTGGTTTACGCCTGACCAAACCTTTATGTCAACACCAGATCCTGTAAAGTCCGTAGGTGCTCCTGCGTTATTGGCAGGAACAGTATGAGCTTCGTTAGATAAAGACACTGTGATAGCATCTGCTCCATCAGCACCGTTAGCGACCTGTTTAATGCCTGTCAGTGTTACCTGATCTCTGGCAACTATCGCTCCACCTTCATGTAACTCAACTTCTACTACATCAGTAAACCCTGTTGTACTAGGGTTTCTTGAAGTGTAAGTATAGCTATTAGAGGCTTGAGTACCCGAACCTATTGGGTTGTTATTGACAAAGTACTTGTAGCTTAGCGCACCACTGGTGTTAGAGGCAGTAGCGGTGAAAGTACACTGAGACTCACCTATCCTCTGACCATCAGTACCATAAGTAAACACTTGGTTAGTTGCGGCAAGGACTACGTTACGAGAAGCTACTCCAGCAGAGCCATCAGCACCTTTAGCGCCTTGTACTCCTTGCTTAGACTTAGAGAAAGATTGCTTCTTAACAACAGTGGACGTATCACCATTACTGTCTTTAACAGTTATAGTAAAGGTGATTGTAGCCACTTCTGTAGTCATACTACTGGCATTGCCGTAAGTTCTTACAGTTCCTGTACCACTTGGAGAAGAGTCTGGTGATATGCCTGACCCTACTGCTGAAACTGTAAAGCCGTTAGTAGCAGCACCATAGCTACAAGCGTTAGGACCAGAGTATACTCTAATCTCTGTTCCAGAGTTAGCGTAGTTAATGCCTCCTCCAGAAGAGTTAGTAGCCAGAGCCTGTGCTTCATTACTTAAAGTAACAGAAGGCGCATTGCCTCCTTCTTTAAGCCCAATGATAGTCAGGGTGTCTCTTGCTATAACTTCACCAGAAGTACCTGAAGATGCTCTGACTTCAACGCTGATAACAGAAGGTAAGTTTGAGTTAAGCGTAGCTGGTGCGGTAAAAGTAGCGGTTCCCGTGGTGTTAGCCGCTATCTCAGTATTACCTGCTAAAAACCTATAGTGTGCAGTTTGATTAGCGCGTATGTTAAACGCCTCTGCTGTTATAGAGGAGGAAGCACTGGCGTCTTTAAGGGTGTCATCTGCTTTATACACAAACGCTAGCTTACTGGCATCTATAGCTACGGTTACTCCATTGAAGCCGCCTACGCCTTGTATGCCTTGATCACCCTTATCACCTTTGTCAACACGAGTGAAGCTTTGTACTCTCTCGTATCGGTTCTCGTTACCTTCATGGTCTCTTATGAGTATGCTGAAGGATACGCTGGCTAGCTTATCAGTGATGTTACTCACATTACCCATAGTGACTTTGCTAGTACCGTAGGTTAAGCTGCCTGAGGTTACTTTAATCTGCTCGTCTATCGACAAGAAATAGCTGTTATCTACTAAGCTTGCCTCTGAGTTAACTGGGGTAAGTAACTCACTACCCTGATAAACAGTGATGTCAGTTCCAGACCCTGCGTAGCTTGAAGGAATAGTATTACCATTAGCATCTGCTGAGATAGAGTGACTCTCATTACTGAGGATTATACTTACAGACTTAGAACCTCGCTGAGTACCTATTAGTGATACTGAGTCTGTGGCTATAACAGGGCCATTGGCGTCTTCTCTAGCTTCGACTGTAATAGTAACAGGCATCCCTGTGAATACGGTAGGGATAGTATGAGGGTAAGTAGTTACTAAGCTGGATTGCTTAATAGTAGCGCCTGTCTTAAAGGTCAAGTGAGGATTGATAGCTTTGAATCCTGACGTAGTAGCAGTGAACATAGTAGTGCTGCTATCGTCAAGTTCACCTGAAGACTTATAGATGAAGGCTTGCTGATCTACTTCTAACCTTACTACCTTAGCGTCAACGCCATCTTGAAATACCTTAACCGGATCAGTCCAACTGGGTATCCCAATGACAGCCTGCTTCTCGTTTGCGGATACAGCGGCTTTGACCACCCATACTGGGGTAGTGCCTTCCGGTATATCTTGAGACCAGACATCATGTGTCGGTATAATCTGCTGATCTGCGAAACGATAGCTCAGACCCGTAGGTGCTGAAGGCTTACTCTCGCTCCTTGTGTACATAGAGATTTCTGCCAGAAGCGCTCCACTCATCTGTAGAGGTTTCTGCCATATCCATTGCTGAAGCTTGTTTCCTCTTGTACCTACACAAGACCAAGCAGGTAAGCTGCTGCTGGGGGTTAAACTATCTGCATCTGTTTTCCACGAGGGTTGCCCACTCTGTTGAGGAGGGGGTGAATAGTCAGAAGGTAGAGGTACGTTGGGTTGAACATCGCTTCTTGCGAAGATAATGTCTACACCTTCCCCATCAAAACCTTCTCTGCTGAGTATAACAGGCGCTGTCCAAGTAAGAGTATCATCAGAGCCTCTTGGGTCATCTGAAGTCGCCAAAGCGGTAGATGTCCATATAACAACGTCTTCGATACCTACTTTCTCAGGTACAGTGTTAGCCCAAGTTATACTGGAAGAGCTTCCTCCCTCGTATTGTATAGTTCCTGTTGGAGTTGTAAGACTCCCAATGTCAAAGTCAAAACTACCACCTGTAGGCGTAGATAACTCTGCCTCGTCTTTAGCTCTGTAAAACACAGAAGCGAGGTAACCTGACTTACCGTCAGTTGGGTTATTAGTGAATACAACAGGATCAGACCATTCAGAGGTTTCATCAGTACCAAAAGCACCGAAAGCCGTGAAGGTCTCTCTTATTACGTATTGTGTCTCATCTTTACCAAGAGAAGGTATAAACCGAGGATCATACCAGCCTTGATACTGTTCTATAGGTGTACCAAGAGCATCTACTGACTCGTATCTCTCAGTGTCAAAGTTATAAGCAACCTTGTCAGATTGAGTAATACCTGTGGGTATTCCAGCATCCTTATCTACATTCTTAAGCAGGAAGCCTGAGAACACACTGTTGCCCTGAGCACCAATAGTAGTAGCGTCAGTCCAAACAGAAGTATTATCTGTGCCTTTGGTTCCTCCGATAGCAAAGTTACTATTAGTAACCCAGACTACACCATTACCTTCCGGCACTGAAGAGTACCAATCTGCTGCTACTAAGCTGCCAGAAGCAGTTGTTGAGTACTTACCGTCCGGGAGAGGGTCTCCGTTAGGCAGGAGTAACTCTCTGCTGTCAAAGCTGTATATTAAAGAGTTCTCCGCAGGTGTATTGGGGACCCCAAGACCATCGTTTACTTTAGCGTATAAAGCAACGTCGGCTATTGTACCACCATAAGTTACAAAGACAGAGGGTGAACTCCAATTTCCCAGATTTTCTGGTTGGTTAGCGATAGGTACAGCTTTAGTATAAATCTGAGAGGAAACCCAGACTACTCCGCTTGTAGTAGCAGGCGGGGTTGACGTCCAACCAGCTGGTGCGTTAAGTATCCCTGTTGTGAAGTTGAAAGAACCACCTAAAGGCTGTGCAGGTTCTACAAGTGAGCCTGTTCCTGAGTCATAAACCTCTTCTGTAGGCTTATAACAACTAACCTGAACTACAGTACCACCATCGATACCATCAGCACCAAGTGTTGACTTCGTGTACTGAAGGGTATTGGTTACCGTGTAGTAAAGAGAGTTCTCATCCTTGTAAACAGCAGTTACTCTTACACTTGCTGTTAAAGAGTCTTCTTCCATAGCTGTTATATCATCAAGAGCTAGGAAGTCATCTGTTTCATCAAGCACTGTTCCAATGTTAGCAACAGGGTCAGCAACAGTAACACCATCCCTGACTATACTGGTGAACCACCAGCTATCTGGGTCAGCATCCTCTGGGTCTACTGGTGCTTCATATTGGTTGCCTCCACTTAGGTTTAGAGGCTTAACGTTATCTTCTCGGTATAGTCTAAATTCCACATCAGAGTGAGTGAAGTCAAGAATGCCACCAGTATTGACCCTCCACTGAGAAGTTGAGGTATCTGGTTGGTTATCTGTGTTCTCCGCTATAAGAGAGACATAGTAAACGTTATTAAACAGGACTAGCTGTCCCTTGTTATATGTGTCTATACTAACCCAATCAGCAACAGAAGGATACTGAGGAATAACAACTAAAGGTTTACTTGGGGCAAGCCTTAAGGTAGACTCAACTCCAAAACTTACAGCAGCTATGTTGACTGAGATGTACGCAGGTGGACCTAATCCACTCCGGGTTATTATCTCTACTCTGAAAGTATAGAACCTTCCTTCTGAAACGTTAGGAATGATTGCTTGTGTAGAATCAGTGCTTGCTTGTATAGTCTGAAATAATGACGCACCGTTTTCAGAGGTTATCCTCTCCCACTTGCTGCTTGTTACTGCTTCAGGTGGGTTGTTAACGTTATCGTCTTCTTTGCTCTTATAGTGGGCAAGTCTAGCTTCGTCCCAAACAATGTCATCTAGCTCGTAGGTTACTGCAGCATCGTATACTTTAGCTTCAGATACGGACACTCGGTAAGAGAAAGCATTCTCTAAGCTACTAGGTGCGTCCCACTTAAGCAAACCGAAACCAGCGGTCTTATTCTCAAACTCCTCAACCGGAGGGTTAGAGAAAGTAACTGGGGGTATCGGCGCAGAGATAGCTTGGTACTTTCGGTCTTCCAATAGTTCCGATAGGTAAGCGTAATCCTCACCTTCATACCGGATACAAGTGAAATCGATAGTGCCTTTCCCTTCTAGCTTAGAAGATACAATCCTCCAGTACCTAGAGTTATCCCCTAGAGTGTCTGGGTTACCTGTCATAATTGCAGGATCACTGACGTAGATTATGTCGTTAGGTTCTAAGCCTAAGCCAGTGTAGTCTGTTTTAAAACTTATTTGATCAGCACTTCGAGACTGTCTCACAACAAACTGAGCGTAGTCTCTTGCGGCTGACATGTTGGTTATGTGGTTAACTGTAACAGTATTAACAAGTGGCTTCATGTTATCTTGACCCAATAGGGTAAGATGATCTGCAGAATCCTGCTTAGGCCACTCTACTTCGTTATTCTTGTAATCGTTAAACTCATCAGGGAACCTGACGATACACTGGTTGTATCTGTCATCTATGCTAACACCAGCATAAGACATGTCGCTGACTATGTGGATCAGAGGGTTGCCCTCTTCATCTTCAATAGCATCGTAGTCTAACCCTATGTCATTAGGGTCTCTTACTAGGTGCGCAGAAATAGTCTTAGCGCCGAAGTCCTCAGGGACGTAATCCAAGGAGATGTCGTCACCCTCGCCCACAGCGGTATTAAAGATTAAGCCAACAAAATGATCGTTTGCGTCGTTGGGTATCTCTTGTAAAGTATACTTGTTAGCAGTGTTAAAGTCTCTATCGCCAGTAAAGTTAGTCTGTATGACCCCTTTGAAAGTCTTAGTCTTCTCAGCTGAGTCACTTACTAGCTCACCGTTGTCATTTGAAGGAACAAAAGATAGCTTTGCTTTAGTGCTAGTGGCATTAACGTCCACTATAGAGTACCTAGCGTTCTCATCAAAGTCTGGAACTGTACCTGTAAAGTAGATAACTACTTCCGACTTATCTGAGTCAAACTCTGCTCTATCAAAGCCAGCTACCGTAGAGGCATCTGTGCTGTCAGCATCTTGACTACCGCCTGCTTCGAAAGAGTACTCACTGCTACTTAACGCATTACCGTTAACCTTAACGGTCACCCCTTGGTCTTCTCTTGGAAGAAAGGGTACATCGTAAGGGCCTACTGTTCCATCTCCGTTAAAGGTGAAGGAGAAGTCTTTCTCCAGCATCCACGCAGCGCTTACAGTCCACTTACCTAGCTTATTCTTAAACAGACGCGCCCCACGACAAGCAGCAAGCAAAGAGCTTAAGTTGTCTGAGAGAGTATCATCTGTGGGCAAGGTTATGTTAGAGGTAAGCAGCGGTGCAATTTCTGCTGTCTTGTTAACTTCAATGTTACCTACGTTGTAGTTACCATCTTCAAAGTTTATGTTAGAACCCGCGCCGGGTACAAATCCACCGTAAAAGTTGTTTCCAGTAAAACCAGTACCCGCGTGCTTTACGATATTCTCGGTCTTTCGCTTACCAATCTGAAGGTTTGCTATAAGAGAGGCTTCTTTAAAGCTATCAAGGTTTATTTCATCTAAGGTAAACCCTGCGCCGTACTCATCATCCAGAAGATAGTCCAGTAGTTGTAGAACTGGGCTGTCAGGTCTCCCTGTCCATAGATTCTCACCGCCAACAGCAGTAGGTGTCTTATGAACTGAAATAGGGTCTGCGTTAGGGTCCCAAAGAGTATTACTCTCTATCATAAAGGTGAATTCAGGAACACCTGTAAACTTAGCTTTACCTTTCTCAAGGTCTTGGAAGGCACAAGCGTAAGCGTGGATAACCTCTGTCCAAGTATCGTTGTTACCCGCATCCATATTGCCTTCACGGGTACCCATCTTAGTGTTAACTACGTCAGGGACGTTGCCAGCGGTATACAAACACAGACCTACACCGGAGCGGATGATATCGTTAGACTTGAGTTTCTCGTCTCCCGGAGATACATCTAGTACCTTAATGTCAAGATCATCGGGGGTAGTGAGCTTGTTTTGGTTAAAGGGTGCATTCATTCTACCCTTAACACATACAGGCCCCTGCAGGTGCATCATGGTAATTCTTCGAGCAGTGGTGTCTGGGTTTACCCTGTGGATAAGACCTACACCATCACCTTCTGCTATGTTTCTTTCTTGATGATCAGAGCCTTGCCAAACAATACCTCTACCAATTCTGTACTTCTGCTGGAAGTAGAAAGCACCCTCTTGGTAGTTAGTGTTGGCATTGGTAACTACCATCGCCATCCTTCTTGTTCCGTAGACTCGCTCTAGCTCCTGATCGTTTCCTTTTCTCTGTACGTTATTTTCTTGCTTACGGGGCTTAGGTTTAGATAGTATGGAGCTTATGATCCCTACTACGAAAGAAACCGCAAGGTTTATTAAAAACATCGATAACGGATCTAATGCCATTAGCCAACTCCCCATTTAAGTAATTGTGCGTCAATTTCTTCACCTGACTTATCAAAGCAGGTATCGTTAGAATCTCTTCGGTCAAGAGATCCTCTGTTTGTTCTTAGCTCTTTAAGACCATCCAGCTTACCGAAGCTGTTGGAGAATTCCACAGTGATCTTACTGTCTTTAACAGACCGCGAGAGACTCTTGATGATACCGTTAGAGCGCATGATCGGTTCATCAGTTATCATTTGAAATGTCTCTGGGTGCTGTAGGTAGCTGGACACACGTATAGGTGCGTTATGGTAGCTGTTACCCATAGCTGTTATTACGTCGTCGAATGCATCTGCAAACTGGTAATCAAGGCCTTGGGCTATCTCCAGCCGCTGGATCTCTTGAGTAACGTTACCTGTTTTAGCAGGTGGTGAGACCCCACTGAGGAGGTCGGAGTACCAATTGCGCTTAACCCCGCCTTTGTCTTCCACCGCAATGGGAGAAGCAGGGTCAATATCGCTTTCAAAATCTGTTAGGAAAACCCCGCCAGCAAAGGCCCCTGTATCGAGGCCGCTGACATGGATTTCCACAAAGTTGTAGATAGGGTAACTTGCGTTACCCCGTAGTGTAGCTAATATGAATGGGTTTTGAAACAGAAATGCCATTATAACTTCTCCTTTAAGCTTAAGGGACCAATGTTACCGATAATACCATCTTCAATCCTGTTTATCGGATTACCAAAGTCTTCATTTAAAAACTTGCCGTATACCCCGTTGATCCTTACCCCGTATAGCGGGTGATCTTCAGGCATTCCAGCGGGGTTAACCTGAGAGTAGCGAACCCTATCTCCGTTGTTTACTGTAGATACTACTGGTTGAGAAAGAGTAAGAGAGGTCCCTGCGTGAGACCTCACTTGGTATAGCTTGTCTTTCTCTCCGATCTTAATAAACTGGCCCGGCCTAAACCTTGCCTCATTTACGTTAAGGCTTATACGTAGAGTGTTATCTCCGGGCAGAACAGGCTCATCATCTTCTACAGTGATAATCCCTTGATCGTTCCACTTGTAGACCTCGCTTTCAACCATATCAAAGATAGGTACATAGAAAAACGGACTACCCGCAAGGAAAGTTACGATGTCCCAATAACGGTAGTTCTGAGAGTCAACCCGAAGGTTGTAGGGACGAATCCCCATCGTTAGGGCGTAATGAAATCCTCCCTGCCGAGCAAAAGAGGATTTATTACTGGCGGTGGTCACCAACGATGCAGATTCCCCCATTGAAATATTGAAGGGCGTTACGATATCCCTTTTAGTAATGGGAAGAGTTGACATAATTAAGGTGTCCTAAACACTGGGCGTGAACCGCCATTTTCAATTTCAGCTCCATTCATAGCAGATTGGAGCGTACCGGATTGTACCATAGATCTTATAGAGCGTTCAGCACGAGAGTCGAAGTCGCCTTCAAGAGCGAAAGTAACGTTACCGCCACCTCCACCAGAGCGTTCCATCTCACGGGCTGTCTTGGCTCGGCTGTAAACTTTAGCAGGACCAGAGATTAACTCAGGACCACGCTCGCCTACAAGGTTAAACTTGTTGGAAGCGATAGACCCGCCGTTGTCACTCATGCCTCCGAAGAAACCCATGACTGTACTGAGCATACCTCCAGCACCACCGCCACCACCAAATAGACTTCCAAGTCCTTGAGTGAGGCTGTTCATAAGTCCACCGAACAAATCCCCAAGACCGCCGAAGCCTTCTGTGAGTAGAGTAGAGCCAAGGGTCTTAACAGAGTCAATGACCCCACCGAAACCAGTCTTAGTACCAGCAGAACCACCTTTCTCGTTAGAGCCACCTGCAAGACCAGAGATGCCTAATCCTTCTAGGTCAACCCCACCTGCATGGGAGTTCTTGCCACCTAAACCTAAGATACCTTCAGCGATAGCACCACCACCTATTCTATTCCCTTCCTTCTCCCCTTCACTGGGGCCAAACATTAGAGTCTTAAGGAAACCAGCAGCTTGTCCACCTGCGCCTTCTGCCGAGTCCATGCCTCCAAGCAAGGTCTCGATGAAGCCTTGTGCGAAAGAAGCTATCTGCTCGTTAAGAGAGTTAGTCATGTTATCCAGAATAAGGGTAACAAAACCATCAGCGAAGCTGTCTCCATCACGAAGAGCGCCTGTGATTACATCAGTGAAGCCTTTAGCAAATTTCTTAGCATCGGTCTCGTTCTTCATAGCGTCTGCCCTTTCTCTTGCGGCGTCTTCTTCGAGATCTATTACGCTTTGATTGTAAGCCGCTACTGCAGCCAACCTTGCCTTGTTGCCTGCTTCTGTGTCGGCAAACTCTTTGGCGTTAAGCGCTTCCAACTCCTTACCTAAGGCCTTAGCTCGCTCTAGTATCTTTAAGCTTGCTGTCATACCTATCTTAGCGAAGTCTTCATTGCTGAAAGCCACCCCTATGTCTTTAAAGGGCATTAGTGCCTTTTCAAGATTGGTTGCTAGCTCATACCTAACCACCTTCGCTGCATCTCTAGCTGCTTGACCTGCAGCTGCGGCGTATTCTTGCTCTCTTTGATCTATAAGTGCCTTGTTTGGTTTAGCGGCACCTCGTAGCCCGTCTATCTCTAACCTTGCTTGGCTTAAAGTCGAAGAAACATCTAGCAAGCTTGCCTTAGTAGCTTCACTTAGGCGGCTATACTCATCACGAGTAACACCTATGTTAGCATCACCGAAAGCAGCGAAAGTTTTGTCTAGAGTAGTCATAAGACTTCTAGAAACATCTCGGCCAAAGTCTTCTGCTTGCTTAGTAACAGCTTGGATAGAAAGCGCTACGCTGTCTGCTGCATCGTTCTTTTTACCCGCTCTTAGTCTAGCTTCTAAAGCAATAAGCGCGTTAAGGTTCTTCTGGAGATGCATCGCTTCAGCTAGCTGCTCATTGGTCAGCTTAAGAGCGTCGGTTCCACCAAAGTCAATTAGCTCTGCGCCTTCTAAAGCAGTTACAGTTTGTACTCCAGCCTTGAGCTGGTCTATTAGTACTAATTGGGCTTGTAGCTCTGCAAACTGAGCGGCTAAGGCATCCCTTCGTTCTCCGTCAAGAGGACCAAGAAGTGCAGAGGAGGCAACAATCTCTCGCATCTTTTTAGTGATTACTTCAACTTGTGCGCTAGCGTCTGTGAATCGATCAAACTCGTCTCCAGTAAGAGCCACTACGTCTCTAAGAGTAGTAGCGCTTACAATTGACTCGCCAAATATTTCTTGTAGCTCGGCAGCTGGCTTGTTTATGTTTACAAGCTCTGTATTTAGCTGCTTTAATCCCTTACCAAAACTGATATCTAACTGGAGATCTCTTGCGGTAAGCTGTATCTGGTTTCTTAAACTTTGTAAACGGGCTTCCAGAATTAGCACGTCCTGTACAGCGCTGGGGTTAAAAACGCTTATCAGTTGTGCTGAGCTTAGCTCTTCCTTAACTGCCAGAGCGGTAGCTTGTAGGTCGTTAAGGGCATCTAAGTCATCTATGTTTACAAAATCTTTTATATCTTGTTGGCTACCTACCTCAATAAACAGATCAAAGTCTATAGATTCAAACCGCGCAAGCATTTTCTCAACTGCCGTACGCATGTCTTTTTCTTCAGGGACAAAATCTTCCCCTGTGATAGCTGCAGATAGTAACCCAAAACCGTTCTTAATGTCAACAAAGAGCCTACCGAAGAATCCGGTTATCTGGGTTGTCTTGATAGAGAAGTAAGTTACAACATCGTCCATCCATTCAAACCAGAAAGTAGAATTCGCTCCGGTGTTGCGGATGTCGTATAGCGTTTGCTCGTTGTACTCAGCGATTCTGTCAAGACCTTCCTCTGCTGTCTTAGTGTTTACGTTTATTTCTATACCTACGTCAGCACGAAGACCTATAAGGTCTAAAAGACTGTTTCTAAGTATTGTAGCTCCAGAGTTTACTTCCTCCGAAGTATCACTGAACATGCTTGAGAAAGCAAATAGTCCTGTTATAGCAAATGCGAGAGCAGTAACTATCCTGCCAATAGGTCCACCTACGGCAATCCAAAATGCTCTAGCAGCAACTGCGCCTATATTCATTGCGGTAGTTAGTATCCCGGTTGCAGCAGCAAGACCTAGCTTTAACGTTGCAAGCAATGATGCTATCTTAGAACCCTCTTTCATGGTAAGAAGTTCTTTCAACGAGGCTTTGTTAAGAGTTAATACCGCTTTAGCTGCCTGCTTAGCTCCATCTTTAAGTTTAACTGTACTAGTTACAAACGCAGCGGATACCTTACCAGCGGCTCCGGTTACATCGGATAGTTTCTTAGTTCCCTTAGAGTACCCGAGTATCGCAACACCTAGCTCTCCAAAAGTAGCTTTTAAAGGAGATAGGCTTAACTGCATAGCGTCGAAGTTCTTTGAGAGACCAGCGGGTATCATCTTTCGTTTCAGTACACCGCCCAACTCGATAAACGCAAATTTAATTTTGCTAGCGGCCTTTAAAGCTGATTGTTTGAGAACCTCTACCTGACTAAGACCACCGCTAACGTCTATGAATTGACCTGTTACTTCTCCTGCAAGACCTCCGAATAGCTTATTAGCAGCGTTAGCTACTGCGGCTCCAAGGTCACCAAAGAAGAAAGTTAATAGCTTCTTGCCTGCAAAAACAGCGACCATCGCTCCAAGCAAATCACCAGCAAAACCTAAAGTAAAGAATTGGAGTATATCTCCTATAGGACCCATTGCGTCTAGCAAGGCATCACCAAAGGTAGTAGCGGCATCGACTAGTATATAAGCAAAACCAGCGACTAAGGCTATGAGGTTTGCGGGGTTGAGGATAGCACCAAGCGCCCGTCCTAGACCTGTAGCGATAGTGTCAGTAAATTCATTTACTGCCTTTACTACAGCGAATCCACTTAGACCTGCCGCCAGTGCGTTACCTAGAGTAACTACGAGATATGGGACGAAGCCTTCTGTAAGTATCTTAACAAGTACAGCGGTTACTTGACCGGAAGCAGCCCCGAATACATAAGGGAACTCCGTTTCTAAGTAGTTTAGAGCATCTGATATCACATCAATAAAGCCCAATCCAAAAGCGGCTACTATCCCTGTAGCTGCGCTTCCAGTAGCTTGAGCAGCAATTACAGTTATAGTAAAGCCCTTCCCTAGACCGCCTGCTGCTTCGGTAAAGCGGTTAGCAAACTCGTCTACAGTAATCAGAGCCACTTTAAACGCATCTGATACTAGGGCCGTAAAGTCTTCTACTATAAAAAGTGATTCAAACAAGTTAGTTGTGTAAGCGTTAACTTCATCTACTAGGTCTGGCCACCAAGAGTTACCCACTACCTGATCGTAAACCCAGAAGAAAGCTCTCTCAACTCCAGTAGTAAATTTCTGTATGCCTGAAAACGCAGCGTCTAATGCACCCCCGCCTAGATCAGTGATACCGTCTACTAGTTTGTCTATCCAATTTATTTGGAAAACTTTGGCAAAGGACTCTCCTACTCCTTTTGCTTTGGGGGCAATGGCGGTTAATCCTGCCGCTACGTCTAACAATTTGTTAGCTAAAGCATCACTTGCCCCAGTGCCTTTAACGAACTCAGCGATAACTAGTTTACCTGACTGAGCCACTTGCATAAAGCTTTGACCTACAGTTGCGTTAACTGCGGCGTATTCCTCGTTAATGATCCCCTCTTGGCTCTTAAAGGCTTTGACTACTACTTCAGAAGTAATCTTACCTTGCTCTGCCAGCTTACGAAGTTGACCTACCCCTACCCCAAGTTCAGCAGCAAT
>ENA-ORDA01002237-ORDA01002237.1-marine-metagenome-genome-assembly--contig:-NODE-2237-length-15017-cov-4.287416_pt1 | contig 15017 bp, 10 predicted proteins | sample MGYA00237778_ERZ508506 | MGnify/ENA primary metagenome ERZ508506 (study PRJEB26177, sample SAMN06267891) | marine metagenome | isolation source: Monterey Bay, California, USA | place: Pacific...
TCTTTTCTGTCGATGCTATATCGAAGGCTTTTATCCATTGGAAAAGCATCTGTAATTTTTCCTTTGTTAAAAACATTGTTTGGGTCAAATGATTTTTTGATACGTCTAAGTAATTGATAGTTTGTTTCTCCTATCATTAATGGAATAAATTCAGCGCGTACAATCCCATCTCCATGTTCACCACTAAATGACCCTTGGTATTTTTTTACTAGTTGAGCAGTTTCAGTAGTTATTTTTCTAAATAAAGAAACATCTTCAGATTTTTTTAGATTTAATATAGGTCGAAGATGTAATTCACCAGCTCCAGCATGAGCATAATAAACAGCCTTTTGCTGATACTTATCCATAATTTTAGTGAATTCATCAATATAATTTGGAAGATCGTTTAAATCAACAGCAGTATCCTCTATACAAGCTACCGCTTTTTTATCTCCAATAATATTTCCTAATAAACCCAGCCCAGCTTTTCTAAGATTAAACATGCGTTTAATATTTTCCCCTACTACTTTAGGGTGGTGATATCCAAAATTGTTATTATTTAGATCAGAGATTAATTCATCTGCTTTTTTTTGGGCTTCCTCCTTTGTATCACCTGAAACTTCAAACATTAAAATTGCCTCAGGATCTCCTTGAATAAAAAATCGATTCTTAGCTTGTTCACGATTGTTTTTGGTGCAGTCTAAGATTACTTTATCCATTAACTCACAAGCATATAACTCATGGTTCATAGCTAAAACTGTAGCTTTTAGACTTTCTTTTATACTATTAAAATGAGATGCAATTATTACACTTTCTTTAGGTTGTAGAGCATCTAATTGTAACGTGATAGCTGTCGAAAAAACTAATGTGCCTTCACTACCAGACAAAAGTTTTGCTATGTTTATGGTATTATCTTTACCACCAAATAAATCAAAGTCAAGTAATTCATCTACAGCATAACCTGTATTTCTTCTGTGAATACTAGGTTTTGGAAATTGGTTTTTAATTTCTTGTTGAACTAGTTCTTGTGAAAGTTCACTGTATATAGAAGCATAAATGCTGCCTTCTAAAGATTTAATTTGGGTTTTTAATTTAAATTCTTTGGAGTTTAATTCTTTAAAACTAGCAAAAGATCCATCACTCAGGACACCATCTATTTGTAAAACTTTGTCTCTAGTTACTCCATACCTTATAGAGGTACTTCCAGAAGAATTATTACCAACCATTCCTCCAATCATACACCTATTAGATGTAGAAGTATTCGGTCCAAAAAAAAGACCAAATGGTTTTAAGAATAAATTGAGTTCGTCTCTAACTACTCCTGGTTCAACAGTAATCGTTTTATTGAGTTCATCAAAAGCTAAAATATTTGTAAAATGTTTAGAAACATCAACTATGATTCCTTCACCAACACATTGGCCAGCCAATGATGTCCCTGCTGTTCTTGGAATTAATGTCAAGTGATTAGATGTTGCAAATTCAATTAAAATTTGAAGATCTTTTTCATCTTTTGGATAAGCAACAGCTAAAGGTATTTTTCTGTATACAGATGCATCTGTAGCATAAAGAGCCTTGTGTAAATCATCATATACAAGTGACCCAGACAACTTATTCCCAATTTTTTCTAATATATTTTGATCTATCATATCCTACATTTGAACATTTTGATCTTCAGGAAACTGTCCAGGAATATCATTTTTATTTTCATCTAACATTTCACGCAAATCAATTTCTATACCTCTAGAAATAGTAGAGATAGGTACGTCATTTGGCCCACCTTCAAATGGGTTTTCTCCAACTCTAGCCATTCTTTCCATAATGTGAAATGCCCATGATACACATGCGCAAAAAGGAACGGATAACCATATAAAATAATCTCCTATCAGTGGGTGATCAACACTAATAAATTTTGCAATATCTGAAAATTCAGAAACGATACCAAAGGGGAGTAAAACAACAAATAATTTTACTAAATAATATGCTAAACTTGCATATTGCCTTGGATAAGGAAAGTTTTTTATTCTCTCAGATTTTCCTTGATGTGTAAATAATTTTTCCAAAACGTTTTCTAATTCTAAAAAAGAGAATTCCCAAATAACGCCCTTTTCTTTGAGCCTTCCTATATGCTTAGATTGCAAATAAAGAATAGCTGTTTGTTTATTTTTTTTACTTAATACATATTTTTCTTCTTCAGGAGACAGGTACAGCATAAGATTGTCTTCCAAACTTGATATTTTTTCTGGAATATGCAGTAAATCTGCCCATTTTCTGTTGCTTCTAGATAAGTGAGAGGTTTCCCAATCTTTTCTTTGTCTCATTGAGTAACGCAGTGCTGTCATCCAAGCAATATGTCTGTAAATTAATATTTTTTTTTGTTCCCTGATTTCTTCAGGTTTTATGGGTGTACTTGAGTATTGGTTGTTTACCATTTCTTGAACTTTCATCCCCCAAGTTCTAGACGTATTTACAATACCACCCCAAATCTTTCTGGCTTCCCAAATTCTATCATAAGCAGCATTGTTTTGAAATCCCACCATAAAAGCAACCGCAGTACCAATAAGAGCTACAGGTGTCCAGGGAACATCCAAAAATGTAAAATCTAGATTTTTATATAAAAATGTTATAAGACCTGCATAGGATAGAAAAATGAGAGTTTCTCCAATAGACCACAGAAACATGTCTTTAACTGAATATCTTTTTTTGGTGAGCATGGTAGATTATTAAGTATCAAAAATAAGAGTTTTGTTCCAAAAAAAAGTAAGAATTGTTTTTAATATCTTTGTTAAAATCAAATCTTAATACTAATGAAAAATATAGTCCTTACCTTTTTATTATTAACAATTTCTTTTTCAATAAACTCTCAAGAATTAGATCTAAATTATTATGTTCCCTCTGATCAAAATTATAATGACAAGATTCCTACTCCAAAGGAAATTATTGGTCATCAAGTAGGAGAGTGGCACGTTACTCATGATAAACTTGTTGAGTATATGAAGGTATTAGCTAAATCATCTGATCGTATTACTCTTGAAGATAGAGGAAAAACATTTGAGGGAAGACCCTTGTTATTGTTAACGATTACCTCTCCAAACAATCATTCCCGTATAGACGATATAAGACAAAGGCATATAGACGGTACCAATGACTCATCACTGGATGTAACCAATGACCCTATCATAGTCTATCAGGGTTTTTCTATCCATGGAAATGAGCCTAGTGGTTCAAATGCTGCTTTGGCTGTAGCATATTATCTAGCAGCTTCAACTAGTTCAGCTACTGAAGATTTATTGAATAATACAGTAATTTTATTTGATCCATCTTTTAATCCAGACGGATTACAACGTTTTGCCTATTGGGCAAATACCAACAAGAGTAAAAATATTAACCCAGATTCAAATGATAGAGAGTATTTTGAGGTTTGGCCAAGAGGTAGAACAAATCACTATTGGTTCGATATGAATAGAGATTGGCTACCAGTTCAGTTACCAGAATCTAGAGCTAGAATTGCATCATTTCACAAATGGTTACCAAATATATTAACAGATCATCATGAAATGGGATCCAATTCAACTTTCTTTTTTCAGCCAGGTATTCCCAGTAGAACTCACCCTTTAACACCGCAATTAAATCAAGATTTAACTAAAGAGATTGGCACCTATCATGCAAAAGCATTAGATGAAATCGGTTCACAATATTATTCAGAAGAAAGTTATGATGATTTTTACTACGGAAAAGGGTCTACATTTCCAGACATCAATGGAAGTATTGGTATTTTATTTGAACAAGGAAGTTCTAGAGGTCATGCACAAGAAACATCTAATGGTATTTTAACGTTTCCATTTACAATTAGAAATCAATATACAGCAGCAATGTCAACTCTTGAAGCTGCAAAAAATATGCGTGTAAAAATATTAAAATATCAACAAGATTTTTACAAGAAAGCAAGGAAAGAATCATCTAAAGCCAAAGCTATTGTTTTTGGAGATCATAAAGATGCCGCCAAAAGTTATCATTTAGCGGAAGTTTTAAAAAGACATCAAGTTGCTATTCATGAAGTAAAGTCAGATTTTAGAGCAAATGGCAAACAATTTAAAAAGGGATACAGTTATATAGTTCCTATGAATCAAAAAAATCAACGATTGGTAAAAGCAATGTTTGATGTTAGAAAAAGCTTTAAAGACAGTTTGTTTTATGATGTATCTGCATGGACGTTTAATCATTCATTTGGTGTAGATTATGCAGAAAATGTTTCTTTGAGCAACGCTGGTCCTAAAATTGAAACCTTACGTATCCGGAAGGGAAATGTAAGCAAAATTAGTACCGTTGGGTATTTGATGCCTTGGAATGAATACTATACACCAAAAGCTTTAAATGCAATACTACAAAAAGGCTTGCGTGCAAAAGTATCTATGAAAAACTTTAAAAATGGTGGAATTTCTTATGATTATGGAACCATTCATATTCCTGTTCAAAACCAAAAGTTAAACAGTGTAGAATTATACAACTTTTTAAGTGAAGTAGCTAAAGAAAGTCATTTACAAATAGATGGAGTTACCACTGGTTTAAATGAGGGTATAGATTTAGGAAGTAATAATTTTAGAAATATATCATTACCAAAAGTAGCAATGTTGGTTGGAAATGGAGTAAATGTTAGTGATCCAGGTGAAATATGGCACCTATTTGATCAACGTTATGATATGCATGTGACCAAATTAGATATGATTTATTTCAATAGAATAGATATAAGTAAATACACTGTTTTAATTGCACCGAATAGCCGAGGTCTAGATAAAAAAGCTATTGAAAAGTTACAAAAATGGGTTCGTGATGGTGGAACTTTAATAGGTTATAGAAGTGCGGCCAAATGGTTAAATGATCATAAATTTATAAACATAGAATTTGAGAGTGCTAAGTTAGATACTATTAAAGAGGTTTCTTTTGAAGCAAAATCTTTAAAAAATGGAGCACAAGTTATTGGTGGTGCTATTTTTGAAGCAACAATAGACCGCTCTCATCCTATTAATTTTGGATATAAAAATGATAAAATAGCTTTGTTTAGAAATACAACTCTTTTTATGAAAGCAGATAAGAAAAGCTATAACAATCCAATACAGTATACGAATAACCCATTGTTAAGTGGTTATATTTCAAAAGAAAACGCAAAGGTGATTAAAAACACCGTTCCCTTTAAAGTTCAAAGAATGGGACGCGGAAGAGTACTAGTTTTTACAGATAATACGAACTTTAGAGCTTTTTGGTACGGAACCAATAAGTTGTTGATGAATGCTGTATTTTTTGGAGATAAAATGTAATAATTAAAAACAAAAGATATAAAAAGTTGTGAGTTTTAATTTCTAATTCTCACGACTTTTTTTCTAATTATAAAATATTGTAACAAAAAGTAAAGACATACGTCATATAAAGGTTACTAATTATACTATACTTATGAGTTTTTTACGTGTTTTATTCGCAATTATTTTTCCACCTTTGTCAGTCATAGATAAAGGGTGTGGCTCATTCTTTATCATTTTTTTGTTAACACTTTGTGGATGGATACCAGGAGTTATAGGAGCGTTGGTCATTTTAAATAATCCTAAAAATAAATAAGAGTTTTAACGAACCTGTTCTCCGTTTTTAATTGAATTGGAAGCTTGTAAAAGAACAACATTGCCATTGTTGTTGTATACACCTAAGATTAAACATTCACTCATAAAATTTGCAATCTGCCTAGGTTTAAAATTAACAACAGCAGTTACTTGTTTATGTAATAATTCTTCTTTAGTGTATAGGTCTGTAATTTGTGCACTCGATTTTTTTATACCAATAGTACCAAAGTCAATAACTAATTGATATGCAGGTTTACGAGCTCTTGGAAACTCATGTACTTCAATAATGGTTCCTATTCTAAGGTCAACTTTTAGAAAGTCTTCAAATGATGTTTCTTCTGACACTTATTTATTTTTTTAAAGAAAGTTTTTTAACTACCCAAAGTGGTCCAATTAACAAGAATTGTAAGTCTTTTGCAAACGATGGTTTTTTACCTTCGATGTGATGGCCGTAGAATTGCCCAATCCAAGCTACAATAAATATGATTAATGATCCATATAATAAGTTTACAACAGAACCCAACCAAAAGTTTCCAATAATTGCCAAGCAAATAAAGAACAACATTTGAACAAAATACCAAAAGCCGAGGCGTACATAAAATAATAAAATAAAAATTGAAACAACTGCAGCCCAATTTTCTAATAACGGGTTATACAACCCAAAGGCGTTCTCTAGAAATGAAGTTGGAATACTCATTAAAAGACCTATGACACTAAAGAAAATAGCAGGAACACATAGGTAATGAATAAATTGATTTGTTGAATTCTGATGACTTATAGCGTATTCATCAAACCATTGTTGTGCAGTTTTCATCGTATAAATTATTTAAAATAAAGATAGTAATTTTTTTAACTATTATCTCTTGTTAAAAATTGGATCCATGTAAGTTCAATGAAGTATTTATTTTTCAATATCCTTTTTCATTTTTTTTAAATTTTTAATTGAATTTCTGTTTTCAGGATTAATAGCAATAGATTTCTCATAATACTCAATAGCCTTAAGGGTGTCATTTTCTTTTTTAAAAGCATCTGCCATACTATTGTAAACATTTGACTTTTCTGGGTATAGGGCAATGTTTATTTTAAAGATTGCTTTAGCTTTTTCAAATTCATTAGCATTTAGGTATTTATATCCTATTCTATTTAAACTCCATTCTTGAATTGTTGGATCTAAAGAATCTTTTTTCTGTAAAGCTAAAAATGTATTCAAAGACTTTTCGTACTCTTTATTTTTAAAATATTCTAAGGCTGTTTTTTCTCCTGCTATTAGTTTTGTGAAATAAAATTTTTCTCCCTCATGCTCTCTTTTTTCTGCTAGTTCTATGTGTGTCTGTGGAGAAGAAATAAAAATTAATTTCTCATTCATTTCTTTTAAATAAAATGAGCTATCATTTGCCTTTATTGGAGTTACGTTTTTGCCTCTCCATTTTATTTTTAAAACATCTTCAATAAAGTATACTTCTAGAGTTTCATTAGAATTAAATAAATACCTTCCTTCAACAGTTTTTATAAATTCAGACGTGTTTTTAGAATTACTACATGATATTAAGATACAGATACATATAAAGTAAAAAATTTGTTTCATGTACGCTTTTCTTATTTTTTAAATTAACTTTTTGTTGTGAGAATTTTTTTTAACTGTGATAAAAAGATTTTAGTTTTTTTTCCACAAAACTTTATTCAAAACAGATGATATTTTAATATATATATCAAAACCTATTTTCATAGTGGTCTTAAGTAGTAAACATCAGTTGGACTCTATCTAATTAAGAAATATATCAACTGATTAGTTTAGAATATCTAGTGTCTCTTGAGGTTTTCTTAGATAACTTTTTGATTTTCTTTTCTCCATACTAGCTAGTTCTTTCTCACTAAATTTTAATTTATCTCCTTGAAATAGAATTCTCCATATTTTTCCTTTTTTAGATTCTGAAATATACAAAGAACCGTCTGGGCCTTCTGCCAAGCCCATTGGTCTGTATTGAGCATCACTCATTATTTTGACTGTATCTGTACCAGTAAAACCATCTGCAAAAACCTCCCATGTATTTAACGGTTTTCCGTTTTTGAAAGGAATAAAAGCTACAATATATCCTGCCTGTGGATAAGGACTTCTATTAGTTGAGCCATGAAATGCAATAAAAGCTCCATCTTTATATCGTTCTGGAAATTGATTTCCTTTATAGAATAATAAATCATTTGGTGCCCAATGAGCAGGTAATCCCATGATAGGATCTGTATACCCACTAGCTTCTAATTTTCCATTACCTCCATATTCTGGAGCAAGCATTCTTTTATTTTTAAAATGATCAAAGTAGGTGTAAGGCCAGCCAAAATCATCGTCTTGTTTAATGATCATAAATTCTTCTGCGGGTAAGACAGAATTTTCCCATTTACTGAAATAGTTTGGAGCATGGTTATGAAGATAATCTCTTCCATGATTCATTGCATATAAATTATCATCTTTATCATTCCAACTAAGTCCCACAACACTTCTTAAACCAGTAGCAAATAGTTCACCATCTTTTTGTGTTTGGTTTAATTTATTTTCATCAAACTTCCAAATCCCACCTAAAATAGTTAATTGAGAACACGGGTATTCTCCTCTTACTATTGAGTTTGAGTTATTCGTTTTTGAATTCTGGTCTTCACAAGCATTTGTTGGCGCACTAAAAGTCACATACATACTTCCTTTTTTATCAAAAGCTAATGATTTTGCATTGTGCCATCTTATTGGGTAGCGATCAACAAGAATAACTTCAGGATTACCTTCTGGAATTAATTTATTAGGGCTTAATTTTTGTCTATAAACTACAAGTTCAGAACTAAAATATAAATATCCGTTATGGATTCTCATTTCAGTAGCAAAACTCCCATCGTTTGGATAGTTTCCAAAACGTTTGAAGACATCAATTTTTCCATCATTATTAGAGTCTCTTAATGCAATGTTTCCTAGTTTGCCTGTTTCTATTCTTAACTTCACATATACATCACCATTATTGTTTACTGCTAAATGTCTAGATCTACCAACGCTATCTGCAATTACTAATGCACCAAATCCATCTGGTAAAAATAAGCCCCCGTTATCTGAGTCTGGTTTAACGGTTAGCTGTTTTATTGGTTTTGTAACAATTTCTTTTTGAGATGTTATTTTGTCTATGTTTTTTGATTCTTTTTTACAGGAAGATAATATCAATAGAAAAAATAGGATGGTACTTAGAGTTTTCATGAAAATAAAATTAAGAAATCTATTAATATATAGTAAAAGTATGAATTTTTTAGAAGAGGTATTTTAGTTTTAAAGAAGTATAATAGTTAACAGGATTTCCAGGATAATAATATCTTGGCTTATTTCCGCCAAAACTTCCTGCATTTATTAATAGCATTGATGCATATTTACTGTTTGTGAGGTTATTAATACCTACAAGAAAGTTGTATTGAAAATTATTATTTGTATTTGATTGATATCCAAATTGGGTATTTATAATTTGATATTCATCAGAATAAACAGAATTATCATCTCTTAAAGGTATTTCTCCAACAAAGCTGTAGTTTACAGAAGTATAAAAACCGTTTAAACTTTCTAGACCAATGGTAGCGTTGTAGGTAAGTTTTGGTACACCTGTTAATAGGTTGTTTGAGTAATCATTTGAATCATCAATAAATTTTTTGAATTTGAAATCATTGTAGGCAAAAGAGTGAAAACCAAATAATGTAATATTTTTTGTTTTTATGAATGTATTCTTGAGGGTAAACTCTAATCCATTGTATTGTGTTTTTCCAGCGTTAACACCCATATATTCATCATTATTTGTTCTTCTTGCTACCAATAAGTTTTTAACGTTCATTCTGTATATTGCAATATCAAAATATACAGTATTTTTAAATAATTGACCTCTGCTGCCTATCTCATAATTCCAACCACTTTCAGGTTCTATAGTTGAATTAATTAAACCATCTGGCAATAAAGTTTCTTCTAAGGTAGGAGGAGAGAAACCATGGCTAATAGAACCATATAACATTGTAGAGAGAGAATTTTTATAAACAATACCTATTTTAGGAGATATCATTGTCTTAAATGAGTAATTACCAGAAAAATTGGGGATATTATTTATAAGATTGTCTTTTAAATGATAGGAAGTTTTGTTTAGATTTAACCCTAGAGTATAATGTGTTTTTTTTGAAAAAGTGTATTTTGAATCAAAAAAAAGATTAAAATAAGTACGTCTTTCCTTAAAGTTAGATAATAATTCTCCTTGTATAAGTTCAGATCCTGAAGCGACAGTATTATATAAATTTTTATATGTTTGATATGAGTTAGCATCATTAAATAGTTCAATCCCTATGGTCCAATTTAATTCATTTTTAAATAAAGTAGTATTTTGAAGAAGTCTGGTTCTTATGCCAATACCATTAGTTTCTTCTTTTAAAATATTAAAAGGCCTTGGTTCGTATGAATTTAAAAAAGAAGAAAATACACTAGTTTTTTGTGTAGTATTTGAGTTGTATTCATGTTGCCAAGACACGCCAAGTAAGCCTTTTGTATACTCTTCAAAACCTTTTGATTGTGCCCATGTATAGGCTGCTACTGAAGGATTTTCAAAATAATCATCTTCATTCAAAGAACTAGGGATGAATGCTTTTACCCTAGATAAGTTTCCAATGAAAGAAATTTTATCCTTAGTTCCAATATCATGATTAGACGTTATAGTTATAATCTCCCTATCTGTTTTGTTATTAGCTCTATAGCCATCTAAATGTAAGTTTGTGTAAGTTAAACTTACACTGTTTTTAGTGTTTGTAACAGCTGTTTTTAATGTATACTTGTGTAAACCAAATGAGCCAACTGTATAATCACTTTCAATTATAGATTTATTAAATTCAGTTTTTATTGGTATTAATTGAAGCGTTCCTCCCAAACCTGCGCCATAAATACTAGAAGAAGGACCTTTTAAAATTTCAAGCTTTCCTAATGTGGTCATGTCTATGTCTTCTATAGTGGTAATTCCAGACCCATTGGTGAGAGGAATGTCTTGATAATAAGCTCTAATTTTACTTGTATTGTAAGGACTTCTAGATCCTATACCTCGAATTGTTATTCTGTTTGTAGATAATGTACCGCTATGCATAAATACACCAGCAATAGTATTTAAAACTGGAGTCATATCTATGACATTATTTCTTTGAATATCTTTTCTAGTAAGCACAGAAATAGCAGTAGGTATATTTTGTATTTTATTTTTAAAATTATTAGAGACAATAATAATTTCACTTAAACTTTCTGAGATAGCGATGAGTTCTATTGTTTTTTTTTCAGTTATATTGACTTTTTGAGTAATATAACCTTCTTTGGAAAAGAAATATACAGCAGCGTTTGGAAGAGTAAACTGACCCTTACGATCTGTTTTTGTTGAAAAAGAGTTGTTTGTACTAGAAATATAAGCACCATAAATTTCAATTTTAGTATCTTTATCTAATACAATTCCTGTAATTTGTTGAGCCGTTAAATTTAACAGCATCAATAAAAAAAAAATTAAAAAAAAATTAAACTTCACAGATTTTTATTTGTAAAAACGGTTAATGACTTTGTTTATTAATTATTAAGAAGCTCTCGATAATTCGAGAGCTTAATTTAATGACTGTTTATTTCACATCCATCAACTCTACATCAAAGATCAGTGTAGCATTTGGAGGTATTACACCGCCAGCACCACTTTCTCCGTAGGCTAGGTTAGAAGGAATTACAAAACGTGCTTTATCTCCAACTTTTAATAAAAGAATTCCTTCATCCCAACCAGCAATCACTTGCCCAACTCCAACCGGGAAGTCTATTGGTTGTTTGCGTTTGTAAGAAGAATCAAATACAGTACCATCTAATAATTGTCCTTTATAATGTACAGAAACATTGGCTCCTTTTATAGCTTGTTTTCCGTCACCATTTTGTAAAATTTTATAACGCAAACCACTAGTTGTTTCATCATAACCAAGTGCTACAGTATCTAAAATTTCTTGCTGCTTTTTCTTTTCTTCTTCTTCTCTTTTTGCTCTAGAACCTTCAAAGGTTCTGAAAGCTTCCACTGCATTATATGTTTCAGCATTTGTTCCTACACGAATTATCTCTATAGACATTTCATCTCCTTGAGCAACTGCATCTACAACGTCTTGTCCCTCTACAACATTTCCAAATACTGTATGTTTCCCATCTAGCCAAGAAGTTTCTATATGCGTAATAAAAAATTGAGAACCATTGGTAGCAGGGCCAGAGTTTGCCATCGATAATTTTCCTGGAGCATCATGCTTTAGGTCTGGGTGAATTTCATCATCAAATTGGTAGCCTGGGCCACCAGTTCCAGTTCCTAAAGGACAGCCTCCTTGAATCATAAAATCTGGAATTACCCTATGGAACTTTAAACCATCATAATATGGTGTTCCTTGTTCTTTAACATTGTTTTCTAAATTTCCTTCTGCTAAGGCAACAAAGTTACCTACAGTACCAGGAGTTTTTTCATATTCTAAATTCACTAAAATGTCTCCTTTTGGAGTTTTGAATTTTGCGTAGATTCCGTTATTCATTATTATTAATTTAAATTATTTTTTTGCGTTTAAAATAGATAAACCATAAGTTAATCCAATATTGATATTAGAGGAGTTTACATTTCCATAAGGAGAAACCATCTGCCCTCCGGCTATATTTAATGTAAAATCGTTATTAATATGATAATTAAAACCAGCAGTTGGTCTCACTAAAATACCTTCACCAGAATCAACTCTTCCTCCGCCGGCAACCCCAAGACCTATTTCAAAGAAAGTAGAAATCTTGTTATTTAAAAAACGATTACTCTTAATTCCTAGTCCAAACATTCCATGAGCATAACCACCAGACTTTCCTTCATAAGCAAATGAAGCTTCTCCAGAGAGGTACAGTTTTTTACTTATATCATAAAATACTTTGACTGCAATAAGTTGTAAATCACTGTCTGGAATCCCAAATTTAGCCACATCAAAATATGTCTGATTTTGAACACCAACTTGAATTCCCTGTGTTTTAATGTGTCTTGCTTTTTCTTCTGTAAACGGATCAGAAGTACCTCCATTTAATCCATAATACTTAACACTAAAACCTAATGTATATGCTTCAAAAGTACCACCAATAGATCGGTGGTATCCTCCATGAGTACTCAAACCAAAATGATCTGTAATTTTAACATCTGCACCGATACTTGGGTACATGGTCAATCCGTTTTCTGGAAAAATTCTTCCACCAGCGGCACCAATTCCAAATTTACCAAAGAGATTGATGTTTTTATTTACTTGAAAGTTTTTTCCTACCCCAATAAATAAATCCATAAAACCTGCCACTAATCCTTTATACATGGCGTCGGTATGTGCATAAATAAATGTATTTTCTGATAGATAGCGCTGGTATTCAAAACCTAAAATAGATAAGGTGTTGTTAAGTGGTTCATAGTTTTGGGTGGCATCCTTTCTAGAATCACCGAAAGGAAAGAAGAAATCAAACGTAACTTGTTGTACTGTTTTTACGGCTGGCTTAATGCTATTATTTTCTTTTAAAGTAGTGTTTAAATTATATTTTTTTCGAGCATCATTATAGCTCTTGTAACGTAAAACACTCGGTATTTCAATAAAAAAAGAGACATTATCATTTTTAATAATTCCAGTAAAGAAATTTACCTTACCGTATTGCACTCCAAAAGAATAATTTTTCTTCTTTAATTGAAGCCCTATATTAGGATAAATAATTCCTCCACCATTAACTAGAGTTCTATAGCCACCTCCACCACCAAAGTGAACATTAGCATCAAAATAAATATTATTATAAATCTTGGTATTCACACCTAAATGAACGCCTAAGGTAAATAAACCTCCTTGATCTCCAGTAACAGCGGCATGCATTCCAGCACCTGTATAGAGCCATTTAGTTAGAGGTACGTTGTAGTTTAAACCAACCAAACTCATTTTAGGAGCTAGTTCATAGCTTACCTTATCTGTGGGCATGCCAACTAAAATATGATTTAATCTAATTGAATTGTTTAGTTTTTTAAAGGTGTATGTAGTTTCTGAATTTTCAGTTTGTGAATACAGTTGAAAACTTAGAATGCTTAGTATAATAAGAAGTACTTTTTTCATACTATTTTATTGAAATTCACTTGTAAAATGAAGCTTTACTGTAGGGTATTTACTTTGAGTCATTTGTATGGTAAAAGAAGAATCTGCTAAAAAAACTAACTGACCTTGTTTGTCTTTTGCTAAATAACGCTGCTTTACTCTTTTAAATTCTTTAAATTCTTCGTTTTTTGTGTCCTCAGCTTCTACCCAACATGCTTTGTGTACATGAATATTTTCATAGGAACACTTTGCACCGTATTCATGCTCTAAACGATACTGAATTACTTCATATTGAAGTGCACCAACTGTTCCAATAATTTTTCTTCCATTCATATCTAAGGTAAATAATTGTGCAACACCTTCATCCATTAGTTGATCTAAGCCTTTAGATAATTGCTTAGATTTCATAGGGTCTGCATTATTTACATATCTGAAATGTTCAGGTGAAAAACTTGGAATTCCTTTAAAGTTTAAGTGCTCTCCTTCGGTAAGAGTATCGCCTATTTTAAAATTTCCGGTATCATGCAATCCAACAATATCTCCAGGAAATGATTCGTCTACAATTTCTTTCTTTTCAGCAAAGAAAGTATTTGGGCTAGAAAATTTCACTTTTTTACCATTTCTAACATGAAGATAGGGAGCGTTTCTTTTAAAAGTACCAGAAACAATTTTTATAAATGCCAAACGATCTCGGTGTTTGGGATCCATATTTGCATGAATCTTAAAAACAAAACCTGTTAATTTTTCTTCTTTAGAGTCTACCCATCTTTCCTCAGCTTTTTTAGGTTGAGGTTTTGGGGCAATTTCAATAAAAGCATCTAATAATTCTTTTACTCCAAAGTTATTTAACGCCGAGCCAAAGAAAACTGGTTGTAACTTACCTTCTAAGTATTCTGTATTATCAAACTTAGGATAGACCTCGTAAATTAACTCTAATTCTTCACGAAGAGTTTCAGCAGCTTTTTCACCAACAACTTCATCTAGTTTAGGATTGCTGATGTCATTAAATTCTATTCCAGCAGAAATGTTTTGTTTGTTGTCTCCTGAAAAAATATTTAATCTTTTATCATAAATATTATAAATTCCTTTAAAATCATAACCCATTCCAATAGGAAAACTCATTGGTGTTACCCTCAATCCTAATTTTTGCTCTACTTCGTCTAATAAATCAAAGGCATCTTTTCCTTCCCTATCTAGTTTATTTATAAAGACAAGCATAGGGATATTACGCATTCTACAAACTTCAACTAGTTTTTCTGTTTGTTCTTCTACTCCTTTGGCAACATCTATTACAACAATAACACT
>ENA-ORDA01002240-ORDA01002240.1-marine-metagenome-genome-assembly--contig:-NODE-2240-length-15008-cov-3.873820_pt1 | contig 15008 bp, 22 predicted proteins | sample MGYA00237778_ERZ508506 | MGnify/ENA primary metagenome ERZ508506 (study PRJEB26177, sample SAMN06267891) | marine metagenome | isolation source: Monterey Bay, California, USA | place: Pacific...
TTGATTGTTTTAATTCGACTCTTTGTTCTTCAAATCGAGTTCTTTTTTGATCAATTATAGCTACTTGTTTGTCTAGAAATTCTGATTGGGTGGATGTTTCGGCATATGCACCAGATAGATACCCATAAATGCCCCCTGATGTAATTACCATTAAAATAAATACAGCCAACATAAAATATAAACGTAAAAATTTATTAATTGTGTCCCAATATTGATATAGAAGGGATGCTACAACTAATTTAGCTGCTTCTAAGGCACCCGCCATTATAATAACTTGTGTGCTTGCTCCTGCAAATAAATGTGACAAGCCAAATACTGAGTAAAATGCCGCTGATGCAGACACAGATAGCGCTGACAGCGCTATAATGTATGGGAATAATTTTTGTTTCATTTTTAAATTAGATTAAGTGCATGTTTTACACCATTTGGAGGAACACTTACCAGCGTCGTCTGCCTTTTGGTTTATTTTATCTATGTCATAAATATGAGAACCTTCTATAAATACATCCTCTATGAATGATTTAACACTTTTTTCTAATCTATTTCGTGTTGTTTTACCGCTAGAAGGAACGAATTTTTGGATACGTGACTTCATAATTGGGTATTTTGGGTTGTCTGGAATTTTACGTTTTACGATAAAATATTTAACATCAATGTTGTCTATGGGTACATTATATTGTTCAGAAAAATATCTTTTGTAGACTATCATTTGTGATGTCTTTGCCTTATTTTCCTTGTCATATTTTGTCCATCCACGAGTTGATGTTTTAATATCATAAATGACTACTTTGTGTAGTGTTTCATCGAATAATACTAAATCTAATGAACCCATCATTTTTACGTTGGGGTAACCTTCGTGGGGAGCGATCAATATAGGCATCTCGATACCTAATAACTTCCATCCGTGCTTCTGGAAATGTTCCTGTCTGTGACGTAAGAAAAAGTCAATGATATTTAGACCATCATTCATAAACTCAACCAATGTCTTTTGTGTAGTAACTTGTTCACCTAATTTTTCAGTGTCAGCCATATACTCGCGCATAAAACGTTCCTGAAAGTCAGCATGTGCATCAAATTGATCGGCATGTTGTTGACCCTCATCATACATCAAACGCATGTACTCTTGTAGGGTTTCATGCATTGCCGTACCAAATGAAAAGTAAATATTTGGGGGAGTCTTAACCTTATCAATGTACATTTCTCTCCATCTACGTGGACATTCCATCCATGCAGACAATTGTGTGTAACTGATGTGTTTTTCGGTGTCCCAATTAATTTTAGGGACAACTGTATTGTTTATGTTTTCTAATATATCCATATTGTCAATATACAAAAGGAGGTTGACTTAGCCAACCCCCTTTACATATATTTTATATAAGTTTATTATTCTTTTATGTAAACTTTATTATATAATGTTCCTTGATTTGTGTTGTTTATTTTTATAAACATTCCAGGATATGTAATATTATTTACTTGTTTACCCATTAAATCAATGTATTTAGTTGAATATACTATTAATTCATTATTCACATCATTTACACTCATAGATTCCATTGAAAACACATCAGGTAAATTTTGGTTGTCTTTATTTAAAGTACCTTGTGATATAGTTTCATCAGCCATTGGTCTAAAGAATCCCCATGCTATACCCATATCACCCATATCTCCATTCATTATGAATGTTAATAATTCGTCTATACTAATAGGTCCAAAGATTAAAAAACCATCGATTTCCTCAGGGGTTAATTCTAATCCACTTTCATCTAAAATTGAAAAATCAAATTCTGTAGCTTCAATAACAAAGAATAGGCTTTCTTCATCCATAGTTTCATTTGGGTACATTTCGTCGAAATCAAGGTTTCCTATTCCTGGAAACACATCTTCAAAACATGTAAATGCGTCTGGATTTTCTACCTCTTCAACATCAAAACACAATTCAGATGTATTGACACCTAATGGAAGAGATTGGACAAAACCATTATCTAATGTTCCTGTTAGTAAAACACCATCTGGAGAATTAATTGTAAATGTAATTCCATTCCATCCGTCTCCCCAAGAGTCAAACATATTAAATTGTGTACAACCATCTTCTATACAAACTGGTGTTAATCCAACTAGACCATCATAATTTTCTAAACTCCAAGAAATTTCTTCTTGATACCCAATTCCTGATGTTTCAAATTCTACAGTTACAATTGAAGTTCCTTCTTCGCATGTAATAGGCCATTCAGCGGGATCATCTCCCCACATCCAATCACCGTCAGCCACTGCTAGACAAAATTCTTCTAATTCTGCAGATGATTCTGGGTTACCAAAATCCGAATATAATTCACTTGCTTCAGGGTAATTATAAATACAATCCCAACTGAAATATGTTTCAGGTTCTGGTGTCACAGTGTCTTCCTCACAATCTAAAACGGACAATAATTCGCATGCTGTGGAATCTCCCCCCATACATTCCATATATAATTCATATGCAACTGGATTTGTGTTAATACAATCAAACTCACTTTGTGCAAATAGAGTTGATGATAATAATGTAACTAATAATAATGTAATTTTTTTCATTTTTTGTTGTTTAATTTATAATTTATAATTTATTGATTGTCAATACGTATTGTGTTTTTTATAAGATACTTTTGATATAGACTTTTTCCATCATCTCCCTCAAATACTTTATAAGAATTAGAGTATAAGTTGGTAAATGCATTAATTCCGGCTCTAGGAGAATGGTTTATGTCTTTATTATTGGGGTCTCCCCATCCATAATCATCAAATATTAATAAGCCTCCTGGTTTTAGCATTTTATGGGCATAATACCCGTCTACGAAAGTATCGTCAGATTGATGAGAAGCGTCTATATAAATAAAATCGTACTTAGGGGTTAGTTTTAATGTAGGGAGTATTTTGCTAGACATTCCTTTCATTATATTCCAATTAATATTATCATGAAATGATATATTATGTCTAAAATTATCTTCAATAATAGTAGGTTTATCTTTTATTCTGTCAGTTGTTTCCCTCATTCCTGATTCTACTTCAGACCCCCCAAAAGTATCTATTATATCATATTTGCACTCAGATTCTAATATATTATTTACTAACCATATGGTAGCTCGACCCTCATAACAGCCAATTTCTAAGACATTATTAAGTTTAAAGTTAGAATTTTTATTTTTTAAATAAGGAAACAAGATTGCCCAATTATGACTTACTGAATCAAACCAATGTTCATTAAATTTATATTCGTTTGAATAAAGTGTATTATAATCTTCCATTATTTGAATTTCTTTTGTTTAACTATTTGAGCAATAATACCATAAATTGACAAGTCTTGAAATGTATCATCTAAAGCTTCTCCTACTGTGTCAGGTTCACCTAATACAACTAGGTTTTTAAGACGTTGAATCTTGTCATTTAAACGAAACCATAAGCCTGTTAATGCTAATTTAACGTCTCCATCTGTTTCTAAATTTGTACCAACATTTATGTTACCACATCCATAGTTACGGTGTTTTTTACAGAACAGAATGTATTGTTCCATCATGATTTTTTTATACTCCTGTGTTAATTTAGGGTATTTTTGTTCACACCATTCGACAGCCTTATTGTCTTCTTCTGTAAAATTTAAATTAGTCATTTAGTTGTTTTTTATCGTTCATTTTATCACTTACTAAATGATCATAATAGTGATTTAATGTGTCTAAGCGGTCTCTTCCATCTGTAAGTTTAGTCAGGGCTTTGCTTGCTTCTTCTCTAAAATGATCTGATGTGTGTTCGCCTATTGCTACTCCATTGTTAAAACATAAATCTAATGTTAATAATGCTTCATTAATGTCTGACTCACATTCGCTTTTTAATGCTTTATAAAGCCTTTTTTGATGTGCCATCTTTGTATAATTTTAATATTTTATTTATTTCTTTTTTGTCTAATAATTCCATATAATCTTTAGCTTCACGAGAACTACATTCAAAGTGTTGTGCCAAAACTTGGTATTTTTCTTTGTTTTTATCTTTAGTACCTTTAATCCATTTATAAAAACGAAATTTGTTAGGTAAAAGATTAAAGTACAAATTAAACACTTCTTTGGGATTAAGTAAATTGTTAGTATATTTTTGAACCATATTAACTATACTAAGATAATTAGGATTCATACTTAATGCCTTGTTGATTATATAGATGTTGAATGATTTTTTTTCTTCATCATTAAAATCGTCCCAAGTACGTTGTTTGGTGTGTAGATTTTTTATGTGATCAAATGGATTCATTGTTATTCTTTAGGTAAAAATCCTTTATTAATGTGTCCACATTTTGCACATACAAACACTTGAATAGGTATCATACTTTCTTGACCTGCAGGTGATAATAATGCAGACAATTTACGCATTTTATATGCTTGTACAAATATCGAATGACCGCATGATTCACACGTCTCTTCGGTTGTTTGGCTTAAATCGATGTTTAGTTGGGGTTGTTGCATTTTTGTTTGTTTTACGTGTTGATTTTCTTGCTCGTTTTCTTGATTCATTCCACTCTACAGCGGCATAATAAGTTTGTATGGTTGAATTTTTGCTCATTTTATAAATAATTTAGTTCATTTAACATTGCTGCGACACATATTTCTTTTTCAAGAACAAATGTGTATTCATATTGATATTTTGCTATAATTAATATAGCGGGTCCTATTTTTGTAGTAAACTTGTCTAAATTGTCATATAAGGCTTTAAATAAGCTGTCAAATTCTCTTGAACCTGAATCCGCTAATATTTGACGTATTTCTTGCAATAAAATTTTATTTGACAATGCATTAATGATTTGTTCATTTAAATCATTTTTTAATGATGCTTTGTCAAGTTTTACAATTCCATCAACTGTAGAACCCTGTATAGTGTTGATGATTTTTCTAATGTCTGGGTAATGTGCATTGATGATTGTTTTTAAAACAGTCATATCGTCATTTTCCCATTTGGCCTCTTCTGCTTCACATATGTCAATACATCTAATTCCTACCTCTTTTTTAGATGGAGGTTTAATTTCAAGTGTTTGACATCTACTTTGTAGGGGTGAAATTATACGTTCTAAGTAATTACATGTAAGAATAAAACGTGTGTTTCCACTGAATGATTCCATTGTGTTACGTAAAGTAGCTTGTGCTTGAGGTGTAATATAATCTGCTTCATCTAATATAACAATTTTTATGTCACCAAATCCCATACTAGAAGCAAAGGGGATGATTTTATCTCTAATAGTGTCTATACCTCTTTCATCACTTGCGTTGATGTATAGTAAATCACAATTAAGATTGTTTGCAATTAATTTTGCTAGTGTGGTTTTACCTGTACCAGCCACTCCATGGAGGAGTAGGTTCTGAATTGATCCTTGACTAAGATAGTCGGAAATCTTATTCTTAATCATTTCATTACCTACGTACTCCTCTAGAGATTGTGGTCTGTATTTTTCTACCCAAAGATTCATTTAGATAATCCTTTTATTATTTGTATAATGAAAACTGCAACGTACGCTGGCCATGCTAGTATTGATACTATTCTGACCATCCATCTAGAGGCTTGATTTAATTCAAGCATCTCATCACTTACAGTGTATTCTGAGATGAATGAAAAAATCAAACCACCTAAAAGGTATGTAATAAGGATATTCATTACATCCCCATCATTGCCATTGGATCTGCCGCAGCTGCTGTGTCTGACGGTTTGTCAACGATTGTACATTCTGTAATTAACATCGTACCTGCAACCGAGACTGCATTTTCTAATGCTGTTCGAGTTACTTTAGTAGGATCGATAATTCCTTCTTTGATCATGTTTACAAACGATGATGTTTTAATATTAAAACCAGTACCATCATTGTCAGCTTCTACTTTAGATAAAATACTATGGTATTTGGTAATACCTGCGTTTAGTAGAATTTGTGTGAACGGCTTTTCAATAGCATTCATTAAAATGTCTACACCTAATTCTTCATCACTATCATCATTAGTATCTATACCGCCATTTTCTATTTTACCTAAAAGCATTTCTTTAGCATTTAACAATGCAACACCTCCACCTGACACAACACCTTCATCAATTGCTGCTCTTGTAGCGTGAAGTGCATCATCAACTCGGTCTTTCTTTTCTTTCATTTCAGTTTCAGTAAAACCACCAACATTAATAATTGCAACACCACCTGCCATTTTAGCTAAACGATTTTGTAATGCATCAACTGCATATGCTGATTCAGCACGATCAATTTGGTCTTTAATTTCTTCTAAACGAGCAACAATTGCTTCTTCAGAACCAGAACCATCAACGATTGTTGTTTTGTCTTTTTCAACTGTTATACCACGTGAAGTACCTAATTGGTCAAATGTAATTTTATCTAAACGCATACCTTTTTGTTTAGAAATTACAGTTGCATTTGTTAAAATAGCTATATCTTCTAGGATGTGTGTTCTACGTTCTCCAAAGTCAGGAGCTTTAACAGCACAACATTTTAAAATACCACGCATTTTATTTACAATCATAGCAGCTAATGCTTCACCATCAATGTCTTCAGCTACAATTAAAAGTGGCTTATTTTGTTGTGATACTGATTCTAAAATAGGTAACAATTCTTTAACTTGATTGATTTTACCATCATATAATAAAATGTATGGGTCTTCAAGTGAAGCTTGCATTGTTGAATTGTTAGTTACAAAATATGGTGATTTGTAACCTCTGTCAAATTGCATACCTTCAACTGTTTCTAATGTAGTTTCGTTGGTTTTGCTTTCTTCTACAGTAACAACACCTTCACGACCTACTTTGTCCATCGCAGTAGCAATTAATTTACCAATTTCAGGATCATTGTTAGATGAAATTGTAGCAACTTGCTCAATTTGTTCTTCTGATGAAATGTCAGTTGACAGTTCTTGTAAAGATGCTACAATTGCTCTTGCTGCCTTGTCCATTCCTCTTTTAATGGAAACTGCATTACGATTACCTGCTGATAGGTGTTTCATACCTTCTGTAAGTAATTCTTTAGTTAACAATGTAGATGTTGTTGTACCATCACCTGCTTTGTCAGCGGTTTGAATTGCTGCTTGTTTTACAATTTGAGCACCCATGTTTTCTACTGGATCTTCTAATTCAACTGATTTTGCAACTGTTACTCCATCTTTAGTTGATGATGGGTTCATTCCTCCAGGTTGTGCAATTACAACATTACGTCCGTTTGGTCCTAAAGTAGAAACAACTGCATTAGCTAGTTGATTTACTCCGTTTAGTAATTTTTCGCGAGATTCGCCTCCTGTGTTGATAATTTTACTCATTGTCATTTTCTTTTATATTTAATGTACCTAAAACATCATTTTCACTTGCTACGATGTATGTTTCATTTTCTACTACTACTACTTGTGCACCAAATTTAGGTACTAATACTGTTTGGCCTACTTGAATTCGATTTGGTACTAAATTACCGTCTGGTGTAATACGACCAGGACCTACAGCTAATACTTTACCTACTTCAGGTTTTTCTTTACCCATGTCAGGAACAACGATGTTTCCGTACATTTGTTCTCCTTCGTCATTTGGTAGGATAACTATTCTGTCTCCTAAGGGTGAAATTGGACATTCCATAATTTTAATTTAATTTAAATGGTTTTGTTAATTGATCTTTTATATTGTTGTAACTTTCTATAAATCCCGTTAATGTATAATCTTCTTTAGCATTAGCCAAACTCAATCGTGATACTTTTAAGATGACTTGTTCTAATGAACTATAATATCCTAATGTTTTATCATTATGAGTGTTTAATAATGTAAATTGGTCTTCATCCATCCAGATTTCATACGGTGCGATTGCTGCGTCTTTAATTTTGCAGACTCTTTTGGTTTGACCTTTTTGTCTTCCTCTTGCCATAACTTATTTTTGGTTTCTTATTAAATAATATTTTGATTCTATATTGTCTTCGACAAACTTCATCATTAGTAATCCCTCGGAATATACGAAAAATTCTCCGGATAGACACGCCTTATTGCACTTAAGGATTTCTTTTATTAAATCAGCGTTAAAAGGTGATTTAGGTAAAAAATCATCATTGTCTACACCTACACTAAATCGAATTTGGTTACTTTCTGTTTCAGCACCCAATGTAAATACTAATTCATTACCATTAAATCCTTCACTTGTTTCTACTGTAAATGCTTCCACTTCATTTAATGCATCTTTTGATTTGATAAATCTATTGATGAATTCTTGTGTGATGTCAAATTTAGATGCTGGAGTAGGTGGAATTGTAGGTTGTGGTAATGATGGAATTACTGACGGATCTGCTAAGTTACATGATATACTGTAGTTAGTATCTTCCATGTTTAATTTTGCAGGAATGCCATTTGTTTTTTTAACGTCAATTAATAATTCACCATCTAGAATGTTTAACATTTTGTTTAACTTTCCAGTGTCAAAAATACCTAATTTACCTGACGGAAAATCAATGTCTTTTAATGTAACAAATCCTAATAATGTTTTAGAATTGTTTACAAATCCCATTTTTATGCCATTGTCAGATGACCATTGTACTTTTTCTATAAGACCGTTAAGATGATATTTAGAAATAAAGTTGGATAAAACCCTCTTTTGTATCATAACCTTTATTAAAATTTAAAAAATTGTTGTACATACGTATTTAAAGTCAAATTTCCCCAATTGAGGTCTTCATAAAATGACTCTAATTTGTTCTTTAGTATTGTATTAAAAGCTTTTGGCCTATCCACATATGTTTCAATGAATTCACGTATTTTTTCAGGTAAATCAAAGTCTAAAAATCCTATTGTGTCAATTTTGTAAGGATTGTCTTTTAAATACACCCATTTGATTTTATCACCTTCTACAACTTGAGTGTGTTGAGTGTCTAATCGTTTAAATTTAAGTAAATCATTGTATCGTACAGCTGCTTTAACTCCTACAGGTGCTTTGTTAGCAAATTCTGAAAATATACTGTCTGCGGTAGCATGTACAGCAACGTATTTTTCTATACCTTTAACTCCTGTAGGTTTTGCAAGTTCAGCAAATGGCATGTCTTCTAATGAATTTTTAAATTCTAGAATGTCATTGTCGATTTTTTCTCTTGTTTCGCCAAATAGAATCTTATGTAATGTGCTTTCAAAGAATTCTTTAAATACAGGTGGGAAATTTGATTTCATAAAGTCAAGACCTTTTACGTCAATTTCATTACAAGGTACACCTTCTTTCTTTGTGATATACTGCGCGTATCTACGTTTACCTGAAAAGAATGCAGAACGTATCGTACATTCCGTTTTCATTTCTAATCTGTGTTTTTCTACAGGAACATTGAATGCTGTTGGTGCTAATGTATTATAATATTCGTTAATTTTCTTTTCATAATACAATGACAATTCTTCTAATTTGTCTGAACGTTCTGTTTCCTCCATGTCATCAAATGTTGGATGGAGTTTGCGTAAGAGTGGTTCAGCATCAACATAACAAGAATCGGTGTCTTCATACATTACAACTCCAAAACATGTGTCGTAATTTTGTGTTGGTATAGTTTTAATTTCATACACCTCTTTTCCTGTTTGAAGTGTTTTTTCAGCTTCTTGATTTATAAATGTACCTGAATCTTGAATAATTCTTTGACCTGTAAGTGTAATTGCTTCTGATAAAATTACAGAACCATATCTAAATGAAGGCAATGCTGTTGCACCATACAGTGAATTAAGCAAAATTTTCATTGTATATTGACGTAAATGATTTAATTGACCTTCTGCTTTGTGACCTGCCTTGAATGCCTTTTTCATTGCATTTTTATACACAACCCTTTCATCAAACCATTTTGCTAACACAACTGATAGGGTAGAAGGTTTGTCTGTTCTAAACATTACACCATTTGCGGTAATTGACAAATCATGTTGTTCAATTGTGTCAATGATTTCTTTTACTGTTAGGTCTTTTTCCTTTCTTTGAAGATTTTGAATTGTGTAGGATCTGTTGGGATCCATTTCTTTTAAATCATTTAAAGCTAGACGGTTGTTTCTGTCATCAACATCCATGATTCTTCCTACTAATGATTCTCTTCCTATATTGTTTGTCATAATGATTGACGGATATAGGGATGTAAGATCCTCATCGAACATATAATTAAATATGCCTGTTTTGGGGCAGAACAAATAGCCACCTGCATATGATAATTTGTTTCCGTCATCATCCTTCTTAATTATAGGATTGGGATCTTTGTTTGGTGGGATTACATTATCATCTAACAGATAACCAGATATCGCACCATCGTGGATTCTAGATGATTGATAAACTTCCTCATATGATACATTACCTTTGTGTGCAAGGTTTTTTGTTAAATCAATGTATTGGAATTTTTCATCTAATTTCTTTAAGATTAAAACATCGACAAAGTTATATTCAATGAATTTTTGTTTGTCTTCAGCAAATAATCTGTCTAATGAACCATTGTATTCAATTTTCTTTTGACCAACATATTTAGATCCTAAGGCATCTAACTTCATTGATGGTTCTTGACGAAATGAATATTTTTTATGTAAACGGAAATAATCTAATGATGTTACACCTGCAATTTTAATTGTTTGATCTGGGTGATATTTAGGATTTCTTTCTTCTACAATGCCAATTGGAGACAAACGATTTGCATGACGGTCACCTAATCGATTTTTTATTCTATAGTAAATGTAAGGTATATCGAAATAATCACTGTTGTATCCTACAAGAATGTCTGGTTGTATAGCTTCCATTCTAGAAAGAAACACTTCAATAAGGTCAGTTTCTCTTCTTACAGGAATAATTTCTCTACCATCTTGAACACCTTCTTTTATTTCACCTGTTTTGTCTAAAATAACAATAGCCCATTCGTCTAATTGTTTGTCCCACCAAGCAATTGATGTTATAGGTTTAGGTGCTTTTTGAATGTAAGTGGGAGTTAAGGCACCACCCATCTCAATTTCAATATCGAAAAATACTTCACGGTGTGTTTTAGAAACTTCACCATTAATACCATATTTGTCAATTAAGAATTTTGTGTGGATGTTACCCCTGTTGTGATCTGCATAATGTAGACCTGTTGTGTTTCTGTCCCAACTAGTTACCTTTTTTAGAGGCTCATTTCCTAAACCTCTGTGGGTAGATTGGGCTTCTTGACATTCAACATAGCCATAATTTTGGAATTCCTCTACAGAATAACCGTTATCATCCCATAAATGGATGTTATAACGGTTATACTCTTCTCCTCTTGTAACGTAACAATTTTTATACACTAAACTAGCTCTTCTCCTATTCCTACTACTTCTGATAAAATTAATAATGATGCTGCTAAATCAATGCTCCACCATAAAGCTCCGTACCCTAATATGCGGACAGTTGATTTTACGAAGCTTGCGATTGCGTGTTTACGCGGATCAGGAATTTTGTTTAAGTTCTTCATCTGTAAAGAATTGTTTTAAGTTTGGTCTGAAATAATTAATTGATTTTAATACCTTACGGTCTCTAGAACGGTATACTACCCAATATTCGCCTACTTGCTCATAATGTGTGTCTTCACCTACTCTTGCTGCTTCCGATTTAGCTGTTTCGATAGCTTCTTCTTCTGTTTTGCAAGCTTTAGACATGTTTGACGCTTGGACCTCTTGATACGCATTCCATATCTTTCCCTTAAGGCCATGTAACATAGCACCGTTCCCAAGGGAAACATAAGTAATGTCGCACAAAGCATCCAAAATTTCCACAATGTCGCCGTTTTCGCATGCTTCTTTATATTCCGCAAGTTCTTCCTGAATGAAGTCGTATACAAACATCCATTCTTTCCTTTCTGGGATTGTTGGTTCATAATTATTTGGTTTACCGAATGTTGAATTAAATTCTTCAACTTCGTTTACAAATGGTACATTCCAATATTTAGGACTTACCTTTGTTTCTTCAAATGGAATTGTTAATTGTGTTCCCATATTTAAATTTTTAATTTCTAAATCTAACATAACTCTATTGTGTGTCGCTTCTGCGTCAGTCATGTTATTCTAGAATTTTAATAATTTTTGTTTCTTTAACTTCTTTTACTTGGTATTCTACTTGTACATTTTCGAATTCCTTAACAACTTTAGCTTCTGCTTCAGTGCATGATTCTGATTCTACACAATACACTTCATTTGTTGTTGTAAGACGTCCTCGTTCGTTTTCGTCTTGTACTTTTACTTTTGCTAAATAATATGCCATAACTGTTTTTTATTTGTGGTTTCTTTTAAAATCTGCTGCGAAGTTTTTAATTTTATTGGCTGCTGATCTACATCTAGTTTTTGCAGCTGCTGTTGACTTTGCAATTTCGTTTTCGATTAAAACGATTTGCTCTTTAATTGCGTCCAGTAATTTTTGTGAATTTTCCATTGTTGATTTTAAATTTATAAATTATATAACTAATTGCGGGGGTACCTAATAATAATGTAAATACATTAGGATGGGCTTCCCCACACAAACCTAATGAATGTTTTATGAATTCTATCATATATTATGACCTCCGTTGTTTATTTTTAAACTGTCGAAGAATTCTTTTCTTGCTAGATTGTCATTTTCTCTAAATACTCCTGATGCTTTTGTAGTTACCATAGCTGCACCTTGATGTTTAACACCTCTACAGCTTACACAATTATGAGTACCTACAATTGTAACAATTACACCTCTATTACCTTCAGTAATTTTACACACTGCATTATGAATTGCTGATGTTAATTGTTCTTGTATTGCTCCTCTACGTCCAAATAATTCTACTATTCTATTTAATTTAGACAATCCAATTACTTGACCATTTTCTCCTGCAATGTAACCAATGTGTACTACTCCTCCTATTGTTTGGTGGTGGTGTGAACACATTGAAGTTAAAGGTATATTACGTTCTATAATAATACCATCATAACCATCAGATGGGAAAGATGTAATAGGTGACATTGCTGTGTAACGACCTGCCCACAAATCATTTACATATGCTTTAGCTACACGACGTGGTGTTTCCATTGAATTAGGATCATTACGCCAATCGCATTTTAAAGCATCTAAAAACTTACCGTAAGCTTCTTCTGCGTTATCAATCATTGCTGCTTTTTCTATGTTAGTGAAGGGAAATCCTTCAGCAACTCCGTTTGCATAACCTACTTTTACTACTTCTAATTCTTCGTGAAGTTTTCTTCGTTTATTTTCCATCTAATTCTAAAATTGTATTTATGTTTCTACATGTTCCATCCTCATTATCCATACCGTAGCCTACAAACCAAGGCGAATCTTGAGAATATTGTAATATACAAAGAGCCTCTTGGGTAACCAAATTTTCCTTAAAAATTGTTGCAACTGGTGTGACATTTATTGCGCCTCTTTCTTTAAAGTGGTCAATTAGAAATTTCATAGTATGTCCTGAGTCTATTATGTCGTCTACAAGGTATACGTTTTTTCCATTAATGTTGGTTTCTAAATCTTTTGTAAATTTGATTTCTTTACGATTTTGACCATCATATGATTTTACACACACAAAGTCAATTTCTATTGGAACTTTAATGTGTTTAACCAAATCAGAAAAAAACATAAAAGCACCATTTAATATTCCTACAAACACTACGGGAACTTTATTGTTTGATTCTGTTTGATTAATAGCATTAGCTAATTGAATAATTTTAGCTTGAAGGGCTGATTCAGATATTACTTTCTTCATTATACCATTCTTTGTGTGTCAAATGCAATAATATGATCTCTACCTGTCATGTTGTAGCCATGTTCAGCACATAAATCAAATACTTTAGGATACATTTCGATTAATGTTTCTCTTGTGTCACCTGCAGGCATGATGTATGTTTTATTTTTGGGAATATTTAATTCAACACGGTATGCTTCAATTTCAGCTAGACTTCCTTCTGTACCATCCCAAACTGGTTTAAAATGATAATCATCATGAAATAATATCATTTGACGAATTGCATCTGTGTTCATTCTTTTTCTGTTGTGAATGTCTACGAATTTTTGGTCAACAGTGACCCCACCTGGAGTAACAGCGCCAACAACAGGAATTGAATTGCTGAATTTAGGGCTAATAGACAGCAGGTCAATAGGATAATCGGTTTCAACAAAATGAGATCCTTCAGTTTCGATAGTAATAATAATACCTCTTTCATGTGCAAAATGTGTTAATTCGTTTACTAATGCAGGATGCATTGTTGGTGATCCTCCTGTTAACATCATTTCTTTTACATGAGGATTTTCATCATATATTTTAATAATATCATTAAAGGTGAATGTACCTTTTTCAGGATGGATACTTGTGTACCAAGAATCGCACCAACCACCTTCTCCAAAGTAGCATCTGTGTGTGCACCCTGTTGTTCTAACTGCTATTGTGGGTCTTCCAAATCTACTACCTTCTGATTGTACACAACGATATAGTTCTAATACTGGGAGTACTTTGTTATAATCTTTAATCCTTTTCATAATATATACTTGAGTTTTTATCGTTTTCAAAACATTCTACCTTTACTACTTTACACCTTCCTGCATCGGTTTTAGATAGAACTTCATTAAAGTGTTCGTAAACCATTTGGGCACAACTTTCTGCTCCCATCTTATCCATTACTACTAACTTACAAATACCTTCCATCGCTGCTGATTGGAAGAAATCTAAATAAGGATCATCTTTTTCAATTAATAAGGTGTGGTCAAATTTATCATTCATCCACGCTTTTAAACCATTACCAATTGGTTTATCTTTAAACCCACCATAATCTACAATCCAATTCATGTCATCTAATCCGTCATTTTCATCATCTGGTGTATTAGATTCAAACCATACTTTAAATTTTAAAGCATATCCATGTAGTAATTCACAATGTGAATGTGACGCTTTCCATTGTCTTAAGGCAACTGAGTAGTTGTCAAATATTTTTGTTGATTGATATTTTCCCATTATACTAATTCTTCTAAGATTCCTATTACTTCGCTAAATATAAGAAGGAAAGTT
>ENA-ORDA01002242-ORDA01002242.1-marine-metagenome-genome-assembly--contig:-NODE-2242-length-15003-cov-4.136071_pt1 | contig 15003 bp, 16 predicted proteins | sample MGYA00237778_ERZ508506 | MGnify/ENA primary metagenome ERZ508506 (study PRJEB26177, sample SAMN06267891) | marine metagenome | isolation source: Monterey Bay, California, USA | place: Pacific...
GCGGTAGAGGCGCAGTACCAGAAACGAAGAGCAGCGGGGCCCAAGAACATACTGCCGCTGCTGCAAGATGTAACGGCCCCCAGCCCTGCCATTGGCTGGCGAAACACAGAGCGTGATGCCTTTACTAAAAGAGCCCATTGCGACGCTGTACTTGCGCTGGCATTGGTCCATCATTTAGCCATTACCAATAACACACCGCTTGGCGACATTGCGGCGTTTTTCGCCGATCTCGCACCGTATCTCATTATCGAATTTGTCCCAAAAAGCGATTCGCAAGTGAAACGCCTGCTGGCAACCCGGGAAGATATTTTTCCTGATTACACCGAGGCTGGCTTTGAACGTATTTTTGGGGAGCTATTTACCGTTGAACGGAAACAAGGGGTTGCGGGCAGCGACCGCACGCTGTACCTCATGAAACGACGCGTTGACGCGGACAGCGGCGGATCAATGCCTTAACGCCATGAACGTTAGCGTGGGGCGCTCGACCCGCTGGTTAAATCCGGCGAGCAACGGTCACCGCTGCTGCAGAGCCCGCACCGACGATGGCACACCACCACCGCACTAAAATCCAACGACTAGGACCGGCCAGGCCCGCCGCTTCGTCGCGATGGCTGACTTCGTCTGCCTGACATTGCAGTAGCAGCTGCCTGAGCGATCGGTATCGCTCCTGATCGGCGAGGCGGTCTATCTGCTGGCGGTAATGATGATCCACAAAGGTTTCCACCGCTTCTATGGTGGCAAAAACCACGTGGCGACCGAAAATGGCCGGTAGCGCCCCTGTAAGCCACCCCATTAGCCACCAAAGCGGCAATAATCGAGTCCTCGCTGCCGACGGTACCGTCTCCTCCATTAACCGCAGATGATCGCACTCCGTTGCAATATGTCGCGCCGCAAAATCCCGCACAGAGTCATCTCGCGACACCGCCAAAATACCCCGGTAAATCATGACGGCGCCATACTCACCCGCATGATCTGATCGGAGCTCTGCCTGCAACCACTGGGGCATTTGAGAGAAGGGAGGGATCGTTGAGGCAACGGGTAAAGTGTCCTGCTCACTCGCCCTACTCACCGCACCCGAAGTCGCAGACGATTGCGAGCTTGCCAAATGCTCATTGCTGGGTAGTGCTGAGGACATAGTGATCGCGATGGGAACGATGGAAAGCAACGATAGCGTAAATGGGGCGTCGCGACAGGTGACTGCGACACGCCGCTAAGCTAGGACGGGCATGCTGTGATGGGCCTGCTATGCGACGCGCATCTCGCGCCGCAACTCACCCAATCAGGGGCACCGTCAGCCTTACTCTGGAGATTCCTCGTTAATATAGAGAGACCGCTGTGGCGTTTGAAAAACACGTTCCATCATCGGTTCAAAGAATGACAATGCAAAACACTCTGCCTCAGGATCAAACGCGGGAGCGTCATATTTTTCGATAAATTCAAGCGTACGGGCGTAGTGGGGGTGATCCTGATACTGATCGCGCATATTGCGATCAAGACCCATGTAGTGGAAAAAGTAATACCCTTGGAAAATGCCGTGATGCTTCACCATCCAGTAATTTGCTTCGCTTACATAAGGTTCAAGTAGTACTGCAGCGACGTCTGCATGATTGGCTGGCCCCAGCGTATCGCCAATATCGTGTAGCAATGCGCAGACCACATACTCTTCATCCTTGCCGTCTTGATGAGCCAGTGTTGCGGTCTGCAAGCAATGGGTTAAGCGATCGACAGGAAAACCGCCAGAGTCCCCCTTCAGCAGCAGCAGGTGGTCCTTAATACGGTTCACCACCGTACTCCGAAACTCAGAAAATTCAGCGCCAATAATTTCCCAATCGCTTTGGGTCCCCTCTTTCATATGATGAAATTGGGCGCGCTGTGGCAGTGCCTCATTCATGGCCCTGACTCCTTATCGATTTGTTTCGAGAATACTGTGGCCGCTGTGATGCTGCAAGGAGTTGGTTAACATGGCCCCGATCCGGTTACCAGCAGGCAGTTGACCCCGCGCTGGCTGCGGTTTCGTAAATTGTTCATGGCTCACGCTTCATTTGCCATAGTAAAGTATTGGGCAGCAGTTTTTCGGCTATCAAACTGCTCTAGCAGCGATAGCCGTAATAGCGATGGCCGCGAAAACGCCACTCAGACAACAGGTGAGCAGGATGTTTCATGCTCGATAGACCCATCAAGGATTGATGAAAGGATAGAAAAATGAAGAATCTTATTGTTACGCTCAGTCTACTCGCAACGTTGCTCACCTTGGGCTGCGCTTCGACATCAGAAACGGTTCCAACCACCACACCGGACGGCCTTGATCTCGTGCGCAGCGACAAGCACAGTGCCGTCTATGTCAAACCTGAGGCCCAACTCGATATCTACAACGAGTTCGCGATCGTGCCATGCGAAGTTGCGTTTCGTAAGAATTGGCAGCGAGACTACAATTCGTCACACCGAAGCAGCGGGCAGCAGATTAAAGAGCGCGATATCGACCGCATCAAGCGCGAGCTGGGCGAGGAGTGCACCACCTTCTTTACGGACGCACTCAGCGAGGAGCCCTCCTATAATTTAGTGACTGAATGGCAGCAAGGTCAGGACGTGTTGCTGGTCCGCCCCAACATCGTCAATCTCAACATTACCAGTCCTGATGTCAGTAGCCCTAGTATGACGCGCTCCTATTCAGCTTCGGCCGGTTCCATGACGTTGTATCTGGAACTCATCGATGCTGAAACCTCTGAAGTGCTCGTGCGCGCTTACGACAGCAAGGCCGATCCCGATTCTTTCGTCAACTATGCGAATAAAATCACCAATCGGCAGGCGGCGGATCGCATGCTCAAGAATTGGGCAACCCGGCTTCGCGAAGCGATGGATGCGGTAATGAGGCCATCTGCCTCTGAGGCATGAAGCACCTGTTAAGAATACTGCTGGGGGCACTCGTCGTGGCAACTGCCCTCATTTGGGCCTTGCCACAGTGGGCGCCGGCCCAAGCAGTGCATTGGGTTCCGCCCAATAACCCGGGTCTAACGGGGGTATTTGCTCCAAATCAGTCACTGTCGGCGTTATCACTCATACCGGTTGGTGCGGCGCCCGAGCATGTGGCCTGCGACAGCAGTCAGACCCTCTTTACCAGCATCGATGGCGGACAAGTGCTGTTTCGACGAGCAGCCGATGGTAACTGGAGCACGCTCGGTAACACGGGAGGGCGCCCTCTTGGCCTAAGAAGTGACGGCAGCGGTGGGCTATTCATTGCAGACGCCATCAAGGGCCTGTTACATATGGATGCAACCGGGCAGGTCACAACGATTGCTGACTCCGTAGACGGTCAGGCGCTGAAATTTGTTGATGACCTCGATATCGATGACCGAGGCCGTATCTACTTCTCTGATGCCTCCCAACGCTTCGACTACTCACAGGTCGCGCTTGATTTCTTTGAGGGAAGCCAAACCGGTCGGCTACTGCGATTTGATCCGGCCACTCAAGACATTCAGATCATGATCAGCGATCTATTTTTTGCCAACGGCGTGACGCTAGGGCCCAACGATGACTACGTGCTGGTCAATGAGACGGGGTTGGGGCGAGTCCATCGACTGTGGCTGAGGGGAGAGCGTGCCGGGCAACAAGAACTGTTCATCGATGAACTCCCCGGCACACCCGACAACATTCGCTTCGATGGCGTCGATACGTTTTGGATTGCAATGCCTTCACTGAGGGCCAGCCTAGACGATATTGCGCCTTGGCCTAGGTTACGTGCGCTGTTGTCCTTCTTACCGATTCACCTGCTTGAGGCGGCCGCTGAGCCGGCCAGCTTTATTATCGGTGTTAATCTCCAAGGCGAGGTCACCCACAATCTGCAGGACCAAGGCAATGCCTTCCATTACATTACCGGCGTGACACCCTGTGGTAATACGCTGTATCTCGGTAGCCTGCGTACCAATGCTATTGGTGTATTACCCATCCCCTAATACGGTGCTGCTCATGCAAAATAAAAATCATGCAAAATAAAAGCCAAATCGAATTCTGGAATGGTGACACCGGTCGTAATTGGGTTGCTTATGACGCGCTGATGGAGGCAATGCTCCAGCCCATTGGCGAGGCCGTAATGGACGTATTCCGTTTCGAACCTGACGCGCGTGCATTGGACATTGGCTGTGGCTGCGGCCATCCCACCTTGAGCCTAGCCACTCGAATTGGGTCTGGCGGATCGGTCACTGGCGTCGATATCTCTGCCCCAATGCTATCGGTGGCGCATGAGCTCGCTGCAACGAGCGTATCCGAGCGGGCGAGTATCAGTTTTTTAGAGGTCGACGCACAGGTTCATCCCTTCGAGCCCGCCAGTGTCGAACACGTGTTCTCTCGTTTTGGCGTCATGTTTTTCGAAGATCCCGTCGCCGCTTTTCGTAACATACATCGCGCCTTAGCCGCCTCAGGCACACTGGCCTTTTGCTGCTGGCAATCGCGGGCAGTGAATCCTTTTATGACGGTGCCGGCACAAGCGGCGCTCGAATTGCTACCGCCGCCTCCTGAGATGCCACCACAAGCGCCGGGGCCTTTTGCTTTTGCAGAACCTGACTATGTTCGTTCCATTTTATCCCAGTCAGGATTCAGTGAGATCAGTATCACGCCCCTAAGTCATGATTTGGTGTTTGGCGCCGGATTGCCCCTCAGTGAGATTGTGGAGCACCTCGTCAAGATCGGGCCCATTGCTCAGATGGTGCGCGAAGCGCCAGAAGCGCTGCAACAACCGGTTCGCGAGCGTGTTGTGACTGCCCTCACACCCTTTTTCACTGAGAACGGGGGTATCACTCTGGCAGGTCAATTCTGGCAAGTCACGGCTAACGCCTAAGTCAGTACCTGCTATGGCACGTTACTGTGCCAGTCGCCGCTCACCATGATGGCGCTGAAAACTCTGAACCAAGCTGTTCGGTCACTAAAAGTCCCTTTTCAGATCGCCAGAGAACTCACTACGCAGCGACTCATGGCATAATGTGTGCCGGTTTTTGGGCGGTGTTGACTTCGCGCGCTGCATCCCACTCTTTTTTAACTTATAGGATTTCCACATGGATACGCACTCTCTCTTTTCGCTGACAGGTCGAACGGCTTTGGTGACAGGCGGTTCTCGCGGTATTGGCAAGATGATTGCCACTGGGTTCATTGCTCAAGGCGCCAAGGTTTATATCTCCAGTCGCAAAGCAGATGTCTGCGAGGCGGTCGCGGCTGAGTTGGGGCCTAACTGTATTGCGGTGCCCGAGGACATCTCGACCGTCGAGGGTTGTAAAGCCCTCGCCGCCACCATGGCAGACAAAGAGGATGCAATCGATATTCTGGTCAACAACGCCGGTGCGGCATGGGGCGAGGCGTTTGAAACTTTTCCTGAGTCGGCATGGGATAAGGTGATGGATCTCAACGTGAAATCCATTTTCTTCCTGACTCAGGCCTTGCACGACTTACTCAAAGCTGGCGCCTCTACCGAGCAGCCTGCCAAAGTCATCAACATCGCTTCCATCGATGGCTTACGACTCAATACCTGGGAAACCTATAGTTACCAAACCTCCAAAGCGGCGGTGATTCAGCTCACGCGACGTCTTGCTGCGCGTCTGGTCAAGGATGACATTTTAGTGACCGGCATTGCCCCTGGGGCTTTTGCATCCGACATGAATAAGGCGGCGCGAGACCTTGGAGACACGGTCGGCAAACACGTGCCCTCAGGTCGCATTGGCAACGACGAGGACATGGCGGGCGTAGCGATTTATTTGGCTGCACGGTCCGGCAACTACGTGGTGGGCGAAACCATCGCCGTTGATGGCGGCATCGTGCATGCGTATCTCACCGATGCCTGGGAAGTGGACCCCTCAGGGCACTGATCCGCTACCACACTCTGCATTCACTCAGGCGGGCAAACTGCCCGCCTTCATTGACTGCTTAGGTTGTGAGTCATCACACCGCTGAGAAAGCGATGTTTCACCGGTTAACCCACGCAACGCCCACGCTTATTCGTAGAGCGATTCCATCATCTGATCGATCGTAAAGGTGGCCGGACGTTGTCTAGGAGGGTATACCTTTAGCGATGCCATAAAGCCCTGTAACGCGACCCTTGCAATCCCAATCCGAGGTAAGGCAACCCGCACCCACCAATCGTTGTAGGTATTCGAGTTTTGATCGGCACGCTCAAAAGGGTCGCGGCGCAAGTGGAATACCTTAGGAATTCTGAGGGTATCAAACTGTTCACGCCAAACATCAAATTCCTTGGCCCGTTGCTCAGCAAAGACCACCTTCCAATCACCCACCCGCATGGCGGTGAGCAGACCGTCATCACTCCAATAATAAAAGGTGTCACGCGGGCCGTTATCAACCTCGCCGGTTAGATACGGCAAAAAATCGTAGCCATCGAGATGATTGTGATAATCACGACCATTGATGGTGACACCCGCTTTCAACTCATCCGCAATAGTGGGCCGGCCCACCGCTGACAGTAACGTCGGCACCCAATCTTCATGCGACATGATGTCATTAAAAATCGTGCCCGATGCAATCTTGTTCGGCCAGCGGATCATCGCGGGAACGCGGAACCCGCCTTCCCAGTTGGTATTTTTTTCGCTTCGGAACGGGGTGATAGCGGCGTCCGGCCAAGTATTAAAGTGAGGACCATTATCGGTGCTATACAGCACAATGGTGTTATCGGCTATGCCCAGTTCATCAAGCTGATCCAGCATCCGCCCCACCAGATTGTCATGTCCTACCATGGCATCGTTATAAAAGCCCTGCCCCGACAGACCGATCTCTTCCTCAGGTGTATGGGTAAAGAAATGCATCCGCGTCGAGTTAAGCCAAACAAAAAACGGCTTATCATCGGCCGCTGCCCGATTAATAAATTGCTGTGCGCCCTCTAAAAACTCGAGATCCACTGTTTCCATTCGCTTTCGGTTTAACGGGCCGGTATCCGTGACCCGCCCATCCGCAAAGCTATGCACCACGCCTCGCGGACCAAACATTTTTTTGAACGCAGGGCTCTTGGGGTAATCAGGATCCTCAGGCTCCTCCTCCGCGTTTAGGTGATAGAGATTGCCAAAAAACTCATCAAAGCCATGTTCTGTCGGCAAGAACTCATCGCGGTCGCCCAGATGGTTTTTACCAAACTGCCCGGTGGCATAGCCTTGCTCCTTGAGTAGGCTCGCGAGGGTGACATCTTCCGGTTGAATGCCCATATCTGAACCAGGAATGCCTACCTTCGTCAGTCCAGTGCGAATAGGCGACTGACCAGTAATAAAAGCAGAGCGCCCGGCGGTACAGCTTTGCTGACCATAGTAATCAGTGAACTTTGCCCCTTCATTAGCAATGCGGTCAATGTTGGGGGTCTGATAACCCATCATCCCCATATTGTTAGTGGAGAGATTCCAGAAGCCAATATCGTCACCCCAAATCACCAAGATATTGGGTTGATCTACTGCCGATGCCAATGGTGTCAGGAGATAACACCACCCAACTGCCAGCAGAGTTCTTAACCAGTGCATATGCTGCCCCTTTTGTTTTTGTTTTGTCGATCGTTAGGGGTCGGAGAGTACCGTAATCCCGGGCATTATTCGATCCAGATTCGCGCCAGACAATCCACCTACAATCCCCTTATAGTGTCGTTTGTAAGGGGGAAGAATATGCAGCCAGTCACACTCAATGGTCAGTCGATCAAACCCGGAAAAGTGGTTTGCATTGGCAAAAACTACGCCGCTCACATTGCAGAGATGGACTCTGTCGCGGCTGATGACATGGTGGTTTTTATGAAACCGTCAACCGCCATTGGGCAAAAGCTGATATCAGTGATGGATGAGCCGCTGCACTACGAGGGTGAGATTTGTCTCATGATGCTGGATGGCCGAGTCGGCGCTGTTGGCTTTGGTTTGGACCTCACCAAACGCGCGACCCAGGCCAAACTCAAAGCCGCTGGACTACCGTGGGAGCGCAGTAAAGCCTTTACCGGATCGGCGCTGTTTAGCGACTTTGTGGCCGCACCTGAATCACTAGATCGGCTGGGCATCGAACTTCAGGTCGACGGCAGTTTGCGGCAAAAGGGAGACGTCAGTCTCATGCTCTATCCCCCCCTTACTATTCTGCAGGAACTGGCTCAATTTTGTCAGCTGGAGGACTACGATATCGTCATGACAGGGACCCCAGCCGGGGTCGGTATGGTGCAGGCTGGGGAGTGTTTTCAGGGACGAATACTCGACGGCGAACAAGAGTTGGTCTGCGCAGAATGGACCGCTGTGTAGCGCGGGCTTAGTCACCGCCTGAGGCATGCGTCCCGCTGTAAAGTTGCCGGCTTTTTCGGGTTCCACGATTGTCATGCGCTAGAATTTTAAGTACGGTCAATAAAACCAGTGAGCGAGGCCCATGCAAGCGATTCTCAAGCTGGATGTATCAGGCCAACCGAGAGGGTGGCTAACTCTCAACGAGGCGATCACCGCCTACGCTCGTGGCGGCGTGCTCTACGGTATCGGCGAGTCATTGGCCCCCGTTTTTGGCGGTATTCAGCGCCTCACGGGCATTCGATCCGAGATCGTGCTGCAGCCTATTATTGCTCTCGAAGGCAGGGTGCTGAATCATTTCACGCCGCCACTGTGTAACCGCACCCTGTTTCGCCGCGATGATCATCGCTGTCTGTATTGTGGCAGCCAGTTTCGGCGCAGTGAGTTGACTCGAGATCACGTCATACCGATCTCGCGTGGCGGCGGCAATAAATGGGAAAACGTGGTGGCCGCCTGCAAGCGGTGTAACTGGCTTAAGGACTGTCAGACCCCTGAAGAGGCCTCGATGCCGCTGTTAGCGGTACCCTTTAAGCCCAATACTTACGAATGGCACTATCTCGCTAAAGAGCGCGTACTCGCTGATCAGATGGCATATCTTTCTCAGCAATTTAAAGCCAAACGAGACTGGGCCAACTGAGGTGTCACAGCAAACAAAACGGGCAATCAGAAGGATCAGTACCTTCTGACAACGAGCAGGATGAGCGCAGTGTGAAAGGGGATTGATTGGAGCAAACTGCGCATCGTGTAAAGTACGCCACGCCGCCCACATCGAAACTGACTATTGCGCAAGGAGCCGCCTCGTATTGTGTCCTCGACTATGATTATTACGCTGATCGGTATGCCCGGCTGTGGCAAGAGTACGGTGGGAAAAGTATTAGCCAAGCAGCTTGGCCTTGATCTGCTGGATACGGATGGTTTGATAGAAGCTCAGGAGAATCTAACCCTGCAACAAATTGTAGACGCTCGCGGGAATACCGCTTTTCGTGCTATCGAAGAACAAGTTTTAACCGCCATGCCATTGTCCCCATCGGTCATTTCAACGGGAGGTTCGGTGGTCTATAGCGAGAAAATTATGGCGCGGCTGGCAGCCAAGTCACTCGTGATTTACCTCCGTGCACGCCTCGAAACCATTGAGTATCGGGTTTCGCTTGCTCCGCAACGAGGTATTGCCGCAGACGGCCAGCAAACACTGGGCGACCTCTATGCAGAGCGGGTGCCGTTATATGAACGCTATGGCGAAGTGATCATCGATTGTGACGACGCAACGCCAGAGTCCATTGCCGACACACTGGCGAAAGCCGTCGTAAAGACCATCAAATAAAGCCGTCATCCTGCTAAAAACGCACCAACCCTTAGCGCCATTAGTTATTTGGGCTACGTTGTATCAGATCAAAAAAATACTTGTGGCGATGGCATTACTGCGTTGTGATGGCGACATCAGCCCAAGGCTGACCTTTTGTTCAAGATCATCGGGGGGTGATTTATGGGTGAGAGAGAAACAACCGTCATAACCGAAGAGCCATCGGATGAGTTTTTCGAACAGGCCCTTGACGACCTCAATGACGACGAGCTGAGTTCCTTCATTTTGACCGATACCGCAACTGAAAAAGCGCTCAAAGCTGCCAAACGGCGGCGTGCAGAAAAGCGCCTTGAAATACTGCGATTACGGGAAGAGCTGGGCGACTATGATCTCGACTATGAGCTTGACTAGGTTCTCGATCAGGATCTGGAGCAGACGCTAGAGCAGTGTGCCACTCAAGCTAGGACCACTACCTAGCCAAAGGGGCTGAACCTGACTCAAACATCGGGTTGACTACCATCGGGGTCATCGCGAATCTCTTGTTGCCACTCAAAGACGTTGAGCTCGATAAAGACAAAAGCAAATAGCCACAGCGCGGCGTCCCAGAAATCAAGGAAATTGCCCTTAAAGCCCCAAAAAATCGCGGCTGCGATGAGCGTCGTATACAGCACGAGTTTGAAGCCCTTCCATATGTGCACTGCATATCGCGACATATCGTCCCATCGCGTCAACACCCTGACATCGATTTCTAGCAGCACCACCACAAGGATCCATGCGCCCGAATTTATTACATCAACCAGCGCTAAGCGCTGGGCGGCCAGTAAGCCAGAGGGGGCGGCGAGCACATGCTCCAACCCCGATACGACTCTCGTATCGGACCCCCACTGCGCACAGTTGCCGGCAGTCAGCGGAATAAATTCGTCAAGCTTGAGCATGACCACCCAATTATCCGAAACAAGGCTGCAAGCGCTCTGGGTAACCGGCATGCTCGCCAATAAGGTTCTCCACTCGGCGATATAACCCAAAAAAGCCAAACAGATCGCCAGCGTACACAGCATTCGTACCAAGTGAATCGCGAGTCGAAGCAGACCCTTCAAGCGATGATCGGGTATCACCGCTGTCTCAGCCTCAAACAGCAGCAGTAAAATCACCCAAGCAATGGTATCGAGCGTCGCTGAAAATAGCTGGATACCCATCACCGCAGTGTCATCGGCTTCAAGCGCAAATTGTGCGCTAGCGAGTTCCTCAGCAAGAAAAAACCAAATATTGAGCGACAGCATGGCGTAAATAAAATACTTCGCCCACCGATAAAGTTGATAAGACAGTACCGACTCACTCATACGTCATCGCACACTCAAGGTTTTGGTTCATATGGAGCTGGATCACACTTGAAGCAAAAGGTGTTCACGCTCCCAGGAGCTGATCACCCGATTAAATTCCTCAAACTCATCCAGTTTTACGGCTGCATAAGCGCGCATAAACAACTCACCAATCATTGCCTGCAACTCTGGGGTGTCGTTCAGCTTACGCACACCTTCCTCCAATGTCCGAGCCACGCCGACACTGTCTTCGTTGGCGGTGCCTTGGTGTGGTGCCGTGGGCTGCAAATGCTGGCGCATCCCTAATAATCCGCTGGCAAGCGACGCCGTGATCGCCAAATACGGGTTCGCATCGACGCCGGGAAAGCGATTTTCAATGCGCAAGTTAGCGGCATCAGAATTGGGCACTCGAAATGCCGTAGTGCGGTTGTCGAACCCCCAACTCAAGTTGATCGGTGCCGAAATATCCGGCGCCAAACGGCGATATGAGTTAACGTTGGGCGCGTAAAAACTAATGAGCTCTGGGGTGTAACGTTGCAACCCAGCCATGTACTCCATCATCGCCTGGCTTGGTTTCCCGTCCGGCGTCGTAAAGATGTTTTTGCCCGTTTCGAGGTCGAGCACGCTTTGATGAAGATGCAATGCTGAACCGGGCTCGCGCTGCATGGGCTTGGCCATAAAGGTGGCGTACATGCCGTAGCGCTGGGCGGTCTCACGCACCGTGCGCTTAAAGACAAAGACCTGATCGGCCATTGCGAGGGGATCACCATGATTAAAGTTGATCTCGAGCTGAGCGGCACCGTTTTCGTGAATCAGCGTATCGACATCGAGTTTTTGCTGATCAGCAAAGTCGTACATGTCTTCAACGAAATCTTCAAATTCCGCCACAGCATCAATACTGTAAGAGAGCCGTGCCACCTCCCGCCTACCTGACCGTCCCTTAGGAGGAATCAGTTCATAATCAGGATCCGTATTTTTGTGGACCAAAAAAAACTCAACTTCGGGCGCCACCACTGGCTTTAATCCAGCTGCCTCGTAGAGACCCAGCACGTAACGCAATACGTTCCTGGTGGATAAGGGGTGTGGCTCACCGTCGGTTTTGTAACAATCGGCAATCACCTGCGCCGTAGGTTCGCGACCCCAAGGCACCATACGCAGCGTGCTCGCGTCGGGACGCAGCAACATATCGGTATCGGTCGGCTCAACAAAGTCCCAGTGGTCGTCGGTGTACTCGCCCGTGACCGTTTGCACCATAATCGACTCGGGTAACTTAATTTCTCGGTTAGCAATAAACTGATGCGCAGGAATAAATTTTCCGCGCGCGTTACCGGTCATGTCCGGTACGAGGCATTCCACCTCAGAAATATTGTGCTCTTTGATCCATGCTTCAATCGTGGCCATGTCAGCAGGCGGCACTTGCGAGGCATCAAAATTACCCTCTGGAGCGTAAGCCCCAGCACTACTGGAATCGATCTCGTCGGTCGGTTGACTCATAAAACCCCGCGGGCAATAAAACACGAGGCATAGTATCTGATGGCGTCATCACGCCAGCAAGCGGCATAATGCCATCCATGATCCGTAAATTGACACCCTCAGACCCAGCTGAATACCCCACCAGTTGGTACGCTCATTCAGCCCCCTTGCTGGCGCCCTATTCTGCGCTTGAGGGCGAGATTGACACCGACGTTTGTGTCATTGGCGGCGGTTATACCGGGCTATCGACGGCCCTACACCTGCGAGAGCGCGGGTATGACGTGGTGCTGTTGGAAGCCGAACGGATCGGATGGGGCGCCTCAGGACGCAATGGCGGTCATGTAGGAACCGGTCAACGTGTCGATCAGACGCGAATTGAGGAGTGGGTTGGGCTCGACACCGCCAAAGCCCTGTGGGAGTTGAGTCTCGAAGCAGTAGACCGAGTCTGCGGGCTAATTGACCAGCATGATATCGACTGTGAGCTCGGTGTTGGCAATCTCCATCTCGCGGCTAAACCCAGTCATGCTCAGGAACTACAAGCAGAAAAAGCACATCTCGAAACGGTCTATGGTTATGAAGGGCTGACCTACTTATCGCCAGAGCAGACATCAGCGCTTACCAGCGCCAGGGGGTTTCATGGCGCCTTGCTCGACACGGGCTGTCGGCACTTGCACCCTTTGAAGTACGCACTGGGATTAGCGCGTGCGGCCGCCAAAATGGGGGTCAAGATCTACGAGGGCACTCGTGGCCGACCGCTTGCCGACGGTCGTTCAGGCACAGTCAAAACAGATCGAGGCTGTGTCCGTGCCAAACAGGTGGTGCTGGGCTGCAATGCCTACCTCGGTAAGATCGCACCGCGTCTGGCTGGGAACATCATGCCGATCAACAATTTTGTGATCGCGACTGAACCGTTGCCCGCGGAACTATTGTCACGCATCAACCGCGATAATGTGTCCATGTCCGATACGTTGTTTGTGATCAACTACTGGAAGCTGTCAGCCGACGGTCGTTTATTATTTGGTGGCGGTGAAAATTATTCGAGTCGATTCCCCGCCGATATCAAATCATTTGTTCGCCCCCATATGCTCAAAATTTATCCGGAACTCCGCGATGTCAAAATTGATTATGGCTGGGGAGGTGCGGTGGGCATTACGCTAAATCGCCTGCCTGATTTCGGCCGGGTCGGAGAGCACCTGTGGTATGCCCAAGGCTTTTCCGGTCACGGTGTCCCGACCGCCACCATGGCGGGGTGTTTACTGGCAGAGGCGATTGATGGCAATACCTCGCGATTTGATTTGATGACAACAGTCCCTACTCGCCGCTTTCCGGGAGGCACACTGCTGCGTTGGCCTGGATTAGTTGCCGGGATGCTCTTCTACAGTTTGGCGGATAAATTAGGGCGCTGAGTGCAGTGTCTTCTGAACGGTCGACTTTCACCCACCTTTGCCGACTTTGCAGATAGTGGGGGCTAGCTTTGCACGCTATTATTAGCGACGATAAAAGAGGTCTGCCCTGCTGCCGAACGCGCCGGGTTTGACGGCTCATTGAAAAGGGAACTCACATGCTGACTTTATTGCGAACACTCACGGGGCTTGCGGGGTTAGGCTCACTCATCATTGGTGCGATGTGGTGGTATCAACCTGAAACAGCAGCCGGTCTGCTCGGCGCCAGTCTCCTCGATGGCACCGGTAGAACCGCCCAAATTGGCGATTCCGCCGCCTTTACGATTGGTGTTGGGGTGCTGCTGATTTGGGGTGCCATCGGGCAACGAGCCGTATTCGTCCTCATCGGCGGATGCTTAATTGGCCTGGTTGCACCGGGGCGCATCCTCTCTGCGACGCTCCATGGCGGTGCCGTCACCACACCTGAAGTAGTGGTCGAAGGCGTTATCTTCTTAATAGCGCTGATGACGTGGTTTGCTATCAACCGGCGCCGCTATTAAGTCTGACTGGCAGACCGCCCATTCACCGCGACTTGACTGACGTCTCTAAGGTTCATTACCGATGTTACTGACTAAACTAACAGCACTTTTTTCGGGAAGCAAAGCGGCGAGTGACGTGACGCCGCTGCGCACCTTAGAGCTCGCTTGTGCCGCGCTCATGTTCGAGGTGGCGCGATCCGATTTTACGATCGACGACACAGAGCGCGAGGCGATCCGCTTACTGCTCGCAGAGCGCTTTTCGCTCAGTGAGGAGGACGTCGCCGCCGTCACCGAGAAAGCCGCTGACAATGCAGACACAGCGACCTGCCTGTTCGAGTTCACCCGCACGATTAATGAGGTCGCCACCGTTGAACAAAAACGTCAGCTACTGACCATGATGTGGAGTGTGGCGTTAGCGGATGACACACTGAGTCGTTACGAAGAACACGTGATACGCAAAGTCGCCGACCTGCTGTATCTTCCCCACAACGATTTTATGCTGGCCAAGCAGCGAGCGCGTTAAAGCGTGCGACGCTGGGCAAACTTGCCATGCAGTTGCTAGCGGCTCCCACCTCGCGCGCTCACAAAACACCCTAGTACAATGAGGCCGGTCCCAAGTAGTGTGCGTGCAGTGACCGCCTCGGCGAAGAAAAACCAGCCTAAAATCGCCGCCCAGATAAAAGCCGTGTATTCAATACTCACCAATCG
>ENA-ORDA01002244-ORDA01002244.1-marine-metagenome-genome-assembly--contig:-NODE-2244-length-14996-cov-3.305852_pt1 | contig 14996 bp, 12 predicted proteins | sample MGYA00237778_ERZ508506 | MGnify/ENA primary metagenome ERZ508506 (study PRJEB26177, sample SAMN06267891) | marine metagenome | isolation source: Monterey Bay, California, USA | place: Pacific...
CGCTCTGGCCTACGACCAAACCGTCGAGTGCGCTGCGAAACTTGGCATTGTCGGTACGGGTAATTGAGTTGCCGCCGAGGGTGGCGACGTCCTCTATCGCCTCTTGCAGGCGTTTGTCGTTGCGCGGATGAGTTGCAAATAGGCCGTGGTAGCCGCCGCCTTTACCGGCGACTTTGCGATTAAAGTCTTCTTGGTTTTTGAGTACGGTAATGACCTCGATCATGGCGGCAGGGTCGTAGCCTGCATTAACGATGTATTCAGCGCCGAGGCTGTCGGCTTCGAGTTCGTCTTCGCGGCCAAATCCACTAAGGCCGCTCTGCGCCCATATCGAGGCGATATCGCTTATCTGCGAGCCGACGTAGCCGCTGCCGGTAGCGACTGCGGTGACTATGCCACCGACAGTCGACGCCGTTTTTGCAAGCCCACCGCGCGCCTGCTGCTGCACAGCATGCCGCGCAGTGATGTGCGCGATTTCGTGTGCGAGTACGGCGGCGAGTTCGGCCTCAGAGTTCATGAAAGTGAGCAGCCCACGGTTAACGTAAACGTAACCGGCAGGCAGCGCAAAGGCGTTGATTTCGGGGTTGTCGATTATCGTAAACGTATACGCTAAGTCGGGGCGATGACTCACAGCGGCGATGTCATTTCCCACGCGCTCGACATAGGCCTGCAGCACGTCGTCTTTATAAATAGGCATCGAGGCGAGCACTTTCTCGTGTTCTTCGAGACCGATTTCTTTCTCTTTGTTCTCGGTCATTAATACCAAGTTCGCCCCGCCGGTCGCCGGATTAACGGCGCAGCCTGCGGCAGTGAGGGCAACACACAGAACAGTGAGGAGTGTGAGTGGGCGAGTCATAGAGTTCTCCGCTAAATCATTCGCCGTTTACAAATTGTTTGAGCTGATCGGCTAGCCGTATGCAGGCGTTGGCCTCGACGCGCGCGATAAGGGGAATGGGAATAACCAGTGCCGGCACATACGACTGGCCTGTTGCGTCGGTGCTTATGGTGCCGACATTCTGCAACGAGGCGACGTCCCACACACGCGCATCGAACGTGGAATCATCTTCCCATGACCCAAAGCCAAAACACCCCGCGCCGCCGGGTCCTACCGTGCAGGAGATTGTGCCGGTGCGGCCGCTAGTTTCGGTAAAGCCGTCGAGCCACACCATATAACGTACGCCAAATTCGGCCATCTTGTCGGCGACAACCGGCTCTGACATAAGCCGCTCGAGGTCGCGTGTTCTTAGCGGCGCGGTGCGGGGTTCGAACCAAGGAAACATGGCGTCGACAAACTGTTTTTCGGGGATAACCGAGAGGGCGTCGTTGCCGGTTGTCATGCGCTCGCCTACGCAGTCGACAAATTCGGCGCGGGTTTCGTAGTCGCTCGAGTGACGGCGACCGAGAATAACGACCGACTCGTCGCTGTTTATGCCCGTTGCGCCCTGACGAAATTCGTCGACCGTGGTACTCGTACACGAGGCTAGCAACACGACTAACAGGGGCAATAATGCTTTCACGGTAAGCTCCTTACTCTTGATTTAGCGCGACGCTAACCAGTCGCGAACCTCGGGCACCTGCGCAAAGCTTAACGAAAAGCTCGAGGCAAGATCGCGCAGCGCCACGACAGCGGCATCGTTAATTGCTGAGTCGGCGGTGCGCATGCTCTCGGTCGGCGTTTTGCCGTACGAGGTTAAAACCCAGTCGGCAATCGGTGCGCCGTCGCCGGTTAGAAAACGCAGGTTGTAGCGTATCCACACCTCGTAAACGTCGAGCTTAGTTTTATACGGTAGCGCGAGTTGAAACTCGTCGATGGCGGGCACGAATATGGCATCGACACCAAGCGCTTCTGCATCTTCGAGGCTTGCCACCTGCACAACCGATTGGAACATGGCAGGCAAGACCGCATCGAAAAGCGCAACATGGGATTCGCCGCTGGCGATATTAAATTCTTCGGCGCCGGTCTCGGAATATTCGATATAGCTAAAGCTGCGCAGCGGCTCGTCGTAAACTACGGCAAGCGTGAGCGGCAGCTTTGCGACGTTAGGGGTTGGATAGCTGCCTTCGATAACAACCTTGCTCACGCCACAGCTTGCGAGAACAAGCGCGCACACGCTCGCACACAGTGCTTTAGCGATTGATTGGATTGAATAACTCATTTTGTACTCATTGAAAATCGTTAAGTCCTACGAATGTACCACCATTTCGCTGCGTCATCTCGCGCATTAGCGTCGAGTAGCGATAAACGCTTTGCTGGAACCTCGCAGGACCGGCAAAGATGGTCGGAAAGCCGATGCCGTGTATGCGCACGAGGCGGTTGCCGTCGGCGTCTTCGACATTAATTCGATCTATTGTACGTAATACGTCGCGAATCGAACCTCCGGGTTGAAAATCGTCGCCCAATACATAGATGCTGATTTTCTTGTCGGGGGCATAGAACGTGTTAATTGCGCGAGTCACACCTTCAACCGGGCTGCTGTTGCTGAACGGGTTCCAGTTACGCAAGGTTGACAGAATTTGTGTGCGGCGCGCGGGCGTGTCCGGAATCCACTGACCACGAAACGAATCGAACATGTAGTCGCCCATGTCATTCATGATCTGTATTCCCTTCACCTCGGGATAGACATTGAGCGTGTCTTCGATCACCCCCAGCATCTTGCCCCAACTCGGATTGTTAAACATTGAGCCTGAGGTATCGATCACAAAAATAATGTATTCGCTGTCGACCGGGATGCCGCCGATTGCGTTATTTTCGGGCGCGCTGCTGTTGGCCGCGAGACGCTGCATCTCTGCGGTGAGCGACTGCTGCGCAAGCGACAGCTTGCCGATTTCGTCGGTGGTCTCGTCCGACAGCTGTTTCGAGCTTTGAAACTCACCCTGCACGTCGCTTAAGTCGCCACGCAGCCGTGCCACGCGCTCTTTTATCGACGAGAGCTGCTCTTGCTTGGCGTTGAGGTCGCGGTTGACCACGCGCGTCTCGCCGCGAATCTCGAATAGCTGTTCTTGCAGCTCAGAGATGATCGCCGCTGGCGCTGCCTCGGCCACCTCGAGCGGCGATGGCTGCGAAGGCTTGGCGAGCATAAGAAGAATGATCATGGCGCCAAAGCCACAGGACGCCACGTCGAGGAACGACACGGTAAACGACTCTGTCTCGCGGCTGCGCTTAAGCATTAGGGCCAGTCCTTTGACGGCGTGATAAACGAGCCGCGCGTCAGTTGCGCAAGCTGCCAGTATGCCGCCGACGCGCTCGGGTCTCCTTCGAGCGGCATCAACACGATGTTAACCGGCACATTGTTGGGCAGACTTTTTATCGCGTCTTCGAACAGCGCTAAGCGATCTTTGGGCGTAATAAGACCGGTCGTTTTGCCGCGGCCGCCGAGCGTTGGCAGGCCGTCGGTAATAAGAAAAATATTGTCCGGCGGCTCGTCCATACTCGAGATAGCACGAAACACCTGATCGAGGTCGGTACCGTTATTGGGTACAAGCGACTTCACGTTCTCGATACCTAGATTAAGACCGTCGCGGTCGGCGACTTCTTGCCAGGTAAATTTGTCGCCGGCTAATAAGGCCTCGGTTGTGTTGCTAAACTGCCAGAGCTGATACCGGCTAGTAATAGGCAACTGCGTGCTCACCCAGTCGACGGTTTTGACCACGCGCTGCCACTTGGGCGCCTCGCGTTTGCGTTCGTCGCTCATGTTGCGCGTACGAATAATATTCACCAGCGTTTCGTCGAGCATGCTGGTCGAGCTGTCGACCAAAATAAGGATGCGCTGCCCGCCGAGAAAAAGACCTGTTAGATACTGACGACTGCCATCGCCTAAAAACTGACGAACGCTGTTACCCTCTTGATCGAGCGCACTAGCCTGCAGGCGCAGGAGTTCTTCTTCGAGCGCTTGCACATCGGCGCGCAGTTTTTCGATGCTCTCGACGGTTGCGGTACTCGAGTTTTCGAGCGCAGCAAGCTCTTGCAGAAAAGTTTGCAGCTGCTCTTGAATCTCGCGCGCAAGCCCCTCGGCGGTGACTACCTCTAAACTTACGTCGGCAACGGTATTACGAATTCGTTCGAGATTAAGCGCGCCCTCTAATACTTCTTCTTCGAGCAGACTCACCTCGGAGGCGATACTGGGATCGACTGTGACAGCCGCCACCGTGTCGGCGTGGTCGAGAATAAGGAACAGTAAAATCACCGCACCAAAACCGCAGAACATCACGTCGAGAAACGCAAGGCTCAGCGGGCTTACTTGTCTTTTCTGTGATTTAGTCTGCGCCATTGTTTAGCTTTTTAAGGTTAAAAGTTAGCGTGCCTAGGGATTCGTCTACCGTTGTTGACTCGCTGCCGTCGAAGCTCAGCGTAAGCGCGTCGCCTTCTTTTAATACGAGCTCGGCAGTGTCTGCGATGCGCTCGCCGTTAATGCGTAAGTTTTTAAGCAGCGCGTTTGCCTGCGCACCCTGCGCGCTTACGCTGAGCTGTGCGTGGGGGCTGCGGGCGTCTCGGTTTTCTTGAGAGCCACTTTCTTGAGAACTGCTTTCGTCAGCGAGAGCTGGCTGGCTTGAGCTTGGTGATTTTGGCAACGACGCCGAGGCAGTGCTGATGAGCATAAGCTCTCTACGCAGACTGCCCGCACCGGAGCTAAGAATCTGGTCGCTATGGGCAAGGCTGCTCGCTAGATGCTGCTCGGCATTACTACTCGTTACTGGCGCGACGCGCGCAAGCTGTGTTTTTAGGCCGGGCAATTCGCTCAGCGTTGAGCAAAGTACTATCTGCACGTTTTTGCTGTTCGCTACACGACTGACCATGGCGCTTAGCTGCTCGTTTACGCGCTGCCGAATCGGTGCAAGCGCAACGACTAAACTCTCAAAGGGCAGTTTTGCATTATGCACCGCACCATCGGCGGTCAGCTCGAGCAGTAAACTGCCGCTAGACACGTCGGCGGCAAGCCATGCGGGCAGCGCGTTGTATAACAGCTGTTCGGTCGCCGCGTCGTGCTGCGGATTAAACCGGCACTGATCGATAAATAATTCGGTGCTGAGCTGCATGAGCGAATCTATAACATTCTGACTACCGCTCGATGGCAGCGTCACAGAGCTGTCGACTTTTAATACGCCCTGATGACAACTCACCTGCGTAAACAGTATTTGGTGGAGCTGTTGCTGCACCACGATTGTGTGCTCGCTCGCCTGCAGTGTTTGAGCACCGGCCGCGGCGATGAGCGCCGAGTCGACAAGCCCTGCAATAGTCAGCGGCGTTTGTTTTGCGATGCCCAGAAGTATGCCCAACTGCTGCCGCGAAAAACTGCCGGGTACGCTCAAAATCACCTCACCGGCAGAAGATTCGGACTCGGCGGCGAGACTATTGAGGTGTGCGTGAGCGAGGTCGGCGAGGTGCCGGTAGCGATCGCCGGGCAGGCAACCTGCAGGCAGAGGATCAAGGCTTAACTCTTGCCAATAGCGACTGTGACTGTCGTTAGGATGAAGCCGCGACTGCGCTTGAGCCTGCGCGCCAACCACAAGCGATTTATCGCGGGCGAGCGCAAACCCCGGACTGATAAGCCGAATGCCCTCGGCATCGCCTAGGGTAATTCCGTGGTCGTTAAGCTCTAGAATTTGCGGCGCCATGTTGGTCTCAGGTTGTTGCAAGTTTTACTAAGCGATGAGTTCGTTATCGGTTCGGCCATTGGCCACGCGCAGATGCCGAATCATGCGTTCGTCGCAGTAGGTCTGACAATCGAGCACGAGTCTGTCTTGCACGAGCTGCAGCTGATGTAAGACAAACATCAGCACGATGCTCACCACGAGCGCAACAAATGTCGAATTAAACGCCACGCCAAGGCTTACGGTCACCCCGACAATATCGCCGTTTACCGCTTGATACGCTTGCCCTAGCGCGGTGCCGATTCCGCGGACAGTGCCGAGGAAGCCAATAGACGGAATTGCCCACGCGATGTAACGCACAATCGCCAGTTCGGTTTCCATGCGATCGGCTTCGGACTCGCAGACATCTTTGACGGTAGTGGAGACGTCTTGAATATTTTGCGTACTCTGAAAACGATGTAGGCCCGCAATAAGCGCACGCGGTAATAGCGTAACGCGCTCGTCGTCGCTAAGCGCCTGCAGCGGCCGCGCAAAATTGCGCGCATCCTGCGGCAGAATGCTTGTCCCCTCGGTGACTTGTAATAGATTACGATCGAGCAGTTTGCGGTCACCTAGTGTCTGCTTGGCCTTAAGGCCGATGATCGCAGTTGCCCACAAAAAGAGAATGATGCAGGTCTCTTGTTCGAAGTCACGCAGCACCACATAAAACGAGCGCTCGGGCGTGTAGTCGGGATCGGTCTGCTGCAGATACTCTTGCTGCTGCGCCACGATCTCGGCATTGGGCCTAATGACGGCGACATAGGCCATGTGCACAATGATGACCGAAGTGATCAGTGCAGCGACTTGGAAAATCGCGCCGTTTAACAAACCCTGTCTCATAGTTGTTCCTTTTTGCTGCTGTTCGTCGTGGTGCTGCTAAATTAAATGTCGACCGGAAACGATACGCCAAAGTCTTGCGATATCTCTTCGGTTGGAATAAAGCGTGCGCCGGATTCTTCTTCGCTTTCGGCATCTTGTGCGCTTTCAGCGCCGGCCAATTCAGTGTCTTGCGCTGGCTCCTGCTGCTCGGCCGCGCTGGCCTCTTCTGTTTCGACTGCCTGCGCCGCGCTTTGTTCCGAGTCTTGCGCGGCTACGCTAAACACCCACGCACACGCGAGCAGCATCACTGCGCGGGTTAGGTAGCTGAGTGTTCTAAATGCTGCCATGGATAGGCGTTTGCCAACTCCGATTAGTCTTCGAGATAACGCGCGACGCGGAAACCAACATCGTCACGCGGCTCTTCACCAAAATCTCGAAACGATAGACGCAGTTCGGTAATCGTTCCGTGCGCCCAGCTCGAGCCGCGAATGACTCTAAACTGACCCGCTTCAGGACCCAGCGGATCGCGCTCGACACCGAGACTGCCGCTCGCGCCATAGTAGTCGTTAACCCATTCTGCAACGTTGCCCGCCATGTCGAAAAGCCCATGCTGATTCGCGCTGTAAGTGCCCACCGTGGTGGTCACCGGCGACCGGTCGTTATAGTCGAAGAGTATGTCGCCGAGAAATGCACGGGCGCTCACGTCCGCAAGATTGCCTGCACCGTCGGGCGGGGGTAAGTCGCCGTCCCAAGAAAATTTTCGCACACCAGTGGGGTCTGCAATGTCGCGCCGCGCCGCCCATGCCCACTCGGCCTCGGTCGGCAAGCGGTAGCCGTGGCTTTCGGCGTCAAACCCGACAACAGCGTCATCAACAACCGTGTAAAAAGGGGTCAGACCCCCTTTCTCGCTGAGCCAGTTGCAGAACAGCGCCGCCTGTTGCCAGGTGATGCGCACGACCGGCTGGCCCTCGTTATTAAGGGTCATGCCGTTGCTCGTGCCGGAGCTGTGCTCGGAGTCGAACTGGCGAAACTGCGAGTTGGTAACCTCGGTGAGCGAGAGATAGAACGGCCTTTCGAGAACGATGTCGCGGATTGTCTCGTTCGGCCGACGCCCCGCTTCGCGGCGTGACGCACCCATCTCGAAACGATCGGGGTTGAACAGCTTTAAACGCTGTCCGGCTGCGTTCGTGATAAACGGCTTTATCGCCGCGATGCGCGCCTCTTCGAGCGAGGTGAGGTTTACCCGAATCTCTTGCTGCAGACCACGGCGCGGTGTGAACTCGGCTTCGTAAGGCACGAAGCCCTCTTTGCGAATTTCGATGCGTTGGCTAATCGCCATGAGAGCGAGCGTTTGATTGGCGCTGCCGCGGCTCACGCCGTCGATAAATAATTCGGCGTCGCTTGGCGTCGCCACAACCACGACATCAGACAACACGGGATCGAGCGAGACAGCTAACTCGCGCGCCTCGTTAGGCTGTGTGGTTAGGCTTGTCTCTTTTGAGGCATAGCCGTTTTTGAAAAAAGTCATGGTGTGATTAATGTTTGGTGCGAGCGCAACCTCGAGAGGCGTCTGGCCCTTAAACTCACCGTCTATTGTCACGCTCGCACCGCTGGGCTGCGACTGAATAAACACAAGGCCGTCGGCGGGTTCGAGCTCGACACGCGGAATGATGAGACTGGTGCCGGCATCGAGATCGAGTCGCTCTTGCCACGCCTTATGGCCGGCGAGTTTGAGCGTGACTTCGCGTCTGCCTTGCAGAATTTCGGCATTGAGCGGCGTCGTGCCTGCGCTTTCGCCGTCGACAAACAGCTCGGCGCCGACGGGTGTCGTCGTAAAACTGACCGTCGCCCACGCCGGTGCGAGGGTTAATTCGAACGCCTGTTGCTGGCGTCGCCCTTCTATGTCGATTGTTTGCGTCGCCGGTAAATAACGCGCACGCGTAATGCTGATTTCGTGCGCGCCCGGCTCGACATCAATCTCGGCAAGCGGCGCGACGCCCACGTCGACACCATCGATGCGCACACGGCCGCCCTCGGGGGTAGACTTTATAGTCACAATGCCCGGCAGTTTGCGCATGGCAAAATTATGCGTTTGCGCCGCTTCGTCATCGATCACAAGGGTTATGAGTTCGTCATGAAAGCCAGGATTACTCAGCGCGACGCGGTAATCGCCCGACCGCATTAAATAGCGCGCGCCTACCCTCAGCGCAAAACCCTCTTTGATCTCGATCTGCGCGGTAATCGGATTTACGTCAACCAGAACCGATCGTGCGGTTAACACAAACCACGCCGAGAGCAGCGCGGCTGCGCCGAACACCGCAAGAAAGGCGTGCAGCCACCGAAAGCGATAGGAGAAGCCGCGTTTGGTTTCGGTAACCGGCTCGAAGTCGATGACTTCGATTTCATCGTCGTGGAGTTCACTCATTATTTAGCGTCCTAGCGCAGTGCTGATTGCTTCGTTGCAGCGCACGATCACCACGGCGGGGGTTAAGCCAAAACCCACAGTAAATTCTTCGCGTACTTCGCGGTAGCCCGCACGGCGGCCGACCGCCGCATAGGTGCCAGGCTTAAGATCCAGCCTCGTTTGTTCGAACGTGCCGAGTTCTGTCACGCGTAACACAGTCACGTCGGTGAGGCCGTCGGAGATGAACCGGATCGATAGCGGTACCTGCGAATTTTCGAGCAGCGTTTGTAGTTCATCGAGCTGGGCGATTAAGCGCGGGCCAGCGTCTTCGATTGCGCGGCCGGTAAAGTAAATATCTCGTGTCTCGTCGAATACCGCTTGCTCGGCGAAACGCTCTGGCGTGTCGAGTGCGGCGATTAACAACGCATCGAGCCTCGCGCGCTTTTCTGCATAATCTAGCGCGCGATTGATTGTTGGCAAGTTAGCATCGATAGCAACAATCGCATCGTAATCTTCGACGGCCTCTTGCCACGCTTCGCGCGCTTCGGAATCAAGTGCGCGTCGCTGCAGCTCGGCTATTTTTGCGTTAGTGATTTCGGTTTCGGTCTGCGCGATCGCGGCGCGGGCTTCGTTCTCATTTACGCCGAGTGTTGCTGCCGCTTCGAATCGGGCGATAGCCTCTTGCGGTGATCCCGCCTGCAGCTGCGTGTAGCCTTCGGACATCATCGCCGCAAAACGTTCTTGCAATCGATCTGCGCGCGCTCGAGCGAGCGCTTGCGGCGCTTCGGTGCTGTAGGGATCTAAATCAACTGCTTGTTCCAGTATTTCGACTTGCCGCGCGGGGTTTCCTGCGGCGCGCTCTGCTGAGTCGAGAAGGTCGATTAATTCTTCTAACGCTTGTGCACGAGTAAGACCAATCTGTGCGTCGTTGGTCGCAATACCGGCCGCAAGGTCGACAAGTGATTCTTCGAGTAATGTTGCGAGCTCATAGTTGGCAATGGCGGTTGTCGCATCCCGCGCAATAAGCGCCTGCTCGCCACTGATGAGCGTTTGCTCGAGAACAGTCGGCACCGAGGCGAGTGTGGCGCTTAACTGCGCGAGCGCCTGCTGATAGGCGTCACGCGCGCTGCCAAATTCTTGCACTCGATAACTCTCGTCGCCCTCCAAAGCTAGGGCAAGCGCTGAGTCATACGCCATTTTTGCCCATTGCTCGACCTGCAATGCATCGAGCTGGGATTGAGTGTCGAGCAGTTCGGCGAGGACGTCTTGCGCCTCTTTACGTTCGCGTGCGCGTTGGGCTTCTAAAAAAGGTGAGACACCCGTTTCGGCGCGTTGCTGCGGCGCAACCGGCGCTGTCGCGAGTGACTCTTCGACGCGGCGCTCGAGCGGCAGCTCATAGTCTTGCACAATGCCCGGCAAAACGAATATGACAAACAGCGCAAGCAAGACAAGCGCACCCATCCCTGCCCAAACCCACGGCGGCTGACTCGGCTTTTGCGGTGCGAATTGGTCGAGCGGCGGTGGTGGCACCTGCTCGGTAGGCTGCGATTGCGCGGCGGCGGCATTGCTCTCCGCAGCGCCGGTGTTATCAGCACTCTCGCTAAGGTCGCCGAAGCGGTCGTTGTGGTCTGGCATCGCTGTCTTCTTTGGCTGTACGGGGTTATCTAAAGCTGGCCAGTTTCGGCTGCGTAAATGTCGGCTAGTATCTCACGCCACTGCGCGTACTGCTCCTCTACCGTACCCGTAAGCGTGATCGTGCGATCTTCGAGATCGATGACACGCGGCGCGACTTCGTTCTCGAGCGATTCGCCGAGTTCTTGTAGTGACTCGAGATGCATCTTAGCCTCGGCCAGTTTGTCGAAGCCGCTTTTAATCACATAGGCGCCGGCACCCACACCAATCGCACCGCCTGTCTGCGTCACATAGTCTTGACCGTTGGCTGCAGCGGCGAGACCGCCCAACACAACCGCAGTACCTGCAATGAAACGGCGACGTGCCGAGCCCTGAAGCTCGCGCAGCGTGAGCGTGGCGTCGTAGCTTTGCTCACGCCACGAGTCGTAGGGCACACGCATTTCGCGCGCGTAGGTTGCGTAGTAATCTTGCACGGTATCGATATACATAAAGTCGCGCTCGCGGATGCTGCGTACGCGGTACAGAAGAGGATCGTTTTCGGCTGGCAGCGCGGTTATCTCGTACTGCCCATTCCGATTTTGGGTGAGGTATTCGTTAAACGCATCGGGGGCGAAACTGCGGGCAAACCTTAGCTCCGACACGGTGCGGATTTCGGTGATTTCAGCGGGCTCGATATTGCGCTCAAGATAGACTAACAAGTCATTCGCGATTGCATTATAGATTACCTGAAAGGGATCATTTTTTTGACGCTCGCCGGGCTCATAACTAAACCGGCTAACCACCTCATCATAGTCTTTGGTGTACCACGCGCATCCGGTGGAGTCGGACACGGTCACTTGTAATGTCATCGCCTCGCCGTCGGAGTGCAACACCATGCCGTTGACGACAACATCGATAGGGCTTTGGTCGTTTGGCAACACCCTTACGATGCCCCAATTACCCGAGCGCTGCAGCGTTTCGGCGAGCATGTAGGGTGCGTAGCGCGACTCGGCAACGCGGATCTGCGCATTGGTCGTCTCTTCTTCGCGGCGACTAAGGTTGTCGAGGCCGGGGTCGAATATCGCAACGCCAATGTCGAGCAAAAATTCTTCGGCGACAGTTTCGGTGGCGCGCTGAATCGGGGTGTACGTTGTGCTCTTAACGGTGTGTGTTGCGCAGCTAGCTAGTAGCAGCGCGGCCATGGCGATTAACGCAGCTCTCAAGTGTGAGTGTAAGTGTAATTGCAGTTGCAACGGTGCTAATAGACGCCGCGTCGTGGCCGCCAGAATCGAAAAACCTGAAGCGCGCGCGATGGCGCGAAGCCTCGGACTGCTCGCGTTCATTGTGTTTGTTTTCATCTCTCGATTCCTATTCATCGGGTTCTGTTTATGAGTTTCTGATTACGAGATCTCGGTCTATCGGTTCCTGATTAATAAACCGGTGATTTATTTCAGTTACCGCCGAGGCCGGTGTAATTTCGGTATTCATCCCACAGCGCTTCGCGCAGCTCGGGATCGGGCTCGCTCATCGCCGCCTCACGGAGTTGGCGCGCGACTACGTCGTCATCGCGGCCGCTAGGAATGTCTTCGGGTGGCGGGAATGACTCTGTGTTTTGCGAACCCGGCATTGGTGGCGACTGCGTTGCAACCTGAGGCATACCGTTAGCACCCGGCGCGCCGAGAATTTGCGGCATCTGCCCACCACCGCCGCCACCGCTTTCTGCGCCCGGCTGTTCGCCAGAGCCTGCCTCATTACTCTCGGCTTGCGCACGCTCGCGCTCGCCGAGAATAAACCCATCGAATGTTTCGTAGCCGCGGCGCAGCTGCTCGTCGAGGATCGCGGCCTGCTCCGAGGTTGTCATCGCGCCGGTGCCGCGCGTGCCCTGACCAGTGCCCTGACCAGTACCGATGTCACGACCAGTGCCTGCGGTAGATCCGCTTAAATCGCCGTTATCTCCAGAACCGTTACTAGACGAGCCGTCACGAGACGAGCCTCTACCACTTAGCACGCCATCTGGCAGCGTATCTAGGCTGTAATCTCCACTTGGCGCCCCTAATACCGAAGAACCCGAGCCTGATTGTCCACTTTGTCCTCCAATATCGCCGGTCGAACTATCTCTTCCTGCCGGGCTTGCTGACGAGTCAGTGCCTGGGCTCGGGCCATCGGCACCCGGTAAACCGTCACGACCTGGCAAGCCCACGCTGACGCTAGGCATGCCGCCCGACTGTCCGGCGCTTGATTGCGAGCCTGCGGTTGCGCTGGACGAGCCTGCGTCGCCGCTCGAGCCTGCGGGCATTCCCGCACTCGACGGTGAGCCTGCGGACGAACTAGAGGCCGAACTAGATGACGATGCCGAGGAGCTCGACGAGCTAGATGAAGAGGGCATCGAGGGCGGCTGCGAAGACGACCGAGAAGATGGTGAAGAAGATTGCGACGATGACGGCATCGACGGGCTGCTGCTGGAGCTGCTAGAGCTACTGGGCGGAGACGGATTGCTTGGCGAGCTGCTCGACGCGCTAGAGGGACTGCTCGGCGAGGGCATCGACGACGACGAACTTTGGCTTTGCGACTGACACGCGGCTACGAGCAGCCCAACACCTATTATTAGGCTATTGCGCACGCCCGCGCGCAGGCGGTTTGTGGTTACTGACTGCTGCGCTGGTCGTTTCATGTTGCTGTCCTTGGCTTGTGAAGCTCAGTGTAGCGCCTCCGCGGAAAATTGTACGGCATGAGGCGATAAATCCGTCTGCGGCTAACCCTTCTTTATAGTCGGATTATATTTCTCTCTCTGCTCTACTGCCGTTGGCGCAACCTTTGACACGAGGTTTATCACAACCAAGCTGAAGAGAGGCTTAATACCAATACCGATACCTAAATACATTGTTTGCGGAACGCTGCGGAACTCCATCGATAATGATGGGCCGAAAATGCGAAGTGCGAACTACGCGGCTTAGGCGACTTAGCTGGTTTTTGTTGTCTTCGGTTTCGGCCGAGAGCGATCGCATATCGCGCACCTCGCCGGTGTCGGTCACATCGAAAATAAGATCGGCGTAGTCAGAGTCTAACGGTTCGTCTGTCTGCCGAACGGCATCTAACTCGTAGCCCTTTTTCTGCTCGCCCACAAAACTTGGCATTGGCACGACGCGCCCGAAATAGGCTTTGTGTAGGGCGTCGGCATTGGGCTGATTCGCAAGGAGGCGCCACGCGTTGCCGTACTGCTCTTCGGCCGCGCGGCGGCGACCGAAGAGGAGATACCAGTCGGCAAGATTGGTGAACGCATCGGCTAGCGCCAGAACATCGTCGCGCTTTTCCATCTCGTAGCGGAGAATCTCGGTCAGCGCTTGCGCGCCGCTCGCGAATCCTTTGGACTCGTAACTGCTAGGCTGCCCTAGATGAACTCGGTTGACCTCCATTTCGTTACGAAATTGTGGTCGACCAAGATCGGCCATCATCTCTGGATTACGCGACAAAAGGTATGAAGAATTAGCGATGCCGCGCAGGTAAGTCACAAACCTTTCGTCCTGCGGCCCGAAATGCGTTTTCACCATTATTGCGGCTGCATTCCAAAACATTAGCGCGTTATTCAGCCGCATGCCGAGGGCTTCGCCGTGACCTAGATGAAAGGCGCGAAGATTCCATTCGGCAATACTGTTCAGCACCGGAATAAGCCGTGGGTCGCGCGTGCCGTAAGCACGTCGCTGAATATAATACAGATACTCAAACGTGAGGTCGGCGTCTTGCCATTGGTCCAGCGCAAGATAGCTTTGGATTTTACTCTCGATAGCGGACACCTGTTCAACAGTGTGCAAGCCTAAATTAATCCGATTAATATGAATCGCTCGGTCGAAAACTTTTATCGCCTCTTCGTGCGAGCCTTGTTGCTGCAATAACGTGCCCAGCGAGGTGAGCTCTTCGACTAAACCGCCGTTCCACGCACCCCCATCGCCCTCTAGGTCTGCGATGACCGCATTGTAGTTACCGATGGCTTCTAAGCGGGCTATCGCCGCTTCCGACTCAGCCGCCATCATCTCTGCCAAAGAATCTGCGCGAGACGCCTCCTCTTCAAAAGAATCGACTTGGTTTGACGAGGTTGCTAGAAGCACTTGATTCGCTAACCTGACGCCAACGCCGCCGCGAATGAGAGGCGAGCGGCCTGCAATAGTGTAATCGCGTGCGGGGTTTTGAAAACTGCGCTTGAGTGTCCACAGCCGAGTCGAACTCGCCAAACTAGTCGCAAGGTCTACGGGAATATTGCGCGGGAAAGGGTTCGCCATAATCAGTGGCTGAGGGTCACTGATATACTTTAGCTCTGACTGAGAACGAATTTTTAGTGGCGCAGGATTGTCTTGCTCGGCGCCTTCTAGACTGGCTAGCTCGGTCAGATTGGCTGGCTCGACTGGTTCGATCTGTTCTGCTAATTGGGCTTTTTCTGGTTGGGCTTTGTCTGGTTGGGCTTTGTCTGGTTGGGCTTTGTCTGGTTGGGCTTTGTCTGGTTGGGCTTTGTCGCCCGCGCTAGCCTCCTGCGCGATCGCGATAC
>ENA-ORDA01002248-ORDA01002248.1-marine-metagenome-genome-assembly--contig:-NODE-2248-length-14980-cov-5.894317_pt1 | contig 14980 bp, 18 predicted proteins | sample MGYA00237778_ERZ508506 | MGnify/ENA primary metagenome ERZ508506 (study PRJEB26177, sample SAMN06267891) | marine metagenome | isolation source: Monterey Bay, California, USA | place: Pacific...
ATTAGCTGCATCTGTTTAAATAGAAATCTGCATATTTGCAGCCTAAAGTTTTATAATCTTATGAAGAAAATATTGGTAATTGGTTTATTGCTCTTAATAGTTGCTTGCTCTAAAGAAAAAGAGTTGGGTAATATGGTAGTTCAAGGAAAAATTAAAGGAATAAAAAAAGGAACATTATATCTAAAAAAAATGAGAGATACCCTAATAGTTTCTGTAGATTCTATTCGTTTATTTGGAAAAGACTCCTTTACGCTTTCAGATAATATTACCTCCCCAGAAATGTATTTTCTAAGTTTAGATCAAAACCAAAGTACACTTTCTTTTTTTGGTGAAGAAGGAATTATTACTATAAACGATCAAGTAGAAAAATTTGGGGTCTCACCAGTAATTGAGGGATCTATCAACCAAAAAATACTTGAAAGTTATAAAGAAGTAGCAAAAAAGTTTCAAGGGAAACAGCTAGATCTTTTGGCTGCTAATATGCAAGCACAAAAAGATCGTGATCTAGAAACTTCTCAATCTCTAAGAAAAAAAGCTGAAAAACAAAATTTAAAAAAATACATCTACACCATTAATTTTGCATTAAATAACGTAGATACAGAAGCTGCTGCTTACATTACTTTAACCGAGTTAGTTAATGCTAACGTAAAATACCTAGATAGTATTAATAATTCATTAACCGAAAAAGTACAGCAGTCTTACTATGGTAAAAAATTAGCAGATTTTGTTAGTACCATTAAGGAAACAGAAAAATAAAAATCGGAATCTAGTTTATTTTACTTTTAAACTCCATTCAAAGTGAAAATTGCATACAGAAACACCCTCTGTATTAAATCCCTCTGCCTTCATGGTAATTACTCTACCCTCTCCGGTCTTAGCAGATTCCTCTAAAGCATTGGCTACTAACCCACCGTGATGACATTCAAATCTTATTTTACCAGTGGCTTTTTTTGTAAAATTACCACGTTGATTAGTAACCAACATGGAAACATTTTTCCCAATATTTTCTATACCCTTCATCACCAATACACCAGTTGCCATTTCCGCAGCCATTCCTTGTGCTGCCCAAAACATAGATTTAAAAGGGTTTTGATTCATCCATTTATGAGTAATATTTACTATGGCTGTCTCTTTTTCTATAGAAACCACTCGCACCCCACCTAAATAAGCAAGTGGTAGCTTAAATAACATAAATCTGTTAATTCTTTTAGGTGTAATGTTCATGAAGTATAAATTTGTTGCGAAAGATACCTATAATTTATGAGCATAAAAATTAGGAAGATCAGAAAGAATAATCAGCGATTGATATTATTGAATTTTTGTTAAGGACAAAATAAGAACATTTTAAAAAGTTTTATTTCATAATTTATAAGCCTCTTGCTTTATGATAACTTTCTTTAAAAGATTTTTTTGAATCTTCCCAATTCATAATTGACTCTACTATAAAAATGGCTAAAATTCCTAAAATAAAAAAAGTAAAATCTCTTGTGGTAATTTTCATTTTTAAATAATTATTCAAGAAAGAGACTTACGAAATAGAATCTTTCTCAAAGACTTGTTTTATTGAGTAAAAATGATGAAAAAATATAAGATATACAATCCCTATAATTAGTGAATTTAGTGACTCCTATTATTAGGAATCTTCTGAACGTAATTAAGTATTTGTTTCTGAATAATTATTTAAAAAAACAACAACAACGACCACTATAACACTTGCTACAATTGTTTCTAAAACAAACAATCTATCTATCTCATTTTTAAAGACAACTATCTTTACTATGCTGTAAACTCCAGCAAAAAAAACAAATAATAAATAGTATTTTAAGTGGCTCATAGTTTTTTTAAAGAATTTATTGATTAATGTAGAAAAGTATGAAATAAAAAAGTCATGCTATTTTCTAGATTGGAAATATAGTAAATAAAAAGTAGGATAGAAAAACAACTATCATAATAACATCCTACAATACTATGGTGCAGTTTTTTTAAAAAGGTTGCATAAAATTTCTCAATTAATTATACATAATTTTTGTTTAGTAAATTACTTCAACATGCCTGCTTTTTCAATAAAAAGAGTAGCCTTTTCCTTTTCTGGTTTTGTAAGTAAGCTTATACATACATAAATAACAAAAGAAGTAATCATACCAATAAGTGCTTGTTCTACTGAAGCAATTTCCCACGCAGAAGGTAATTTTGCACCCAAGGCAATAAGCATGTTGTAAGTAGAAAATATAAGTCCAAATATAATAGATGCATAAGCTCCTTTAGAGTTACCCGCCTTCCAAATAAATGCAAAGACTAATGGCACAAAAGCTCCAGTAGCTAAAAAATCTGAACCTATCCAGGCAATGCGTAATATAGAGCGTATCTCTAAACTAATTAGCAACCCTAAAAAAGCTACAATAGCTGTAGATATTTTCCCTACCAAGACCATTTGATTATCAGTGCAAGTTGGTTTTATCTTACTCTTATACATGTCTATGCTTAGCACCAAAGCACCTGTATTAATCATAGAATCCATAGTAGACATAATAGCTGAACAGAGCCCAACAAAAATAAAGGCAGCTAAACCTACAGGTAACAGTTTAACAATCATAGCTGGCACAATACCTCCTTCAGGCACTACATCAAAAATACCTAAACTTAATACTCCCGTTAATGTTACAATTAGGTATAGCGGAATAAATACGACAAATGCCAAAGACATCATTTTTTTGGCATCACCAGGTTTTTTGACAGCAGAAATTCTTTGCCAAATATTAGCTTGTATCATCCATGAACACCCAAATGTAATAATGAATACCAGATTGCTTGAGATATTATGAAGAAAAGAAAAAAATGCTGGCTTATTTTGTTGTAAAGCTATTTCTTGCACTTTTATAAAACCGCCAGAATGTTGGTAAGCAACTACAAAAAGGACAACAACTGCTATGAGTAAAAAAACAAACTGAATAATATCTGTAATAACCACTCCTTTAAACCCTCCAAAAAAAGAATATAGTAAGACAATACTAGTACCTAAAAGAGCTGCTATTTTATAATCAATATCAAAAAAAGATTGAAAGAAGTTACCAATTACAACCGCTTGGGTAGCTACTCCTAAAATCATAAAAATTAAGATAAGTAACGAAAGTAAAAAAGCTACTTTTTTATTGTAGCGAGCTTCCATCAATTGTGGTTGAGTAATGGTTCCTATTTTTCTAATGGCTTTAGAAAATAAATACATTAAAAATGTAGAAAAAAGTACAGGCATGCCATAAATCCAAAAAGAACTAACTCCTTGATTAAATCCATGATCTACTAAATCTATAGCAGATCCACCACCCCACCAAGAAGCTATAAATGTTATAGACAAGGCCCAAAAAGGTAGTTGTCTTCCTGCTAAAAAATATTCTTCCGAGTTAGTGCTTGCTTTAGCTCTTAACACAACAAACATAATACCTACAAAATAGAGGGCTAATAAAATTAATGAAATATACTGAAGTTGGTTCATTTAGTTTTACATTGAGAGCATTCTATATTTTAATATCCTAACCATAAAGATTTTAATATTTTTTTGAAAGATAATGCTGTTTTGCAATTTAAACAACCTGCCATGAATTATTTATTTTATTTAAATATATAACTCAATAATAAAATTCCTAATGGAATTAAAATAATAACCAGTAAATATCCAATAATTACATTACGCCTCTGATTTTTTTTGCTATAAACAACTGAAAAAGGCACTTTACCAAACTTTATTAAATAAATAAATATTGCCCCAAACCAAACTCTTGTACCGTAAGCCGCTTCGGCCTCATTCATTGTATTAAATGCATCAGAAATTTTAGAATTTCTTTTAGAATTTTTCATAATTATTAATATAGGTATTGTTAAAATTTTGACAAAGTGTGTAGTTTATTAGCTATGGCATAGATAACCAACCCTACTGTATTTTTTGCACCAATTTTATCAATTACTTTTTGCCGATGTCCTTCTACAGTTCGTTTACTTATAAATAATTTATCTGCAATCTCTTGGCTAGTATATTCATCACATATTAGCTTTAAAACTTCTATTTCTCTTCTAGATAATTCTTCATTATTGTTAAACATAGATCTTTTAGAATTACTCCCCATATATTTAACAAGCATTTCCTTATCAACTTTAGTGAAGTATATTCCATATTCAAACACAGACTCAACAGCAGAGATTAATAGTTTTTTACTGGAATTTTTTGGAATAAACGCAGAAACACCAAGTTTAATCATATGACCAACTACATTACTTTTGTAATGAGATGAAAGGATAATAATTTTAATATTGGAATACTTTTTTTTCAAAATTTGGACCAAATCAAAACCATTCATAGGTTTCATTTGTATGTCTACTAAAATAATATCCGGAAAATTAAACTCTGAGGTATTTTCTAAATCATCTAATAATTCATGACCATTTGTTGCAGTATTGGTGACAACTATGTTTTTTACATTAGAAAACAATAGTGACAACCCCTCTAAAAACAAAGGTTCATCGTCTATTAATGCAATTTTAATTTTATCAATCATTTTATATTAAATTTTCATGATTAATCTAGTCCCATAACTCTTCTCACTTTTCCATTTAGCAGATCCATTTATAGATTTAATTCTACTATCTATATTTTGCAAACCCATCCCTTTTTGGAGTTCATCAATATCAAAACCAATACCATTATCTGATAAAATTAGAGCCAAAGAATCTTTTGTACCTCTTATATAAATAGTCATAATTGATGCCTTTGCATGTTTAATAACATTACTTAAAAACTCTTGAATAATCCGATAAATTTGAAGTTCAAATGAAATAATTCTTTCTTGATAATCGTATTTAAGTATCAATTGAATTGTTAGAGAATCATTCACATTTGTAATTAATTCTTCTAGCGTATCCATAAATCCAAACTTTTCTAAATTTACAGGATATAATGAATGGGAAATTGTTCTAGTAGCTTCAATAAGCTCAGGAATTTGCTGAGAAATTATTTTTTTTGATTTATTGTTGTTCCAGGTAGTTTCATTGTTAATCCAAAGAGACAATATGTTTAATTTATTTCCCACATCATCATGAAGTGCTTCAGCTATTCGTTTTCTCTCATTCTCTTGAACTAAAGTGAATTGTAAAGCTACCTCTTTCTGATGGTCTAATTCTAATTGATATTGTAAAGATTTCTCTTTCAAAATCTTTTGAATAAATGTTCTGTAAGCCACAAAGGCGAATATGATAATGATAGATAAAACTATAATCATCACAATGATAATATTGATATTTATTACGATTTCTTTAATTGGTAAAAAGTATATATTGAACAGGCGTATAAAACACAGGTCAAGAGGTTATTGATAGACCAAACATTAATATTAATATTAACAATTTGATCCCCTAATAAAAATAAAAATATGGAGGTAGCATAATATAAAAGCAAAGCTCCATAAATTGGAAGGAATAGGTTGACTACCTCTACCTCTTTTAAGTTTTTCAATAAAATAAATACCGTAAAAATGGTAACGAATATGTGAGAAATTACTTTACTATAATTGATGTCTTTAGGATCAAAAAATATATATAAAATAAATGTTACTATAACAAAACTACTAGCAAAGACTCCAAAAGTAATTTTTAATTTTTTGCTATTTCCAATACTTATTTGAAGAAATTGTAGAAGTAACAAAAACTCAAGAATCACATAAAACGGATAAATTCCATTTATTCTATAATTAAAAACATATTCAGATAATAATCTTATAGTTTCTATTCCTAAAAAAAAACCTATGTATCTTAAATAACTTCGGCTTAATTTATGTTGACGAACTTTTGAATTACTGAGCCCACTAAAAAAAGCGATGAACAACAAACAGTAAGAAAACATAATTGATATTTCTAGATATGGCATTTGTATTACTTAATAACTATTTATTTTACACCTCACAAAATGAGAATATTTAACAAATAAATCAATCCCTACAAATAGGGAATTTTACCCCTCCCCATTTATGGGGACATCTTATTTCAATAAATTAATATAGTACTATGTTTTGCATAATACTATCTTTTACCATATATTTGGATAAATAAACCTTATATAATATAAAATTATACTGCATTTATGAATATAGAAAACACAAAGGCCCAAATGCGTAAAGGAGTATTAGAGTATTGTATTTTGTCTATTTTACAACACGGAGATGCCTATACTTCTGAGATCATATCTACACTTAAAAGTGCAGAAATGATTGTTGTAGAAGGAACTATATACCCTTTACTCACTAGGCTGAAAAATTCTGGTTTATTATCCTATCGATGGGAAGAATCCAGTTCTGGTCCACCAAGAAAATACTACGTATTATCAGAAAGCGGGAAACTATTTTTAAAAGAATTGGATATAACCTGGAATAATTTAATGGTTGCTGTAAACCAAATAACAAATAATAAGTAAAAAATGAATAAGACTATCAATATAAATTTAGGAGGATATTTTTTTCATATAGACGAAACCGCCTACAAAAAATTAAAAAGATATTTAGATGCCATTGCTAAATCTTTAAGTGACGATCCTGAGGGCAAAAATGAAATTATTGCTGATATAGAAGCACGAATTTGTGAATTATTATCTGAAAAAATTACAGAAACTCGTCAAGTAGTTAATGAGCTAGACATTCATCATATTATAAAAATAATGGGAGAGCCGGAAGATTATTCAGATAATGATGAAAGCTTCCAAGAAACAAAGTCTAAATCTAACAACGGTAAAAGCAATTCTAAAAAATTATTTAGAGATCGTGAAAATAGATTTATAAGTGGTGTTTCAGCAGGAATAGCTCATTATTTAGATCTTGACGTTGTTTGGATTCGAATAGCATTTATTTTATTAACCATTTTTTCTGGGATGGGTCTTATTGCCTACATTGTGTTATGGATTGTTACTCCTGAGGCAAAAACAACTGCAGAAAAACTTCAAATGGAGGGAGAGCGCGTAACTATAGATAATATTGAAAAAAAAATTAGAGAAGAGTTCAGTTCTATCAAAGAAACCATTGAAGATGGCGCTAATAATGTAAAAAAAAAAGTAGCCGATGGGTTTCAAAGAAATAGAAAGAGTACCTCCTCTGGCTTGCAAGAATTACTAAATATCATTGGAAGTATTATTACTGTTGTATTTAATGTAATAGGAAAATTTATAGGTATTGTTATAGTTGTTTTTTCTGCAATTATTTTAATTTCTATTTTCTTTGGAGTTTTCTCTTTAGGAAGTTTTGAATTATTAGGATATGGTGAAGATCTTATAAACCTTCCCAATTTCGTATATGATTCTATAATACCCTACTGGATACTAACTATTTGCATTTTTATTTTAATTGGATTTCCTTTTTTGATTCTTTTTATACTTGGTCTTAGGATCATTTCAAGTAACATAAAACAACTTAGCAAAACGGTGTCTTTGTCATTACTAGGTATCTGGATTTTAGCACTATTAACAGTTCTTTTTGCAGGAATTGATATAGGCACATCTGATGCATATAATGGAACCAAAATTGAAACTTATCCGCTAAATTTAACCTCTAAAGACACCTTGCTTTTAAAAATGGTTAATGACGATGAACTTTATTATCAAGATAAATTAAGTAGAAGTACTAAGAGAATAAAAGTAGAGGATAATGGTGTTAAAAAAATTTATGCTACCAACGTAAAAGTATCTGTAGAAAAAAGTAATACTGAAGAATTTATATTTAAAATAAGAAAAGTCTCAGAAGGAAGAAATAAAAATAAGGCTACTGAAAATGCTACAAAAATTGATTATCGCTATTCAATTAAAGATAGTACTCTAAAATTAAATGCATTTTTCTTGTCTCATTTGAATCATAGGTCAAGTGATGAAATTGTATATGCGACGATATATGTTCCCGAAAACAACATTTTGTTTATAGACACTAGTACTCTCAGTTTCTTATATCGAATTAAAAATAGTAACAACTTATATCATGGAGATTTAACAAATCATTTTTTTGAAATGACAGAAAAAGGATTGAATTGTACAGACTGTGTAAATGAATCTGTGATGTAATTAAAAATATCATTTTAAACAGATCATCTAAAAAAAACAACAATTGGGTAATCTGTATTTAGGTAAACACAAAAAGAATTATAAATTTATTAAAAAAAACAAAAAATCATGAAACAAATAATGATCAAAATTACAGCCTTCTTATTCTTAGCTACCCTTTCTTCTTGTGGAATAGACATGTTAAATAGAATTGAGGGAAATAATAATGTAATCTCTATTAATAGAGATATTAGTAAGGATTTTACAAAGGTTAAAGTAAGCGCAGGTATAGAATTAATTATAGACCAAGGGAGTGAAGTTTCACTAACTGTAGAAGCTGATGAAAATTTACATGACATTATTATTACAGAGGTTGAAGATGGAAAATTAAAAATTTACACTGAAAAAAATATTTGGAAATCTGCTTCAAAAAAAGTGTACCTAACAGTAAATACCCTAGAAGAATTGAAAGCCTCTAGTGGAAGCAATGTAATATCTAGTACTATACTTAAAGCTACAGATCTTAATGTAGTTTCTAGTAGTGGTGCTAGGTTAACTCTAGAGCTTACAGCTGTTAATCTTACATCGAGTACTAGTAGTGGCGCAAGTGCTAATATAGATGTAAATGCTAACAACGTAGTATCAAGTTCTAGTAGTGGTTCAAATATGAAAATTAAAGGTAAAAGCACTATTCATGAGACAAGTGCATCTAGTGGCAGCTCAATAAATGCATATAATTTACTGTCTAAAAATGTTACTGCTAAAGTTAGTAGTGGAGCAAGTATAAGTGTTCATGCATCCGAATCTTTAGATGGAAAAGCTAGTAGCGGAGGAGGATTATCTTTTGAAGGAAATCCAGAAAAAATAACAAGAAAAACATCATCTGGAGGAAGTATCTCTAATTAATAATGAGATAATTACTACGATATAAAAAAGCAATATTTAGTTTTGTTATTTAGATGAATAAGAGCTGTCTATAATTAATCAGCTCTTATTTTTCTTTAAATGATCTTCTATATCTGAAAGATGATACTCCAAAGCTTTTGAGGAAATTTGAATTTCTTTGATAAGTAATGCCAAAGAAATAATTAACAATAGAAGTGCTATGCCAAACAACCAAATGGCTACGATTTTGTACTCAATATAAATTAAAAACATCGTTAAAACGCACAACAATAAACTCCCTATCCCAAATATTTGCATCCAACGGGTTAAGGTTAACCTAAGTTTTAAGTTTTTGATCTGTCTTAATAAAGATTCGTCTTTTTTATCTAAATAAACAGCGTGTAGATTTCTGATTACTGCTGCGTATGCTAAAAACCTGTTAGTATAAGCTAACATAATTAAAGAAATTGCCGAAAATAATAGTGCTGGTGTAGTTAATGTTAATGCTTCCATAATTCACAAAATTAAATATTTTCAATACTTTTATTACATGAAAAACTATGTTATTTTTTTTGTGCTTTTAACTTGTAGTCAAATGAATGCTCAAATACTTAAAAAAGGGTTTTCGTATCTATCAGAAGTTGATGGCTCTATACAACAAGAACTTAGATATTTTTCAAGTAATAATTTTATTGGAAAGAAAATAGATGGTTATAAGAAAAATACTGTAATTATTTCTAACGCTGCAGCTAATGCTTTAAAAAAAGTTCAGGCTGAGCTAAAACAGATGGGTTTAAGTTTAAAAGTATTTGATGCATACAGACCTCAACAATCTGTAGATCATTTTGTTAGATGGGCTAAAAAACTAAACGATACATTAATGAAACAATCTTATTATCCCACAATTCATAAATCAGACTTATTTCAATTAGGTTTTATAGCATCAAAATCTGGTCATACAAGAGGAAGCTCAGTAGATCTAAGTATCGTAGAAATAAAAACTAACAAAGAAATAGACATGGGGAGTTCTTATGATTTTTTTGGAGCTACATCACATTCATTCCATAAAAAACTATCTAGTAGACAAGAAAAAAATAGAATGCTTTTACGAAATATTATGATCAAAAACGGTTTCAAACCCTATGACAAAGAATGGTGGCATTTCACATTGGTTGAAGAACCATTTCCTAACACCTACTTCAATTTTGATATAGAATAACAAGTTTTAACAAAATCTAAACTACTTGCATACTTATCGGCATTATATTTGTAACCATAACTAGAATTAAAAAATCTATTTTGAGTTTACTAAAAAACTTCTTTTCTTTTGCTTTTTTACTTCTATCTATCTCTATGATAGCTCAAGTTGATACTATAGTTGACTCTAACAAAAAAATTACTGGTAAAAAAGTTATTATAGCCATACCCACTAATAAACTAAAAAAACCTACTCCGTTAGAAATTAATAACGATAATGGTTTTAAAGAAGCTTATGGTAAAAAAAAGAGAAAAGATGCCATAAAGAAAAAAGAAGATGATTTGCAAGACAAAGGAATCCTTTCAGCTGCTAAAATATCTGAAGAACGTTTTTTAAAGTCTTGGAAGAAAATTAATGCTCCGTACCCAAAAATTGACCAAGATTTAGGAAGTTTTAGAACCCAATCTAATTCAGTTAGGATAATATGTCGAGATTTTCAATATCCAGATGGTGATAGAGTTACCATAACAATTAATGATATTCCAATCATAAAAAACATCACCTTAAGATCTTCTTATCAAAGTTTTGATTTGCCATTGCAAGTAGGACTTAATAAAATAGCATTTGTAGCATTAAACCAAGGAACATCTGGACCTAACACAGCTGGTTTTAAAGTTTATGATGATGCTGGAAATGTTATTTCATCTAATGAATGGAACCTCGCCACTGGTGCTAAAGCCACTGTTATCATAGCAAAAGACAAATAATTTAAGGAAGCGAAAACGTTGTAATTAATTTAACCACTCCTGCTTTTTTTATTCTACTTAATTCATTTATTTTTGTATTAAGAATCTGTCAATTTTATTAGATTCCTAATTTGAAAAAAAACAATAAAAAGAATGAAAAAAGTTACCAAGCAAACCTATATTAATTGGTATAAAGACATGTTGTTTTGGAGAAAATTTGAAGATAAATTAGCTTCTGTTTACATCCAACAAAAGGTAAGAGGCTTTCTACATCTATATAACGGTCAAGAAGCCGTTCTAGCAGGTGCTATTCATGCTATGGATTTATCCAAAGATAAAATGATTACTGCTTACAGAAATCACGTTCAACCCATAGGAATGGGTGAGGATCCAAAAAGAGTAATGGCAGAATTATACGGAAAAGTAACTGGTACTTCAAAAGGTATGGGAGGCTCCATGCATATTTTCTCAAAAAAACACGGGTTTTATGGAGGTCACGGAATAGTAGGTGGTCAAATTCCCTTAGGTGCAGGAATTGCGTTTGGTGATAAGTACAAAGGAAGTGATGGAGTAACACTCACTTGCTTTGGAGATGGTGCTGCTAGACAAGGTTCTCTTCATGAAACTTTTAATATGGCTATGCTTTGGAAATTACCTGTTGTATTTATTGTTGAAAATAATGGATATGCTATGGGAACTTCTGTTGAAAGAACAGCAAACCATACAGATATTTGGAAGCTAGGTTTAGGATACGAAATGCCTTGTGGTCCAGTAGATGGAATGAATCCTATAAAAGTTGCTGAAGCTGTAGATGAAGCTATCCAGAGAGCAAGACGTGGTGAAGGTCCAACATTTTTAGAAATGAAAACCTACCGTTACAGGGGGCATTCAATGTCTGATGCACAACATTACAGAACAAAAGATGAAGTGGCAGAATACAAAAAAATTGATCCAATTACTCAAATACTAGACATTATTAAAGATAAAAAGTATGCTACCACTGAGGAAATTGAAAAAATAAATCAAGAAGTAAAAGACAAAGTCAAAGAATGTGAGAAATTTGCAGATGAATCTCCATATCCTGAGGTAAGTCAATTACACGATGTAGTATACGAACAAGAAGATTATCCATTTATTAAATAATCTACTAGTAGTAACAAGTAAAAAATAGCTCTAAAAGCTTTTTAATAAAGAAAAAGAGTAAAAAATTAATTTAGGAATAGACTTATGGCAATAATCGTAAATATGCCTCGCTTAAGTGACACTATGGAAGAAGGTGTTGTAGCAAAATGGTTAAAAAAAGTTGGTGATAAAGTAGAAGAAGGAGATATCCTTGCTGAAATTGAGACCGATAAGGCTACTATGGAATTTGAATCTTTTAATGAAGGTACTTTATTACACATAGGAGTTCAAGAGGGTGAAACATCTCCAGTAGATGTTCTTCTTGCTATTATAGGTGATGAAGGCGAAGATATTTCTGGAATTTTAAACGGAGTTACTCCAGAGGAGCCCTCAAAAGAAGTTTCTCCAGAGGAAACAGTTTCAGAAACTACAACTACATCAATTCCTGATGGAGTAAATGTTATTGCTATGCCAAGGCTAAGTGATACCATGGAAGAAGGAACCGTTGCCTCATGGTTAAAAAATGTTGGAGATAATGTAGAAGAGGGAGATATTTTAGCTGAAATTGAAACGGATAAAGCTACCATGGAATTTGAATCTTTCTATGAAGGTGTATTATTATATGTTGGAATTGCAGAAGGAGAAAGTGCTAAAGTTGATAGTTTATTAAGTATCATAGGTCCAAAAGGGACAGACGTTTCATCTATTGTAGCTGCTCATAAGGAGGGTAATTTAACTTCTAATGATTCAAAAATAGACCCTAAAGCTACAACCGTTGAAGCTACAGAAACTTTAGAAAATACCCACGAAACTTCTACGACAACTAATACAGGTGGAAGAATTTTTGCCTCCCCTTTGGCTAAGAAAATTGCCAAAGATAAAGGCATTAATTTATCAGAAGTAAAAGGTACAGGTGAAAACGGTAGGATCGTTAAAAGAGATGTAGAAAATTACACGCCATCCTCTATCCCTTCAGAAACACCAACTACAGTTTCTAAACCAGAGCCGTCATCTGCCCCATTAGCCACCTATACTCCTGCTGGTGAAGAGAGTTTTGAAGATGTTACTAATTCACAAATGCGTAAAGTAATCGCTAAACGTTTAGGTGAATCCAAATTTACTGCACCTCATTATTACCTCACTATTGAGTTAGACATGGACAATGCAATAGCTTCACGTAAAACTATTAACTCATTGCCTGAAACTAAAGTTTCATTTAATGATATGGTAGTAAAAGCTTGTGCTATGGCATTGAAGAAACATCCTAAAGTAAATACTTCATGGAATGGAGATACTACCAGATATAACAATCATATTCATGTTGGGGTTGCAGTCGCTGTAGACGATGGGTTGTTAGTTCCTGTGTTAAAATTTACAGACCAAATGAGTTTAACTCAAATTGGTGGAAACGTTAGAGATTTAGCAGGAAAAGCTAGAAATAAAAAAATTGCTCCTAACGAGATGGAAGGTAGTACGTTTACCATTTCTAATTTAGGAATGTTTGGAATTCAAGAATTTACATCGATTATCAATCAACCAAATTCAGCAATTTTATCTGTAGGTGCTATAGAACAAAAACCTGTTGTTAAGGATGGTCAAATAGTGGTTGGAAACACCATGAAAGTAACATTGGCATGTGATCATAGAACTGTAGATGGAGCTACTGGTGCTCAATTCTTACAAACTGTAAGAGCTTATATTGAGAATCCAGTTACCATGCTAGCTTAGAATTTTTTATAATACAAAAAAACCTCTAGAGATTCTAGAGGTTTTTTTGTATTTAGACCAAACTAATTTTTAGTCATTGTTATATTAGAGTTTATTGTAACATCCATACCTTGGTTAGAGATAGCAACCTCTATTGATATCTTTTTAGCTAATCCGGTACTAACTTCAATTTCTGAACTTCCTTTAACAGATCCACTAGCTGCAGCTCCAGAAACATTTCCAGTAATATCTAAATAAACGACACCATCTTTAATTTGACTAACTGTATAAGTAGTAGTGGTTTTCATCCCTTGATTATCTTTATTTGAACTCCAAGAAGAACCTACAGAAATCTTTTCATTAGGATAAATAACAGATCCAGATCCTTCAGTAAGTTGATTCATTCCAGGTACAGAAGGTTCTACTTTGGTTTCTGTAATATTACCCAACTTATCGTAAGAATTATATATAATTGAATTCATCATAGGATCAAATTGTGATTTTAACATTTGTCCCATCTGATCTAATTCTTCATCTTTTTTATTGGAATCATAACTCATAGCCATTCCACCTTGCATCATATCAAGGGCTACTGACAAAATTTTAGATTCTGTTTTAACATTATCTCCAGATACTTCAGAGACAATCACTCCCATATTCATTTTCATATTCAAACCACCTTGAGCTCCCATTCCTTGTTTAGATTCAACAGTCATTAAATAACTATCTCCTTTGGTGTAATTGAGACGTAATAAAACTGATTCTTGGGCTGATACAGCTATTGATGTAATTACTAATAATGCGATAAGTATTCTTTTCATTTTATTTATTTATATGGTTACTAAATTGTTTTTTATTCTTGAGATAGTTTTAGAAATCTTGATTTAAGTCCCAAGACTCTAAACTTTCTTTTAATGTTTTAATAAACATTCCTCCTAATGCTCCATTAACAACTCTATGGTCGTAAGAATGAGATACAAACATCTTTTGCCTAATTCCAATAAAATCTCCCTCTGAAGTTTCTATGACAGCAGGAACTTTACGAATAGCTCCAAGAGCTAATATAGCCACCTGGGGTTGATTGATTATTGGTGTACCCATAACAGATCCAAAACTACCCACATTAGTAACTGTGTAGGTTCCATTTTGAATTTCATCAGGTTTTAGTTGGTTATTTCTTGCTCTTGTAGCCAAATCATTTACTTGCCTAGTCATACCAACTAGGTTTAATTGATCTGCATTTTTGATAACAGGAACTATTAA